>ERZ791624.1519-NODE-1519-length-10280-cov-3.168411_pt1 | contig 10280 bp, 10 predicted proteins | sample MGYA00510058_ERZ791624 | MGnify/ENA primary metagenome ERZ791624 (study PRJEB30046, sample SAMN00715158) | human gut metagenome | study: EMG produced TPA metagenomics assembly of the A metagenome-wide association study of gut microbiota in type 2... | reverse complement strand
GTCTGTCTGTCTGTCTGTCTGTCTGTCTGTCTGTCTGTCTGTCTGTCTGTCTGTCAAAAGTATATTTGTTTTCATTTAACATTGTCAATTCCTTTCGTTAATATAGGCTTCTTTTTTTTATGACTTCGCCCAACATTTTTCGTTCCGGCTGAATCAAATACAAACACCCAAAATATAACAACACGCATAATGGTATGGAAGCATAATCATAAAAAACATTATTAATCATGCTTCTGCTATAATACGCAAAACACGCCATTATTACACCAGAACCTATATAAGGCAATGTAATAGCGAACATTCTAACAGGGCTAACTTTAAAGAAGAAATACACTAACATAAAATGCACAACTATAAATTGTAATCTAGCCAAGTTTCTTACATATACCAAATCTTCGAAGCTTCTGGAAAAATAGTACATAACAGGTATTAGAAAAGCCATATGCAATACCTGCGCTAAGAATGAAACCTTAGGTGCTCCCTTTGCGCGATACAATTCACTGCAAAAATGGCAATACAGAATAGTCAAGCAGCTAGTCAATCCCCACAAGCCTATCATCATATCTGCTTCATACCATTTTGCACCAAACAAAATACTCCTAACTAAGTCTTTGTAGACATACAAACCAATTCCCAATGGTATTACCAGTAAGGCAGTCCTTTTCAAGATATAGTAGAACATTCCAACAAACTTATCATTATCTGTCTGTAACCTCGAAAGAGCACTGTATAAAACCGGCACAATTGCACCTGAAACAACTGCCAATAGTCCGTTTACTGCAACCATTGACATTCTATATAATCCCAAATAATGCGCAGTAAAAAACGAAGATACTATAAAAATATCAACCCAACTTGTTAACCAAATGGCAATCGACTCTATCAATGTCCAGATTGAAAATGATAGCATATCCAACAATTGATTTACATTATAGTATAAACGAAGATGAAATTCAGAATACTTGGTTACAGTAATTGCCAATAATGCTTGTGCTGCTATATGTCCTATGATTAATGACCAATAGCCATACCCCAAATAAGCTAACGGTACAGTAATTAACAACGGAACAATTATTACGCACAGTCTAAAAACGAATAATGCCTTAAAATTAAAATCCCTTCTAAGCAATGCAAGCTGTACGCTGGAAATACTTGTCAGAGGAATAGCAATACCAGCTATTGCCAATACGTTACCTAAGCCAGGATTGCCAACCAAACTTGCCAGCTTATCCTGAAAAACAAAAACACCTATCCATAATACAAAGCCTAAAGCTATATTGCTCCATATTGCAACTAAAGTACTCTGTTCTCTTTCAAGATCATCTTTAAATTCCTTTTGAATTATGTATTTCTGAAAGCCTGCATCAGCCAACATATCAGCAAATGATAGTATCATTAAAACTGTCGCTAAAACGCCAAAAGCTTCCGGCGCCAGCAGCCTGGCTAAAATCATATTACTGATAGGATTTACAAGCTTAGCCATCACTTCTGTAATGAAAGTCCATTTTGTTGATGATGCTACCTTATCATTGATTGTTGCCACTTAAATTAAAGCCTACCTTTTCTACTATCTTTTAAAAATTTAAGGAATACTTCTCAATACGATTCATCTTTTTAATGAATCAAAGGTATTTTCTTCCATTTAACATCAAAACTAATTAATATTTCATCGGCAACCTAATCCATTCACCTAATTTATAATCCCATTCTTCTGGTTCGAATGGAATATAACCACTTCCAGGAAAAAATGTTAATTCACCGAAAAACAACTTAGAATTAATCTCATAAAAATCTACTCTAACAAACGGAATGTCTTTTGCAAGTATTTTACTTAACTCTACCATTTTTTGAAAATTAATAGGCTTATCAGGTACTTTTTCAAATTGTGGATGATCTGTTCTCTGAAAAGGCATTGACTTCCATTCTAAATCCATCATATTAATTTTTGATTTATAGGCTTTTGCAGCACCTTGTGCTACATATGCAAATTTAGGTGTACCATTAATACAAAAAAATTTGTAATCTATTAGTCCCAAGTCAGCATTGTCATTATCATCTTCCATAAATTTTTCAGCAATAATCTTCCTAGCTACATTTTTATAAGGCCACTCTCTATTGGTAAGATAGTAATCCTGTTGTAACCCTTTCCTTAACTCAGCTTTAACCTTTGCTATATCAAGCTTATTCTTATCCTTGCATATACACATACCCAAACCGGAATTATGATTGCATTTTAAAACAAATTGGTTTGGTAAAGCATCAAAATCAATATCATCTGGATTATCCCAAACGCCTAACAGAGGAATAAGGTATTCTTCGCCAATGGTATCAGCAATATACTTTCGCACAGCGTACTTGTCTACCATCATCGTGTATTCTGGCTTACGGTCATGCAACTTAAGCCACTGAAGCTTTTCATTAAAAGTTTGTGGGGAACCTAAGTTTAATTCTTTTCCCATGCATGCTCTGTACTTGCGCTTTAAATATGCTTCATCATCCATATTATCGTAGAACCCTTGGCCAGCTAATATCAGAAAGCGATAATCTTTATTTGTAATAGCCTTATATAAAGCATTAAGATATCTTTTTATCTTCATCTTGACCTCCTAATATAAGCAAATTTGCAAATTTCTCTCTTTGTATAATCTTCACAAAAATAAAGAACATAATAAAATAAAAATATGTTGATTTATCATATACAGATACCATTGCATATTCTCTAAAAAACAAAGTAGTTAAAAGTACAAAGCATAAAATCTTATTCTTATTATCTACCGCTTTCATCTTATACATTTTAAAAAATAAATATACAAAAGCTCCGTAATATATACAAAAACCAATTATTCCACCAGCTGCAAGCATCTCTACGAAACCATTATGCAAATACGCGTCAAAGCGCAAATATTGATTAGCTATTACATGCGGACATCCTATACCAATTCCAAATATAGGTGATTGGAAAAATTGCTCTATTCCAAGTTCAATCAATTTTTGCCTTAACATAGCAGATGCGCCAATCTGACCTTGTCCAGTAAACATTGCAGCCAGATACTCCATTCTATGGCTAATACCTGCAAAAATCTCAAAATCACTCAAATATCTTAACATAACAACAAAAACAGTTAAGGATACTACTATTCTTATAATATTTATAAGAATTTTTCTCGGATTATAATTTCTTAAAATCAGCAACATTAAAATGCTTATTATAAGAATTAATAACGCCTTCCTACTTTGAGTAGCTATAACCATAGTAAATGCTGGTATACAAAATAAGCTTTCCAACTGAAATTTTTTTGTCCTTAAAAATTCGTCTATTTGAATAATAATACTGTACGCTGCACACATGCCTATAGTATTAACATTAGCATAATCAGTATCAAGCCTTATGCCAGAATTCATCATACTTAAAACATTAGAGTATCCATAAAAATATAATGAATAAACTGATATGACATATCCAGTCCACTTTAATACAGATAACAAGTCATCAATACTATTTTTTCTTACATAATAGTTATACAACACACACATGCAAATAAATATTTGAGTAAAAGTCAATGACTTAGTAATAGGATCGTCAATATCAATTGCCCACAAAATACTTAAAGCTGTATATGAAATTAAAGTTAACATGAATACATGAAATACATGAAAACATACCCTATATTTACCCCTTTGCAAAAATAAATCTAAACAAAAAAAGGTAGTTGTTGCAAACATCAGCACATATCTTCCCCAAGTATCATTTGAAAAAATTGTAATTGAAGAGAGTAAAGCCACAGTTAATATCCACATCAGCTTCTCAATTTTGTCATTGATAATCACGATTCGTTACTCCTTTTCATAAAAAACAACCTCTTTAAAGTTATTTTTTACACTATCTATATCATAAGCATATTTTATAAATTCATTATGAGTATCAATTCTACCTTTTTTGCACAAAGCCATCACATTATTTGCCCATTCATGCGAAGAAACCTGCAAAGATATATATTTTACCAAACCTGTAAAACCTGCTTCTTCCGTAATCGTATCTGCAATTACACATTGCAAACCAGTAGCCTGTGCCTCAATTACAGTATTAGGCATACCCTCATAAAAAGACGGAAATACGAACACGTCCATTGCTGAAAGCAGCGCTGGAACATCAGAACGAATGCCGGTAAAAATTACTGATTCTTCAATACCTAAAGACTTAATTTGCTCTTTAATCTCATTCTTCTTTTCGCCATCACCAACAAGCATCAACAAAGCATTTGGCTTTTGCTTTAATACCTCAGAAAAAACTTCAATTAAAAACTTATGATTCTTTTGTTGGTTAAATCTTCCAATATGACCAATAACAATCTGCTCATCAGCTATACCACACTCTCTTCTGATTTTTCTTCTGTTATCTTCATCATATTTATAAACATTTAAATCTACGCCATTATGAATAAACTTAACTTTGCCTGCCTCTACCTCTGCTTTACCAAAGGTAAACTCAGCAGCTAAGCGTGACGGAGCAATCTTTACATCAGTCATAATATTTAAGAATGGTCTAAGGAAATCATTAACTAATGTCCCCAATTTACTATTGCATGAACCAGCATTACAAGAACGCACACACAAAACCTTTGCGCCGCCCATTTTAGCAGCTAATAAATCATATACACCTATTGGTGTATCACATAACTTTAAAACATGTGTATACCGGTTATCCTTTACCACATCATATATTGCTTTAAACGTTTTTATGGGCTGCTTTGTTCTTAACGGCACTCTGAATATACGTCCGCCAAGATTAATTACTTCCTTTTCGTAAAATCCAGATTTGGCAGACACGATAAAATCTATCTTGTAATCTTCCGGCAAGCTACGAAAAATTTTCATCATAAACGTTTCTGCCCCACCAGCATCCAGCGAGCTTAAAATACATAATAAACGCTTCATATGTGACAATCCCTTTTACTCTTCTATAGTTCTTATAATTTGCTTAATATAATTATCAGGCTGATATTCCATAGCCTTTTCTAAACAGCTTTTTTTCCAGCTAATGACTTCTTTTTTATGAGAAATACACCATTCAATTGCACTTCTAAGATCCTTGATATCTTTATTAGGATAGATAATACCATTAACCATATCATCTACAATTTCAGCATTGCAATTCCAATCGGTTGCTATTACAGGCAAACCAGCTGAAAACGCATCTACAATAGTTCCGGGGAAGCCTTCACCATCCCAATATGTCGGAAACAACAAAGCATAATAATCCTTTATCGCTTCAACACTTTTGTCATAGGGAACCATGCCTTTGTAATTAACCGCGCTGCTAACAGTTTGCATAAGCTCTTCAAAACGAGTTTTGTAACTGTCATCTACTTTTCCATAGATATCCAGTTTACATACTTCTCTGCCAACCGATTTATTTATTGATTCAACAGCTTCAATAGCTGTTTCTACACCTTTTTCCCTCATAACCCTGGAAAAAATGCAAAATCTAAAAGGCTCTGCATATTCTTCACAATACTGTGTTAAAACATTTAAACGCTTAAAATTAGGTATTACTTCACAATTTGTTACGCCTACTTTTTGCAATCTCTGTTTCAAGCCAGCAGATTCAACCCAATTAACTTTAAAATTATTAAGGTATTTTCTAAAATCAGGATATTGCAACACTAGCTTATCCAAACTGCCACCAATCAAATCGTGATATACTCTAGTGCCAAATAACTTAGAACACAATGACAGTAATGGAAAGTAAAAGCGCATACCATTTCTAGACAAAAGAATAATTATATGCTTAGTAGTAAGAACGCATTTAATAGTATCCCATAAAAGCTTTAAAGGCTTCTTACTCTTATAATAGGTATCAACCTTCTTGATCTTCCAATCAGTTGCATTTTGTAATTCATTGTACAAAATCTTCGTTTTTACTGTTTGACCATCTAAAATCTCTTCATTACCACCAAAATGCCCAATAATGGCGATTTCTTTTATTTGGCTCATTCTTACTTCCTCAAATCTTCAATATTTAACATCTTTCCCCATTCTAGATCATACTTCTCTGGATTAAACGGCATCATGCCAGCGCCAGGAGTAAATGTTAATTCAGCAAAATAATATCTATCATTAGCCAAAAAGAAATCTACACGTACAAAAGGAAAATCCTTTGATAAATCCTTAGCCATCTCTAACATCTGACTAAAGAAAACAGGTAAATTTACGGAAGGTATATCCGTATAATCATCTCTTGTTAAGGGCATCTTGGAACCATCAAGATAGAAAAAGCCTATTTGAGCCTGTCTGTCATGAATCAAATCATTAGAAACATAGATAAACTTCGGCTCGCCATTAAAACAAAAGAATTTATAATCAGTAATACATGAACCCAAAAATTCTTCAGCGATAATTCTATGATGTTTAATCTGAGAATAATGAAGTTCAATATTAAAGGCTCCGAAATCCTCATCAAGCCATTCATTCAATTGTTTTATGGCTACCTGCTTATTAAAATTGCTCTTATCTTCACAAATAATGTTATACGCACAGCCATGATTGCACTTCAAAACGAATTTTTCTGGGAGCTTATCCCAATCTATATCTTCAGCTCTGTCCCATACGCCCAATAACGGTGTTAGGGTGTCTTTATAGCCCTTTTCTTTAATGTATTCTCTAACTGCATATTTATCAGCACATTGCACAACTGTCTTATTTTTTGGAAGATAGTTCAATTTACACCATTGAATTTTTTCATTGAATGTCTTAGGATTGTCAAGATTCAACTCTTTCTTCAAAACAATTTTAAAATATAATTTTGACATAAAAGCATCGGGAAGTAACTTGTGAGCCAAAACCTGTCCTTTACGTCTAGACTTATATAAGAATGAATCTCTTTCCATTGAGCATCTTCTCCTATCTTTTTACATACCTTTTCTTTTTATATAACCCAAAAACTAAATTTCTACCAGTATTAACCCAACTATGAATAACACCCATACCTTCAGCATCATGCCAAAGCTTATAATGCCATTCTATAAGCTTCCAATAGCTATGTGTGCTTATTGAACCCTTGCGACCTCTGCGATATTCAGCTAAATACTCATCAAGCAGATAACAATTCATCTTCCTGCAAACCTTAAGCCACATAGCGTAGTCATTGTTTTTCTTAATATCTGCAATCTGCAGCAGTCCATAAGCTTCAGCATCATACATTACTGTCAGGCAACCTGGCCAACAGTAATTAAACATACCTGTTTCAGAAATCACCTTTGGCCCAGTCACTTTAACGCCTAGCTTATTTCCATCTTCATCAATTTCTTCATAATTTGTGTATGAAAAATGATAACCATTGCTTTCCATAAAATGTATCTGCTTTTCTAGCTTTTTGGGAAGCCATAAATCATCACTATCTAAAAAAGCTACCCAACGACCTTTAGCCTCACGCAAAGCTCTATTGCGAGAAACCGCAGCACCGCTGTTTTTTTCATTCTTTAAATACTTGATACGCTTATCATTGTATTTTGCTACAACCGCATCAGTGTTATCTGTAGAACAATCGTCAACAATAATAAGCTCCCAATTCTCATAGGTCTGAGCTAAAACGCTATCAATTGTTTTGCCGATAAACTTTTCACAGTTGTAACTAGGACTAATAATACTAACTAAGTCACTCATAATCTACCCTTTAAACTCATCCAACATTTTCTTCGCTTCCGCCTGCTTCTTATCATATTCTTCTTTCTCAATCTGCCTAGTTCTCAGCAGCCAATCGCCATAATCCTCGGCGGTTTCCATGCCGTCAGTAGCGATATCCTCTTGCGCTGAAACCTTGAATACAGTGCGGAAGATAATCCGCATATCCTCAAGAAAGCTGATATCCTTGATATATTGCAGGTCAAAAGCAAATTTTTCTTTCCATGTAATATTGTTTCTTCCACAAATCTGCGCTAAACCGGTAAGACCAGGATATACGCTCTGGCGCTGCATCTCTTCTTCCGTAAAGAAAACCATGTCGCGCACAAGCTGCGGTCTGGGGCCTACTACACTCATATCCCCCTTAAAAATATTAATCAGCTCCGGGAGTTCATCTGCTGAAGTCGCACGCAGCTTTTTGCCAAACTCCGTCAATCGCACATCATCAGGCAATAAGTTGCCTTCTGCGTCACGCTCATCTGTCATAGAGCGGAACTTGTACATTCTGAACAGCTTGCCATCCTTACCAGGGCGAATCTGAGTAAACAGAACCGGTGAGCCAAGTCTGGTTTTTACAAGATATGCTGTATATAGCAATATAGGGGAGAGAAAAACTAAAGCACACCCAGACGAAAAAACATCAAATATTCTTTTAAAGAAACTACGATACATATTTTTAAAGCTTCTCCTTCTGTTAGAATTTATCCAACATGTCAACGTTTAATCTGCACATAACTGAAAACTAATAAAATAGATATACTCATTATTATTTAGCTACTTTATCGAATCATAGCAGAAGCAAGCACTGACAACTCCTGTCGAATATTTTTTGCATGCTACAGCTCTTTAAGCTTCGAATCCAGCTTCGGGTGGTAAATCTTGTATAAAAAATAATTCCTTAGAAACAGGACAAGATTCGTTTTGTTCACTCTCTGGTATACTTCTAACTGCTAAACTAAAATTTTGAGGAATTAGAGTAGATTTGCAAACATTATACAACATCTGCATTTCTACTAAATGTAGTAATCCAGCAATTACTGATTGCATCCATGGTACAATATCTGCTTCAAATTGTAAGCCACTGTTGAAGTATCTAATACTAGGTACGTAAATCTTACCATCGCTATGAAGCATAAAATTATCAATAGTTAAATATCTATTTTTATTTGGATGTTCTTGTGCATTACGAATATCAACTATTGATTTATAAATATCTTGATTAGCTTTCAAATTCTTCAAGAAAGGATTTTCCGAATCCATTGCTTCCATTTTTTCTAGCATCTTATTAATATGAGGTCCATCAAGCTTTTTTCCTTGATATTCATGAAACTCATTAAAGATACTTACTACAATTTGCTGTACTTGCTTTGCTGACATCAAGAACTGATATACCTGAATGTCCAATTCCTCTATAACTGGTAATTTGTCAATAACACCATTGCGATGACGAATCTTTATCTTATCCTTTTGTATGATTTGCTTCTTTATACCTTTGAATATTCTATTACACAGTAATAAATTCGTCTCTATTTCCATCAAATATGCTAAAACTGTTGATTTATCAACTTTAGTCGGAACAGCATCCAAAAATCGTTTCGATTGTATTACAACTCTTGCCGTAATATAATTTCTAGTTCCCGAGTTCCTATATAAAGTATTTTCAAAAGGAATATCCATATTTAGGTTATCGGGATCTATTTCCTCAGGAGTTCTTATTTTACGAACGCAATTTTCAGTATAACAAAAACACCCATTAGAAGTACAAATGACATCTTCTATTTTGCCATCAAGCTTAATCGTTCTAGCAGATTTTCTATCCATAATAAAGACATCCTTATCCTAGTAATATCCACTACTCCAATCACTCAAAGCAAGCCTTAATCACTTCAATAATCTTGTCCTGCTCCTCAGCCGTCATCTTGTTATCACTCGGCAGGCACAGGCCACGTTGGAAAATATCAGCGCCAACGTCCTCTACACCACCGGCAATATATGCATTAGTTCTGCATCTGCCGCTACCATCAACCGTAATAAACTCATGCATACGATACATAGGCTGCATATGCATAGGCTTCCAGATAGGTCTGCCTTCTGCATTAATGCCTGCAATAGCCTCCAAGATCTCTGTCGGGCAGCTCTTGCCATGTTCAGCAACGTAGCAAGCATCCTGCTCACCACGCACCTGCTTGCACATAGCCTCCGGCTTAATAATCAGTGCGCTCAGCCAGTAGTTAGGCTCGCAGCGTTCAGCGTCAAACGGATTCATCTCCACCGGCAAATCCTTCAGGCCTTCCTTATAGCGCTCATAAACAGCCTTCTTCTGCGCAATGTGCTCTCCAGATGCGGATACTGGCCACGTACAACGCCTGCAATGACATTGCTCATGCGGTAGTTGTATCCCACCTCTTCGTGCTGGACCACGCCGCTGCCTCCCGGGCCTGGGTGGACCATTTGCGGGCTTTATTGGCATCCTCCAAGGAATTGGTCAGCAGACATCCGCCGGCAGAACCGGTGATGATTTTATTTCCGTTGTAGGAAATCGCCGAATAGTCTCCAAAACTTCCGCACTGCTGACCATCATAGGAGACGCCCATGGCCAG
>ERZ791624.1518-NODE-1518-length-10282-cov-2.214726_pt1 | contig 10282 bp, 7 predicted proteins | sample MGYA00510058_ERZ791624 | MGnify/ENA primary metagenome ERZ791624 (study PRJEB30046, sample SAMN00715158) | human gut metagenome | study: EMG produced TPA metagenomics assembly of the A metagenome-wide association study of gut microbiota in type 2... | reverse complement strand
TATACTACAAAAATAAGCCACGGATATTTGCAACTGTGCCAATATACTTTTGTTTTAACGTATTTTTATAATTAAGCTTGGGTACAGGGGCTTTTTACATGCGTCATTTAAATAGATATAATAAAATAAATCTAGTTAACTATTATAACAGAAATGAAAAGCATGAAAAAAAGTCCGAAACAAAATTGGGAAAGTAATATCAGACGTACTCCCATTATTTTAGGGTTATCGGCAGCATTATGTATGCCGTCTGCATTTTCTTATGCAAATGCAAGTGATCCTGTTGCCGGTGAATTGGTTCAGCCTGTCCAGCAAGGACGTACTGTCACAGGTAAAATCATAGATGACACAGGGGAGCCGTTAATTGGTGTATCCGTACTGGTGAAAGGTACAACGGTGGGTACGATTACCGACTTTGACGGTAATTATTCTTTGGAAGTTCCTTCAGGTAAGCATATTCTCGTCATATCTTATATAGGATATAAAACGCAGGATATAACGGTAGGAAAAAGCAATCAGCTGAACATTAAAATGGAGGCCGATACGCAGGCTTTGGATGAAGTGGTCGTTGTGGGTTATGGCGTGATGAAGAAACGTGACCTTACAGGTTCTATTGCTTCAGTGAAGGCGGCTGATATTGTAAAATCACCGGCATCTAATGCCATGGAAGCATTGCAGGGGCAGGTTCCGGGTTTGGATATTGTACGTAATTCAGGTAAGGCTACTTCGGGTGTAACCATTAATATCCGTGGACAGCGTTCACTGTCCGATGTGAAAGATGAGTTTGGTAACAATGTTGCCAATGCTCCGCTGTTTATCATTGATGGTATGCAGGGAGGTGATTTCTCGGATATTGCTCCGGCTGATATTGAATCTATCGAAGTGCTGAAAGATGCTTCTTCTACGGCAATTTATGGTTCGCAAGGTGCTAATGGGGTAATCATTATCACCACCAAGAAAGGTGCGCAAGGTAAGACCAAATTCTCTTACAACGGTTATTTCGGTGTCAACGGTTGGGCGCAATATCCTGATATGCTGAGTGGTGAAGACTATATGCAGGTGCGTCGTGAAGCAGCTCGTACCGGCGGTCAGTGGAATTCTACCGCCGATGACCAGAAACTTTTCACTGTGGAGGAATGGCAGGCCATTCAGAACGGTGAGTGGACTGACTGGATAGATGAGGTGCTTCATACAGGGCTTGTTCAAAGCCATCAGGTTACAGCTTCGGGCGGTACGGAAAAGACAACCGCGATGTTGTCTGCCGGATATTATCAGGAAAAGGGTTCTTTCAAAAATGATAAAATGGATAAGTACAACTTGCGTATGAACATTGAGCACAAGTTGGGCAAGACCGTGAAAGTAGGAGCGACCACACAGATCACTCATTATGCACAGGATGAGCGTGCCGAGAATGTGTTATGGCGTGCTGCTACTAATGCACCTCTTGGTAAAGCATACGATGAAGACGGTAAAGTGGTGGAATATCCATTAGGAAAGAATGGACAGGTGAGTCCGTTGGTGGATGAGGCATCTGAAGTGGCTGCAAGACATCATGTGCTGAAAACCAATTTGATAGCCAATGGGTATCTGGATTTTACCCCTATTGAAGGATTGACTTTCCGTTCTAATTTAGGAACCAATTATGCTTTTTATCGTAAGCAGGATTTTGAAGGGGCCGGTTCTATTGACCGTTTGGGACAGAATTCAACGTCACTGTCCAAAATCAAATCTTCCGAAAAGAGTTTTGTGAATTGGGATAATATTATCAGTTATAACAAAACCGTCAAAGATCATACTTTTGGTGCCACTGCATTGACTTCGTGGACACAATCCAAATATACATCGGTGAATGCACAAGGTGAAGGCCAGTTGGTTGATTCTTATTTATGGCATAATCTGGGAGCCAATGATAAAAGCTCTTATGTAATCGGATCGGATTATATACAGCATCAGACTTTCTCGTATGCTTTGCGCTTCAACTATAGTTATAAAGGCCGCTATATGTTGACGGTTTCCAATCGTTGGGATGGTGACTCACGTTTGTCTAAAGGCAATAAATGGGCAAGTTTCCCTTCAGTAGCTGCTGCATGGCGCATTAGTGATGAAGCATTCTTGAAGAATGTGGAAGCCCTTAGCAACTTGAAGTTGCGCTTAAGTTGGGGTAAGACAGGTAACTCGGGTATCATGGCTTACGGAACTCAGTCGGGCTTGACTCCGAAAACAAACTCTGCTTTCCAGGATAATGGCTATACCTATTATATATACAATGAATATGTGGGTAATGAGAATGTAGGCTGGGAGATGTCCAATACCTGGGATCTAGGTTTTGATATCGGTTTGTTCAATAACCGTATTTCGGCTGTTGTCGATTTATACCAGACAAAGACTACTGATATCCTGTTGCCCCGTACTTTGCCTACTTCCATGGGTGGTAGTAACGCAACTCCGTTCAAGATGTATCAAAATATCGGTGCAACCATGAACCGTGGTATTGAAGTATCGGTAAATACCGTCAATGTGGATAACAAAAACTTTAAGTGGAACTCCACCCTTACCTTTGCTGCCAATCATGAGGAAATTACCGATTTGATTGATGGTAAGGATATCATTGGCGCCGAATCATCCATTACCAGTAGTTTGCTGATTGGCCGTCCTTTGCGTTCCTATCATTATTTTATCAATCAGGGAATATGGCAGGGAAATGAAGCAGAGGAAGCTGCCAAATATTTTAAAGATGCAAAGAAGACACAGTCTTTTAAGCCGGGTGATATAAAATTGCAGGATTTGGATGGCAACTTTATTATTGATGATAATGACAGGACTTATCTCGGCAGCCAGTCTCCAAAATGGACGGGAGGACTCAATAATAACTTTAGTTATAAGAATTTCGATCTGAATGTATATATTATAGCTCGTTGGGGACAGATGATTGACTATGAACTGGCAGGTGCTTACGATCCTCAGGGAAAAGGAAACTTCCCCGCATATTTGAACTATTGGACACCGGAAAACCCGTCAAATGATTTTCCGCGTCCGGCTCAGACTAATTTCTATAACTATCTGGGATACGAGTCTTTGAATTACATTGACGGTTCTTATTGGAAGATCAAGACTGTATCACTGGGTTATACATTCCCCAAATCGTTGACTTCCAAATTGGGTGTGTCCAAACTTCGTGCATATGTCACTGCCAATAACCTCTTCTCTTTTGCCAAGAATCATTTGATTCAGGATTACGATGCAGAACGCGGAGGATCAGCTAAAGCTCCGTTGCAGCGTCAGTTTATATTTGGTTTGAATCTTGATTTCTAACAGATAAAAAAGAAATAACTATTATGAAATACGGTAAAAAATATATGTTTGTAGCATGTGCTGCTCTGTTATTGGGCATGCAATCATGTGATTTGGAGGAATACAATCCTGCCGGAAGTACTCCGGATAACGTGTACAAAGAACAGGCCGGTTTTGAGGCCCTTGTCAATTCGGCTTATGCTTTTTGGGGCGGTCAGTTTTATGGACGTGAAGATTTTGTGTTATTGCTGAACGGTGGTGGCGATCTTTGGATCAATATTGCCAATTGCGGTTATGGTCGTCAGATGTCTAAATATGAAGAATTGACGGCTTCGGTTGGTCAGATTAAGAACACGTGGAATCGTCTGTATGAAATTATAAACGACTGTAATGCCGGTTTGGAACGGATTGACCAAGTGGAATTCAAAGACAAGAAACTGAGAGATATCCGTTTTGGTGAATTAAGTTTCATGCGTGCTTACGCTTATTGGCATTTGGTTGAAATTTACGGTAACGTGGATCTTAGGACCAAAGAAACTTCTGCCGAAAGTCTTTCAATGAACTGTTATCGCAGCAGCTATGAAGATTTGTATGATTTAATGCTGACTGATGCGCAAAATGCGGTGGATAATCTGCCCGTTGATCCTTATCCTGTTAAAGATGTAGGTCGTGCGACCTCAAAAGCGGCTTATGGTTTATTAGCGCGCATCGCACTGACACGGGTTTCCTATTGTGACAGTCAGGCAGACAAAGACAAATATTATAAAATCGCTGAGGATGCGGCTCAATATGTGATTGATAATCAGAATGCGTTGAAAGTATCTTTGTATGATACGCCTGACGAAGTCTTTGATCCGGATAATAATAAAACGAATAAAGAGGCTATGTTCGTTGTGACCCACTCTACCGAGTCCTCATTGAATATGCAGGCTAAAAACCCGAACCGTATGCATATGTATTTCCATGCCAGTTATTCGGCAAGAGCAGGTATGGTGCAGGATTATGAATATGGAAATGATAAGAATGCCAAGTCGGGCAGTATGGCGATGATGCCTACCCGTTATTTGTTGGAATTGTATAATGAGAATATAGATGCCCGTTACAATGCCTGGTTCCGTGAAGAGTATAAACTGAATACACCCAAAGCTTATGCCTGGACTAAGGATCAGTTGGACTATTTTGAAAAACCGTCATCTATGATTGGTCAGGTTATTCAGCCGGGAGAAACAGCGCTGCTTTTCACCAAGAAGAAGATTGCCGACAAACGTAACTTGCCATACGCTGTCGTCGATATCGATGATACCTATGCAGCCGATGGAAGTGTCAGCAAGAGTGCCAACTTTAACATTCACTTCCCGACCTTGCTGAAGTACGAAGATGCGAATTTTGAAAACAAAGGATTGCCTACCAATTCGCAGGTAGGTGCAAATGATGTGATTACCATGCGTTTGCCCGAAATGTATTTCATTGTTGCCGAATGTGAGATCATGAAGTCCGAAGGAAATAAGGAGATAGCTAAAGCACGTATCAATGACATACGCAGACGTGCGGCTGTACCGGGCAAGGAAGCTGAAATGGAGGTAGGAGTGGACAAGATGACGATCGACTTTATTTTGGAAGAAAGAGCACGTGAGTATTGCGGCGAATTTATGCGCTGGTTTGATTTGAAGAGAACCGGAAAATTGGTAGAATATGTGAAAGCTCATAATCCGGATATTCCTTTGATCCAACCGCATCATGCATGGCGTCCTATTCCTCAGATGTTTCTGGACTCTATCTTGAATCCGGATGAATTTGGTCAGAACGAGGGATATAATTAATAAGCATGAAAACGATGGCGCTTTTTAAATATATTGTCCTGTCTGTCTGTTTGTGTGGAATTCATCTGAATGGTTTTGCTCAGTCCACCCGTGAGGCTATATTGGAAGATATAGCCCGGACGGGAGGAGTGTACTATGCTTATCCTGTAAAGGAAGCTATCGCGACTCCTCCGCCTAAAGGGTATAAACCGTTCTATATCAGTCATTATGCACGACACGGTTCCAGATGGATTCAATCGGAACAGGATTATAAGACAGTGGTTGATATTTTCGAGAAAGCGCATCAAGCCGGAGCTTTGACCGCTTTGGGAGAAGATGTCCGCAAAAGAATGGCGTTGGTGTGGGAAGATGCCGAGGGACATGGGGGAGATTTGACTCCTTTGGGTGTGAGGCAACACCGGGGAATAGCCGAAAGAATGTTTCAGAACTATCCCGAGGTATTCAAGGGATCTCCTGCTCTGTCTGCACGCTCTACCGTGGTGTTGCGATGTGTATTGAGTATGGATGCCTTTTGTGAACGGTTGAAAGAACTCAATCCGGCATTGCAGATCCGGCGCGAAGCTTGTGCCAGGTATATGAAATATATGAATTATCATACGCCGGAAGCCGTGAAGTTTGTTTCTCATCAGGGACCTTGGTATGAGGAATATAGAAAGTTCAAAGAAAGTCATACCCGTCCCGATCGTCTGGTTACTTCCTTATTTAATAGTCCTGACTATATCCGTAAGAATGTGAATCCCGGCGAATTGATGTGGGGACTTTATTGGATTGCTTCAGATTTGCAGAATGTAGAGATAGAGGTGAGTCTTTATGATGTATTTCAGAAAGATGAATTATTTGATCTTTGGCAAGTTTGCAATTATCATAATTATGTATGTGACGGACCTGCGCCTGCCAATGGTGGAATAATGACGGCCAGTGCCCGGTCATTGCTTGAAAATATATTGGATTCGGCCGATGAGGCGATCAGATCCAGGACCCATGCGGCGACATTACGTTTTGGGCACGATGGAAATATCATTCCCTTGGTAGCGTTGCTTCAATTGGGCGATATGTGGAAAGCCGAAACGGATCCCGATAAATTCTATCAGGCATGGTGTAATTTCAAGGTCACTCCGATGGCGGCAAACGTCCAGTTGGTTTTCTTCAGAAAAAAAGCTTCTGACGATATACTGGTGAAGTTCATGCATTGCGAGAAAGAAGTTACCATCCCTGTAGAAACGGATATTGCTCCTTTCTACCATTGGAAAGATGTTGAAACATACTATCGTCATCTTTTGCATAAATTGCCATAAGTCTATAAGATGAAAAACGGTGTAAATCCCTGTAGTATTGTAACGGGATTTATACCGTTTTTTTGAATGAGAAAGAGCAAAGGGAACAGCAGATTATCAAAGAAAAGACTTACTTTTGCAATAACAGAATAAATAAAGAATAAAAGACCATGAGTAAACTGAATATGAAAGAGTGGATAAACGAAATTATCCAAAAGAAAGAGGTGGTGGCTATGCCCATCATGACCCATCCGGGCATAGAGATGATAGGGAAAACGGTGCGCGATGCGGTTACTGACGGACAAGTGCATTACAACGCCATCAAGGCATTGAGTGAGAAATATCCCACAGCCGCCGCAACCGTGATTATGGATTTGACGGTAGAAGCCGAGGCTTTCGGAGCGGAGATTGTCTTCCCCGAAAATGAAGTCCCCAGTGTGGTGGGGCGTCTTCTCAATGATGAGGAAGCTATTGACAAACTGGAAATTCCTGCCTTGAATAAAGGAAGAGTTCCCCAGTACTTGAAAGCGAATATGCTGGCGGCCAAGACCATTACGGACCGGCCCGTCTTTGCCGGTTGCATCGGTCCTTATTCTTTGGCAGGACGTTTGTATGACATGTCTGAAATCATGATGCTTATTTATATCAATCCGGAAGCGGCCAATTCGCTGTTGAAGAAATGTTCGGATTTCATTCTCCGTTACTGCATGGCATTGAAGGCCACAGGAGTGAATGGGGTAGTGATGGCCGAGCCGGCTGCCGGACTGTTGTCTGATGAGGACTGCACGCAATACTCGTCTGTTTTCATTAAGGAGATCGTAGAGAAAGTGCAGGACGATCACTTCACGGTCATTCTGCATAATTGTGGAAATACCGGTCATTGTACCAAGGCAATGGTAGCTACAGGAGCTGCCGCTTATCATTTTGGAAATAAAATAGATATGGTCGAAGCTCTGAAAGAAGTACCTGCCGATGCCCTTGCAATGGGAAATCTTGATCCGGTGAGCTTGTTCAAGGCTGCTACTCCGGAGGTGATGAAGAAAGCCACACTCGACCTGTTGGAGGCTACCAAGTCCTATCCCAACTTCGTGCTCTCCAGCGGATGTGATACACCGCCTCATACGCCGGCTGAAAATATTGATGCATTCTTTGCCGCATTAAATGAATTCAATAATGCTTGAAAAAGAACTTTCTTTTGCTGATCTGTCTATCTCATTGTCCGAACTCTATGAGGCAATGGGGTATGCAGATGCTGTGCCCGACGAAGCGGTAGAAAAAGAAGTCCGTGGGGTGCTTGGACGGGTGGAGGCAGTAACTTCTCCCCGTTTTTGTTTTTTCATATCTGGTGGAGAGTTGGATGAATCGAAAGACTCGCTTTCTGTCGGCGATACGTGTTTCAGTATAGGTAAAATAATCACCCGGCAGCTGCGTGGTTCGGAATCCTTCGCTTTCTTTGCCGCGACTGCCGGAACCGGTTTTGAAAGGTTTCAGCATACGTTGCAGCAAGAGGGGGATATGGTAAAGGTTTATATAGCGGATGCCATAGGAAGTGTCATAGCCGAGAAGACTGCGGATTGTATGGAAATTGCGTTGGATGAATACATCCGCGACAGAGGGTGGAGGCATACCAACCGTTTCAGTCCCGGATATTGCGGCTGGCATGTGTCGGAGCAAAAGAAATTATTCCCTTTATTTCCTTCAGCGGAACCTTGCGGCATCCGGTTGACAGATTCCAGTTTGATGCTTCCTATAAAATCGGTCAGTGGAGTAATAGGGCTGGGGGAGGATGTCCGTAAGCTGGAATATACTTGCGGTCTCTGTACGTACGATAAATGTTACAGGCGGAAGCGGCGGGGATAATAGGATGACTACAAAAATCAGAGTTCCCAAATGGCTAGATGTTGTTATTAACCTCATTGATTTTGCAATTTGTTGCAACCTTAATGAATCTCCTGTCCTATCAGACAGGGTATAACAGCCGTTCCCATCTGTTGTAACAACCACTTTCATCTGATATTCCACCCCGGTGAGACTCCAGTTCCACCGGGGTGAAGCTGCAATCTCACCGGGGTGGGACTGCCTCACCACCCGAGTGGGATATCAAATGCAGGCATATAAAAATACAATCTTTTCAGCCTTCTGCTCCTTCTTTTAATGCCCATTGAAGAATAGATAAAGCCCGACCATGACAATAGCCAGTAACACCCATGCAAGGATAACGGATTTAGCCGGCTTCTCCATGACTTTCTTCATATTTAATGTACATTCTTGTCGATGTTTATCCCATAAGGATACCAAGATCATGCCTGCGCTGATGATAACGAACAGGTAGAAAGACAGCATCATGAAGTGAGGCCATGCTGTATATTTTTCCGCAGGAAATACCCATAAATAGAGAATGCCCACTCCCATGCTGAACGCCGTGCCAAGCGTCAATGCCATGTTGGCAGCCATCGTGGTAGTTCGTTTCCAGAAGATGCCGAACAGGAAAACAGCCGCCATGGGCGGTGCGATAAATCCCAGTACCGATTGGAATACATTGAACAGATTCAATCCTTTGATACTGTCTATGGCAATGGTGATGATCACTGAAATCAGTGCTCCCGCCACTGTAACCACGTGTCCCGTACGGAGATCTCTTTCTGGCTGGCAAGTGGCCTGAATTTCTTGACATAAATATCCATCGTGAAGACGGTACTCAGCGCATTCAGGGCAGAGCCGACAGTGCTGATCAGTGCGGCGGTCAATACGGCCAGTACCAACCCCACCATGCCTACAGGAAATAAGTTAGTGACCATAGTCATGTAGGCCTCATCGGGGTTCTTCAAGCCCGGGTAGAGTGCCAGACAGATGATACCCGGAAGGATATAGAGAGGAACATCCAGTATCTTCAACCAGCCGGTGAAGTTGGCACCCATTTGGCCTTCTTTCAGATTCTTAGCAGCCAATACAGGCTGTACCATGGATTGGTCTGTGCACCAGAACCAGACTCCCATGATGGGATACCCCAGAATAATGGGCAGCCACGGGAAGGCGGGATCGTCATTCGGGCGGAACAGGTTCCAGTAATCGGCCGGAACCGCTTCGGCCAATGCGCTGACGCCACCCACTTTGTAAAGACCTGCTATAGTAAGCGTGGCCGATACGAAAATAAGCAGAAGCATCTGGAATACATTGGTATAGGCTACCGCTTTCAGCCCTCCGGCCATGGTGAAGAATGCGGAGATAACGAGCAGGATCAATGCCGATTGCCACATGGGAATATCGAAAACCTGACGGATAAGGATACCTCCGGCGAATAAGGTTAGGGCAAGCCACGAGATAAGGATCGTCACAATGGTGTACCAGGCAAGAATGTTGCGGGTGGACTGTCCGAAACGCCGCCCCATGAACTCCGGCAAGGTGGTGATACGCGCTCCCAAATAACGGGGGGCAAAGACAAAAGCCAGCAAGCAGATGAAAACAAACGCATACCAGGCATAATTGCCCGAAACGATGCCGGTGGTGAACCCGGCACTGGCAGAGGCTATCAGCATGGAAGGGCCCACATTGGTTCCCCACATGGAGAAACCGATGTGATGCCACTTCAGGGAACGCTCGGCAAGAAAAAGGCTGCTGCCTTTTTTGCGTTTCAGACTGGCCCATATACCGATGCCTATAAGAATCAGAAAGTAGGCAATAAGAATGCCCCAATCTAACGTATCTAAATAATTAGCGTGCATAATTCATGTATCAGATTAAGATGAATATTCCGTTTATTGATGAAGCCCCATCAGTTCCTTGGCTACCGCTACGGCCGTATTGGCATTGTCGCTATACCCGTCCGCACCTATTTCATCGGCAAATCCCTGGCTTACCGGAGCGCCGCCTATCATTACTTTTACCTGATGACGGAAT
>ERZ791624.1517-NODE-1517-length-10284-cov-1.838107_pt1 | contig 10284 bp, 14 predicted proteins | sample MGYA00510058_ERZ791624 | MGnify/ENA primary metagenome ERZ791624 (study PRJEB30046, sample SAMN00715158) | human gut metagenome | study: EMG produced TPA metagenomics assembly of the A metagenome-wide association study of gut microbiota in type 2... | reverse complement strand
TTTCAGGTGGTGGTACAGGTCGTACTCTTCACCCGGACAACATGGCAGCAGGACCGGCTTCTTACGGTATGACAGATACACTTGGACGTATGCACAGTGACGCTCAGTTCGCTGGTTCATCATCCGTACCTGCTCATGTAGAAATGATGGGTCTGATCGGTGCTGGTAACAACCCTATGGTTGGTATGACAGTTGCTGTAGCTGTTTCCGTTGAGGAAGCTGCAAAGGCTGGTAAGTTCTAGACCGAAAGCAACTTAATGAAAGCGAGCGTTAGCGAAGCTTGAGTTTAGTTGAGTGGATGTCTGAAAGCTAAATAAAGAATAACTATCCCCGGAATTTTTCTTCCGGGGATTTTGCTACTATTGTACCAGTTCTATTTCTTCTATTAGTTGATCTAAAGTTCTGTGGGTATAAACTTTTTTTGTTACATTGGGGATCTCATAGAGATCTTGATAAAATATCAGACCAGTTCATATGGATATAGTAGTGATAGAGAAACACAAATTTTTGTTGAAACATTTACGCAGATAAAAATCTGTTACAAACGCGGATTCAAGTGCTAAACTTGATAATAAGCGCAAGAATATTGGATTTGGATTGCAGGAATACCCAAGCCGTATGAGTAGAAAAGATATAAAAGAACATGACAGAATATTGATTGAGCATGAATTGTATGAGATGAAGTTGAATAACAATATGATTCATATTGAGGCGCATTCTATTGCTACCAGAAAATACGGTTATCAAAAGGGAGTTAATGAATATTATGGTAACCTTGGGAAAAATAAAAAAGACAATAATATAATATCAGCGGAGTATTTTCCAGAAGATAGTAGGCAGGATATTGGAACATTTATTTATGATATAGAAAAAACATGAAGTTATTGAGCATAAATATTGTCAAAGAGATAGCAAAGCTAACTTGAAGACATATTTTAATAAAGCTATAAAAGCTGTTGAAAAATGTATTGAGAATGATAATTATCCTGAAACACTAGAATATATGTGGTATTAAAAGCACTCCGTATTAGCATAGTATTTTTTATGCCCCAAAATCGGCTTAAAACAGTAAAACTGTGACGATGAAATAACTCTGGCAAGAGAGATAGATCCATTAAATCCATGAATATCTTTCAGAGCTTATTATATTCGCGAAAAATACAAATTTTTTTATAAGAAAAAATTTTTGACAGCACGTAACGTGCAGATTTAATCTGGAAATAGCATCAGAAAGATCGCAACAAACGGAAAAGTAAAATTAGAATTTGAATAGGAGACAAATGATATGCATAGAGAAGTGGAAGATAATACAATTATATTTACAGCATTTAACAGAAAATTGTTAAGAGATTTAGAAGAACTGAGAAATCTTTTGGTTAGAAATAAATCTGAGAGAGCTATGAAAAAACTGAATGAATTAATTGAAGATACAAAGAGGGATATAACCGAATAATTTGTAGCATGGGAAATGGTTCGCGAAAAAACCATTCTCTTTTATGAAATAAAAAAATCATAAAAGCCTTTGACAGCACGTAACGTGCGGATTTAGGCTGAAGGAGAATGTATATGGAATAATGGGAGGCAAAAGAAAATTATAATCACAGCATAAAGCCGATATGAGAACATTTCAGGTTTTGCTTAAATGTTAAAAAATGAAGCCTTGGCAAATAACGAACGTTTACTAAAATAAAAGTGTAAACGGTCGTTTATTTTTTGCCCGGAGGTTATTAGTATGAGTAATAGAAAAGAAGAAATATTAATTGCGGCACTTAATCTTTTCGCCAGGGATGGTTACGAGGCTGTCTCAGTCAGCCAGATAGCAGGAGAACTTGGTATGACAAAGGGAGATTATACCATCATTATAAGAGCAAAAAAGATATTTTTAACTGTATTGTGGAGCGGATGAAGCAACAGGATAGTGAGCAGGCATCAGATCATGATATGCCGGAGGATGATAAAGAGAGAATGCCTGAAAAGTATGAGACGGTGTCATTGGATGATTTTGTAAAATATAATATCATGAAGGAAAATATTGATTTTTATGGTAAGAGTGGTTTCAGACAGGCAAGCGAGTATGGTATCCGTTATCACGGATTACCAGAGGGGGAAGATGCATCATTTTTTTTGTGTAAAGAATTGATACCAGGGTTTCTGGATGGGATTACAGGGGAATATGCAACACCGGAGGGCTATCTGGTTGACGAGCAGGAAGTGGAAGAGTTTGATAGGCAGTTAACGATGTTCTTTTCTATTTTTAAATAATAGCTGTTGACAAGTAACCGATAGGTAACTATAATAAAGTGGCCAAAAGGTAACCGATTGATGAGGCTGATTTAGGAGACAAGTGTGGAGATTAAAGAAAAGAATACAAAGGACAAAATACTGGAAGAAGCTTTAAAATTATTTGCACAGAGCGGATATATGGGAACATCCATGAATGATATTGCTTCAAAGCTTGGAGTAACCAAGGCTGCATTGTATAAGCATTATAAAAGCAAGCAGGAGATATTGGACAGTATTATTGACAAAATGAATGAACTGGATATGGAGAGAGTAAAGCGGTATGAAATGCCGGAGGGCGATCTGGAAAAGGTTGTGGCCGAGTATAAAGAAACAGCATTTGATAAAATTAAGCAGTTTACAAAGGTGCAGTTTCTTCACTGGACAGAGGAAGAGTTTTCATCCTGTTTCCGTAAGATGCTGACATTGGAACAGTACAGGGAGCCGCAGATGGCACAGTTATATCAGAATTATCTTGCAGGTGGACCATTAACTTATATAAAGCTTTGTTCTCGGATATGCTTGGGGATACAAGAAAAGCCAGACAGACAGCACTTGATTTTTATGGACCTATTTTTTTGCTTTACAGTATATATGATGGAGTAGATGACAAGAGTCGGGTGATAAAGCTTCTGGAAGATCACATGGATCATTTTCTACAGGAAATGTAGAAAAATATATCAAACTAAAATGTCCGGTGGTGTGATGCTGAAGGTTGCAGTTATGGAGATTTCGAGAATTATGCAGATATTTTCGACAACAGGAGGCAGAAAATGAAAGATAAAATTTTTCCTAGGACATTCGATAAACAGATCGTTTATCTGAAAAATGTTATAAATACCCCTGATATAGAGGTAGGGGATTATACAATGTACAACGATTTTGTACATGATCCGATTGATTTTGAAAAAAATAATGTTTTGTATCATTATCCTGTTAATAAGGATAAGCTAAAAATTGGAAAATTCTGTTCTATTGCATGTGGGGCAAAATTTTTATTTACCAGTGCAAATCACGCAATGGAATCGTTATCTACGTATCCGTTTCCTATTTTCTTTGAAGAATGGGGATTGGATGCAAAGAATATATGCGATGCATGGGATAATAGGGGTGATATTGTAATTGGAAATGATGTGTGGATTGGATATGAAGCAGTTATTTTGTCTGGTGTAACAATCGGTGATGGCGCAATTATAGGCACTCGTGCAGTGGTAACAAAAGATGTGCATTCATATACGATAGTTGGAGGAGTACCGGCAAAGCCAATCCGTAAACGATTTGATGAAGAAACGATTCAGAAACTTGAAGAAATCAGATGGTGGGACTGGGAAGAAGAACGAATTAAAAAGAATATTCAGGCAATACAGTCTGGCGATATAAGTATGTTAGAGCGTATGAATTAGAAATAAAAACATGACTTTAATAAAGAATATATACCATTTTAATTACAAAAGAGGTGAATGCAGACATGAGTACATTTGAACATGATCTTACAAAAGGAAATATCTGGAAGCAGCTTGTATGGTTTGCTGTGCCGTTTTTTATCAGTAATTTGATTCAGTCCTTATACAGCCTGATCGATCTGATCATATTAGGACATTTTGGCGGAACAAATTCCATATCGGCAGCTAATATCGGAGGACAGGTGCTTGTGATCCTGACAAATCTTGCCGCGGGACTGTCAGGCGGAGGAACTGTGATGCTTGGAAATTATCTGGGATCAAAACGTAAGGATAAGATCAATGGAGCAATCAGTACATTACTCATAACATTGACAGTTATGGCAGCAGTATTTATGGTACTGTTATTTATATTAAAACAGCCATTACTTCGATTACTTGATACACCTGAAGAGGCATTTTCACAGGCAGAACAGTATTTGTTTATTTGCACTTTGGGTCTATTATTTATTTATGGTTATAATGCATTAAGTGCAATTATGCGTGGACTTGGTGACAGCCGGACACCGATGATCTTTGTTATGATTGCATGTGTGATCAACATTATTCTGGATCTGGTGCTGTTGCCGGATTTCATTTAGGAGCCGGTGGTGCTGCTGTTGCAACTGTATTTGCACAGGGCTGTTCGATGTTATTTTGTATAATATATTTAAAACATCATGATTTTATGTTTGATTTCAAACCATCTTCTTTTCATTTTATAAAAGAGGAATTCCACATTCTGCTTCGTACCGGATTGCCGCTTAGTATTCAAATGGTTGGTACAAATTTTTCGTTTTTGATCTTGACTACATTCATTAACAGGGCGGGTGGTGTAGCAGCATCGGCTGCAGCAGGAATAGTAAATAACTTTAATGGATTTGCAATTCTTCCGGAAGCAGCGATCAGCTCGGCTGCATCAGCCATGATCGCACAGAATATGGGCAAGAAAGATGTGAAACGATCATCAAAGACTATGCACTGTTGTCTGGTTCTCTGTATTGGTGTGTCTTTGGTCGTGTTTACGATGATGCATATATTCCCGGAGCAGATATTTCATCTGTTTGGCGTAAAAGAAGATGTCCTGGTCTATGGTATGCCGTATATCTTTGCTTTTTCGTTTGAATATGTGGGACTTCCATTTATCATGTCATTTAATACGGTTTCAACCGCAACTGGAAATGGATGGATTACGCTGGTTACAAATATGATATCTGCATTTATCGTTCGTATTCCGTTAGCATATGTTCTGGCATTTCTTTGTGAACTTGGTGTAAGAGGAATTGCGATATCTATACCGATCGCAACAGCCGTTGGAGCTATAATATCATTTTTATTTTACAAAGCCGGAATTTGGAAAAAACACATTCTGTTATAAAAGGATTTATATGCCATATCTGAAAAATTGAGTATAATATTTCTATCCGGGCAGTACAGATATAGAATGTACCTATCCCCGGCATAGAACGAAGGTTGTAGTATGTCAGTTTGAATATGGAGCGGAAAATGGCATTTTCAGAAAATACAAAAACAGAAATTCAGATACAGAAATTAAGGCAAAGACAATACTGCTGTTTTTTATTGTGATCACGATAACAGTAGGGGTTGTTTCATTTATAATAACAAGAAAATCTTGAAACGAGATGCAGAATAAGGTTGTTAACCTGGTTGCACAAGGAAATAGGCAGCAGATTAATAATGTGAACAGCTATCTTGGAAAGATAGAAGATACGGCGGCATTGTTATTCTCTGATGAGCTATATTATGAGTTCGATGCAACGGCGCCGGCTCTCGATACATTTGAAAAGCTTCAGACCGAGAAGACGATCAAGAACCGACTGGATGATTTGGGTATTCTGGAGAATTTCTCTGACTTTGGAATCGTGTATGCAGATGATTCTACGATTGGCTGGATATCGAATACAACGATACAGTTATTTCCAAATGGAGGATTATTCGCTTATCTTGATAATAATATCAATAATTCAAAAACAGGATCCGGGTGTTTTTTGACTATAGTAAATGTTATGACCGGCTTTATTATCTGAAACGGTTAAATAAAAATGCAATCCTGATCGCAGCATTTTATAGTAGGGAACTCAGTGATGCCCTTACCGCATCTGACGATATGAGTGAGTTGCAGCCAGAAATGTTCTGGATGAAGAAGGTAAGCTTGTTGGTTATGAGAAGCTTGCTGATGATAAGAGAGAACAGAATACAGATCGGTTGGAAATTTTGCCGCCGATATTTGAGAAGGAAAATATCTACGATTCCTTTAAAACGAATGCTGACTATTATCTGTATGGTAAAAAGTCCAAAGAAGAAGTTGTGGATGCAATCGTAGAGTCCTTTTATAAATAAGTGTCAGATGATTCCTATCTTGTATCTCATCCTACAAAATGATAGAATAGACAACTGAAAACGATAACCTGCTGATTAGCAGAGATAACATGGAGGATAAATCATGGCATCATGGAGAGATAATATTCGTCAGGTTGAACCATATGTACCTGGTGAGCAGCCAAAGAATACAAATGTGATCAAATTAAATACAAATGAGAATCCGTATGGACCGTCTCCAAGAGTAAAAGCGGTTCAGGATAATGAGGATCTGTTACGGTTATATCCGGATCCGACGGCAAGCGTACTGGTGGACGCACTGGCGGAGTATCATGGTGTGGATGCATCACAGGTATTTGTAGGTGTAGGTTCCGATGATGTACTTGCAATGTCATTTTTGACCTTCTTTAATTCGGATAAACCGATTCTGTTTCCGGATATCACATATTCTTTTTATGATGTATGGGCAGAACTGTTCCGGATTCCATATAAGCAGATGCCACTTGATGAGAACTTCCGTCTGAAGATAGATGATTATAAGGGCGAAAACGGTGGAATCGTATTCCCGAATCCAAACGCACCGACCGGTATCTACGAATCGTTGGATCATGTAGAGGAGATCATAAAGAACAATCCGGACGTGATCGTGATCGTAGATGAGGCATATATTGATTTTGGAGGAGAAACAGCACTTCCACTGATCGACAAATACGACAATCTTGTGGTAGTCAGAACCTTTTCAAAATCACGTTCTATGGCGGGACTTCGAATCGGTTATGCGATCAGCAACCCTGAACTGATCAAAGCCTTAAATGATGTGAAATACTCCTATAATTCATATACGATGAACCGCCCGTCTCTGGTGCTCGGTGTAGAATCCATTCATGATGATGCATATTTCAGGGAGAAGGTTGGACAGATCATTGCAACCAGAGAAAGATTTGTGAAAGAGATCGCAGAGCTTGGATTTACCTGTCTGCCATCATCTGCAAACTTTGTATTTGCAACACATGAGAGTATTCCTGCAAAGAAGATCTTTGCTGCGGCAAAAGAGAATAATATCTATGTGCGTTATTTTGATAAGCCAAGGATTGACAATTATCTGAGAATCTCGATTGGAACTGACGCAGAGATGGACGCATTTGTTGCATTCTTAAAGGGATATGTAGAGACAAAGCAGAATTAAAATTTACAATGACTGAAAATTAAAAGCAATTATAGTATAAAGCTAATAAATAAGCCAAAAGAAAGATTTGTTTTTCATAAAAATATCAGAAAACAGATTTGATTTTGGCTTATTTTTTTCGCACAGTTATGCACGTTGCGTAGATGTATGTGTTAATATAGCACAAATGACTCAAAATAGCACACGCAAAATGTTGACTTTAATCTAATCTCTTTTTATTATGAGAGTCAGAAATATTTCAGACAAAAATCCGGATTTTATCAATTTTCGAAACGTTTCAATATAAGTTACGAAGGAGAGATAAAATGAATTTTGAGGAATTTACAGAAACTATAAGAACAGGGTTGGTTCAGGTATTTGAGATGAATGATATGGACATAACCGTGAATAAAATAGTAAAGAATAATGGAATTATGCTGACGGGAATTAATATAAGACAGGCACATACGATGGTGACACCTACGATTTATATCAATGATTTTTACAGAGAAGATGTGGATAAAAAGGAGATTGACAACATTGTACTGAAGATCAAACGAATCTATCAGGGAAGATGCAAGGAGAATCCGGTCGGGGAAGAGGTGAAAAATTATTTGGATTTTGACTGGGTAAGTGAGAGAATCTTTTATACCTTGATAAACCATTCTATGAATGAAGAAATGCTGCAGAATGTCCCATATCTGCCATTCTATGATCTGGCGATTGTATTCCGTTGTGTTTTCCATATCGGTCAAAATGGGATTGCGTCATCGGTAGTATCCGAGGATGATATGAAACGATGGGGGGTAGATACGAAATTGTTGTATCAGTTGGCAGCAAAGAATACGCCACGACTTTTCCCTCCTGTAATGGATAAGATTACTCGTTATCTGAAGGTTCATGCAAACGTGCCGGATTCCTTATTAGAAGATTTCCCGCAGGACGATGATAAACTCTATGTGCTGTCTAATTCGTTTGGGATCAACGGAGCAGCGACGCTTTTATATGAAGGTCTGCTTGCGGATTGTGCAGATCTGGTTGGGGAGGATATATATGTATTGCCATCCAGTATTCATGAAACGATATTTGCAGGGGTGTCTATAGTAGATGATCCTGAGTTGCTGACCGAGATTGTTCAGGAGGCAAACGACAAAGTGATCAGCCAGTCGGATATATTATCCTATAATGCATATCGGTACAGTAGAAAGGCGAAAAGGCTAATGATGATCCGGTCGGAACAGGAAACAGTTCCGGTATAGATCTCAAAGTATAAAGGTACATTGAAAAATAAATAACAAAAGAACTAACAGCACGGACGGATGATTCTCTGTATTGACAAAAGAAAGAGCATGACATAGAATTAAAAGGTGTATTGGGTGTAAATTTATGTGTTGAGAGGAGAACGGTGTGGCTGAAAATTATGTATCAAGGAGAGATAAAATTGTTGCATCGGCAGTCGAATTGATCGGCGATCTAGGGTTGAACGCTCTGACAACGAAAAATCTGGCTCGTAAAGAAAATATATCCGAAACCCTAATTTATAAGTATTTCGGGGGCATAGATGAAGTACTTACAGAAGTAGTTCTGCAGTATGCTGCATTTGATAAAAATATTCAGATGACGGTAGTAAAGCAGAGTGGCTCAAATATGGATAAGTTAAGGTTTTATGCAGATACATATGCTACATACTATGATAATTATATCGGTATGGGAGCAATCATGTTGCATTATGAGGAATTATTACATTTAAGTGAGACACGGGAGATTATCTCAGAATGTATACTGAAAAGAAACGAATTTGTCTGTAAGCTTTTTGAAGATGCTATAGCAGAGAGAGAGATTCGGGCGGTATTTACCCCGAGAGAATTGACATTGATGTTTAATGGTATATTACTGAAGGCTTACTGGAGCGAAGAACAAAGTATTCGAAGAAGACATTTCGTGTGGAAGTGAAGGAAATGTTGAACCAGATTGAAAAGATGCTGAAATTCTAGTATAGGAGGAAGTTTGTCATGAGAATTTTAATTGCTGAGGACGATGTTGCAAATGCAAAGTTTTTATCAAAATATTTAAGCAAATTCGGAGAGGTTGTTATTACACCGGATGGAATTGCAGCTGTGGATGAGTTTGTAAAACACCTGGAAAAAGGCGAAAACTTCGAACTTGTATGTCTGGATATTATGATGCCAAAGATTGATGGTTATAAAGTACTTGCATCGATTCGAAATGCTGAGAGAAAGCACGGGGTATCCAGAATGCTACGTTCCAAGGTAATAATGACCAGTGCTTTGGATGAAACAAGTTTTGACAGCAATCAGGCAAGTGATGATTATGATGAATACATCTGTAAGCCGATTGATATTATGAAGTTGAATGATATTCTTAAGAAATTGGATGTAATTTAGGACAGATAGATGGATTTGTTTGATTATATGAGAGAGAATCAGAAGGATGATGATTCTCCACTGGCAAAGAGAATGCGTCCGGAAAATCTGGACGAAGTAATTGGACAGGAACATATCATAGGTAAGAATAAATTGTTATATCGTGCGATCAAGGCGGATAAGTTGGGCTCATTGATCTTTTATGGACCTCCGGGGACAGGAAAGACAACACTTGCTATGGTGATCGCGCATACGACAAAAGCGGATTTCAAACAGATCAATGCGACAACTTCCGGTAAAAAGGATATGGAGCAGATCATCGAGGAAGCAAAGAATACGAAAGCTATGTATGGCAGGGTACGATTCTGTTTATCGATGAGATTCACAGGTTTAATAAATCGCAGCAGGATTATCTGTTGCCGTTTGTTGAAGATGGAACGATCATATTGATCGGGGCCACGACGGAGAATCCATATTTTGAAGTGAATGGAGCTTTGATTTCGAGGTCGAATATATTCGAGCTAAAGCCGTTATCAAAAGAGAACATTAAAGACATTATCTTAAAGGCTGTTTATGACCAGAAGGGCATGGGAGCCTTTAATGTATGTATAGATGATGATGCGGTAGAGTTCTTAAGTGATATGTCGGAGGGAGACGCCAGAAGTGCATTAAATGC
>ERZ791624.1513-NODE-1513-length-10293-cov-2.568177_pt1 | contig 10293 bp, 7 predicted proteins | sample MGYA00510058_ERZ791624 | MGnify/ENA primary metagenome ERZ791624 (study PRJEB30046, sample SAMN00715158) | human gut metagenome | study: EMG produced TPA metagenomics assembly of the A metagenome-wide association study of gut microbiota in type 2... | reverse complement strand
CGGCTATCATTCCGATATAGATTTTAAACTTTCCACGCCGTGAACGTTTAATCAAATCTAAAAAATGCTGTACACTTTCTTCTCTGTCTTCCATTTGTTACTTTATCATATTGGCAATATAACAATTTTCCGCATATTTAATATCAGTCCTTTTATAACAGGCAAAGAATATACCAATAAAACAAACGGCTTAGCTACAATGCCATAAGCGTGTCATCAAAGACTAAAGCTTACCAAAATGAAAAGGAGGCTCTTTCAAAATGAAACACTTTCTTAATCACTATAATTATTGCCGTTAGATCTCCTAGAATAGTTTATTCCTGCTTTTCTAGCTTGTGTATGTTGAAATTGACGGGCTATTTTATATTCACGTTCTCCTTTTAGTAATCTGTATCCGGTTTGTTTAAACCAAAAGCTTATATTATTTTCTATACATTGCCGACGAATGTCCAATACCCAGTCATAATTACATATACGCGCTTCTTTGCCCGATTCTCCACCTACCACAATCTGTTCTACCCATGTACCGAGTTCTCCCTTGAAGTTTATAGCGGACAACAACGGTTCACAGATAATGATTTTATGCTTTACAGGAGCTGCTTTATAAAGAGGAAGACGGTAATCCACTCTGTCTTGATTTTCCATGGTGCAACAAATGGTAACATTATCATACCCGTCCCCCCAATCCGGAGGCAGACATTGGCCGAGCCGGTCTATGCGTTTAGTTATAAACAAGAAATGAAGATCGTATCGTTCCCGCATCATTTTCCATGCTTCTATACGCCATTCATCGGCTTCTTCTATCAGAAAATCGGAGGTAAAACAAGTATAGACGAGATTGCCGGAAGGGATCTTGTAAGTCTTATCCTTTTTCCGTCGCACGGGCAGATTGAATTGTCCGGTTTTGGTTATTATGGAACTGTCTTTCCCATGTTTACTATCTCCGCGATATACATAACAATGCCGGCAACCTGTACTTAGCTTATGGCAGCCATGCCAAGGATTCCATAGAGAAGACTCCGGACTTATTCTATTTTCCATTCTGTCTGAATAAAATTTATCATTGTCTGCAAAGTTAGCTAAAGTCTTTTCATCATTTACATAATTCATTCCTGAATTTCTTCAAAAAGAATGGGAGTGTTATAGTTAATGCAAATGGATTAATGTACCTTTGCCGGTATAATCAATTAAGCCACTGGCAAGAATAAATTTTATAATGTAGAATATAAAACAAAAAACTTATTATATGAGCACAGACGATAGAAAATGGGAGATTATTGAAAGTGAATATCTTATCCGCCGCCCTTGGCTGACCGCACGCCGTGACCGGGTTAAACTACCTACAGGAGTTGAAATTCCTGAATATTATATTTTGGAATATCCTGATTGGGTAAATGTAATTGCTATCACCAAAGAGGGTAAATTCGTATTAGTACGCCAATACCGTCACGGAATAAAAGAAACACGTTATGAAATTTGCGCCGGAGTTTGTGAAACCGGAGAAGAACCTTTGCTTTCTGCCCAACGCGAATTGTACGAAGAAACAGGGTATGGCAATGGAAATTGGACAAAACTTATGACTATTTCAGCAAATGCCAGCACCATGACAAATATCACTCATTGTTATCTGGCTACGGAGGTAGAACGAATCTCTACCCAGCATTTGGAAGAAACTGAAGATCTGACAGTGCATTTGCTGGATGAAGAAGAAGTAAAAGCGTTGTTATTGAATGATGAGGTGAAACAATCATTGATGGCTGCACCGTTTTGGAAGTATTTTGCTTTATATTCTCGTTTATAATAAAGACTTTTAGGGAGACTGAAAAAGCTCCCTAAAAGTAAGTTGAATCATTTATTCTATTAAACCGAGTTAATCACTTTTTATACTTCTTTGTATCGTCATTCGCTCACCTTCTCAGTGAGAATCCTTTTTTGCGATAAAGAATGCATAGCCATAATATGCTTTATACTTACTATATAGCTCAGCCTCATGATGATTGGATGTTATCAATTCTTCTACGATTCTGCTTCCTGCATGTTTTCTTCTGAATATTTCCTCGGCTTTAGCTTGAGGAGCAAAATAATGTTCTATCCAGCAATTCTCCGGAAGAATGAATGTCGCAACCGGAATATATCCTGCTTTTTGTATCTGGGCTACTTTGTTGGGAACCGTATCTATTTCCGTATAAGCACTCATCCAGAAATCATGAATTTCTGCCGGGCGTTGATCGGTAAACCAGACACTTTCAGAAACGGCAAGGTATCCTCCCGGTTTCAAATAGTTGCGCCACTCTTTCAAGCCTCGTTCAAAACCAATATTATAAATGGCTCCTTCCGACCAGATCAAGTCCAAAGAGTCCTTTTCAAAAGAAAGGTCATCCATCGAACCGACTATGCCTTTCACCCTATTCTGGAGATTCAGTTTCTCGGCATTCTTGTTGAAACGTTCAATGAATCCCGGGAAAAAGTCGATGCCTGTAATCTTCCCCGGCGCATGTTGTGCCAAGATCATTGTCTGCCCCCCTGTTCCACAACCGAGATCGGCAATAAGGGATTTGTCGGTAAGATTATCTATAAAGCTTAATGCTTTAAGAGTTACTTCGGGACTTCCGGGTCCTTGTCGCTCCGTATTTAAGAAAAAATCACAAATCAAATTTACATCGAATCCTAGAATTGTATTGTTGTCATTATTCATTATCGTAATATATTAAACATACACTGAAAGCATAGCCATACTCCCTGTGTAATTAAAAAATAAAATTATAGTAATATGAAATTGCTCTCGAAAAAATATCCCGAGAATACACGAATAAACAATCTATTTATGAGAACAGATTGTTTACGATACCAAATCCGATATACGAGTTTTTAACATAGTGCAAAGATACACCTATTTCATTGAAAAACGATAGAAAACAATGTTTAAATTTAGGAGATATTTCAGTATTTGATCTTTTTCCACTCTTTTAAAAACCTATTTTGCGTTTCAAATAAATCATATCTTTTAGTAAAATCCCATTGTCAATAATGGGATGATCGTAGTTCTCCGTGAAAAAACCTTTTATACAATGAGAATATTCAAAGCCGCAACTTTTATAAAATGCAAGAACACCGGGAACGTCTCCTGTTCCCACTATCATCTGAGTATATTCTTTTGAATAATGGTTTATCAGGTAGTTTATTAGTTTTCTACCATATCCTTGTCGCTGGGCAATAGGGGTAACCGCTATATTCTTCAATTCACAAATTTCCGGACCTTCTTTTGTTACAACGCCCACGGCTTTTATCCCATTATCTTCCAATACAAACAAGTCACCACGCTCCAGATACCGGTCTATCATTGTTTCCTGTTCATCCCCAAGCAATAATAAGTCCAGATATTGCTTTTTATTTCTAGATATTTTAATGATGTGATAATCCATAATATTATATTTATAACATTCTTGTCTTTATAGATAGTGCAAAACAGCACTATTTTAACGATTCCCGGCATATCGGTAAACAGCAGCCGAAATATCAGAGATTATTTTAGCATTCGTTTCCATATTTTCTTTTGAGTCTTTAACAAATACAGCTACTACGTATCGGCTTCCATCAGGTAGAATTACAAAGCCAATGTCATTGATGCCAATGTATTCTCCCCGGTCATTCTTATCGGAAGTTCCTGTCTTATGTCCTATCTTGACTTCACTTTCGGGAAGGGGAGCAGGCAGTCTGTCTTTGCCTGTCCCACACTCTATCATAATATGCTTTAGAAAATCTGTATATTCATTTCTCATGAAATCTTGAGTCATAAAAAGTTCCAATAGATTGGCTGCTTCCATTGGTGTTGTCCAGTTTTTGTAACAATCATCCATGTCTTGATGCATCTCATCTTCGGTAGCAGTTATGGAAACATCGTTTATTCCCAATGAATGAATGTATTCATCCACCACGTTTACACCACCTATATAATCGAATAAGATATCACAGGCTACATTGTCACTTGACTGCATTGTATAAACTAAAAGTTCACTAATCGGAAGTTCTAAATTGCCTTGGGGATATTTATCACGCAAAGGGCTATATGTATCCGGTTTGAAATATTTTTTATCAAGATATAGGGAAGTGGAAAGTGGAATATGCCGTTTTTGCAGGTAATCACATACAGCCAATGCCTGATGAAACTTATAAACGCTCATCATGGGATATTTTTCGGCATTATTTATGGCCAGCGTATCTTCTCCATCCAGTATCAAAGCCACTCCTATAGTTGCTTTCTTATCTTTAATAATATGTCGAATTTCTGTTTTTAATGTTTTCAATGAATCTTGGAATTTATTCTGAACACATCCGCCAGACAACACACACCATATACATATAATAATATATGGACATCCGTTTTTTACTAAAGACTGCAAGATTAACCTTGGGCTCCGTTTTTTTGTTATACGCATTTTCCTGATTTTAATTGTACGAAGATACCGGATTATCAGTCCTTCTCCAAATTTTTCCTTATTTAAAGATTAGCCTTTTATCTTCTTCCGCAAATAACACAGCAGTATTTACCAGTGCCAGATGAGAATAAGCTTGTGGGAAATTACCCAATTGTTCTTTTGTTTCGAAATCAATATCTTCACTGAACAGACCCAAATGGTTTGAATATTGCAAAATTTCATCGAACAGACAGCGTGCTTCGTCTTTTTCCCCGATGACATAAAGTGCACGAATCAGCCAAAATGTACAGATGGTAAAGGCCGAAGAAGGACAGCCAAAATCATCATGAGTATTATAGCGGTACATCAATCCTTTGTGTAATAAGGATTGCTTGACGGCTTTCACTGTTTTATGATAACGAATATCATCAGCATCTATAAATCCATAAGGTTCCATTAACAGTAAAGAAGAGTCCAAATCCAGATTGCCGTATGCTTGTGAAAAACTTTGTATTTCTTCCTTCCATCCGTTTCTCATAACATCCGCTTTAATTGCATCAGCTTCTTCTTCCCAACGTCGGCTATTCTCATATTTATTCAGAATACGGGCTATGCGGGCTCCTCTGTCCAAAGCAACCCAACACATCACTTTGGACGAAACGAAATGCTGTCCTTCGCCCCGTATCTCCCAAATTCCTTTATCAGGCTTTCTCCAATCTTCCATCACAGTCGTCATAATACTTTTCACCATTTCCCACATATCTTCTATTTCATCCAATGTACCTGGCATCAACCGATAATATTGGTAAATCAAGTCCATCAGATAGCCGAATGAATCATTCTGCCTTTGATGATAAGCATCATTGCCGATACGCACCGGTTGGGAGTTTTTATATCCTGAAAGATGGTCGAGTATAACTTCAGTCAATTTCCTTTCCCCACGAATGCCATACATTATTTGATAAGTGTCATGCTCGGCAACAAAAGTAGATTGTATGAATTTCATGAATTTGCGGGCTGCATCGGCATGACCTATCTTGAAAAGAGTTTCTATGGACATGGAGGCATCCCGCAACCAACAAAAACGGTAATCCCAATTGCGTACTTCTCCCACAGCTTCGGGCAGGCTGGTAGTAAGAGAGGCTAATACCGCGCCATTATAAAAGGACATCATCTTCAGGGTGAGTAAGCTACGCTCTATTATATCGTTGTAAATAGTGAACTTTCTTGTACGATCCGTCCAGTTCAACCAATAAACCAACGTGCGGCAATACTCCAGTTTCTCACGCTCTATATCAACAGGAATCACCTTTTCATTGTATGACAGAAGAAAAAATTCATCTTGCTCTAATATAAATTCCTGATGGTCTACAATACCTTGCAACGGCAAAGAGGAATACAGATATTGTCTGTCCTTGTTGTTAGAAGAAGAATAGGTTTCAATATACCGGGAAGTTACATTAAAAAATGCTTTTCCACGAGCATAGTCGGGAGCCGGATGGTAATTGACTTTAATGCGGGGACGACCTTTAATCCAGTGAATATAACGATAGACCTCAGCCGGACGATAATATTCCTTATTATCATATAACTCATAACAAGGCATAAAGTCGACTACCGCAAATTCGTCTTGCTCTGACACAAAAGTAGTGGAAAGAATATTGGTATGGGGAACATACGATTGGATGGTGTGATAGTCTTCTGAAACTTCAAAACCAAAAGTCCCGCCTTTTTCACGATCCAGAAGAGCTGCAAAAATAGAAGATGAATCAAAATTTGGAAAACATAGCCATTCAATACTTCCTTTTTCGGAAATCAGTGCGGCTGTGCAGCAATTACCGATTACACCGTAATTCAAATTGTCCATGGTTATTTTTTTGTAATGTTAGTGGTTTATTATCCGTTTTAAAAAATCTATAGCCGATGATAGCTGCCCTTTCAAACCACTTTTCAAGGCTGCTTTCACCACGCTTTTATCTGTCATCCGTTGTAAAAACGGCAAGGTATCTGTCTGTACGGGCAGATTGTAACGTGCACTCTCGGATGCTGTACCAATCTTTACAGTCACAGCAGTAACAGGCAGGGCTTTAAACATATCATCATCCGTGGTATCATCTCCCATTGCCAGGATAAAATCATATCGGGTGGCAAGCAAAAGCCTGTTTACTTCTGAACCTTTGGTAAATTCGGGAGATTTTATTTCTATCACCTTATTACCTTGCATGATTTGCAAATTCTGTTTCAAGCAAATAGATATCAAGGAATTGACCAACTGTTGCGCACGTAATCTGCCCAACCATGCATCGGTCTCACGATAATGCCAGGCAAGTGCCGTTTCTTTGACTTCAAGATGGGAGCGAGGAGTCTTGCTGACAAATAATTTTAATATAGAAAGCAATCCGGAGCTCCATTCCTGCGCGTGTACATTCTTGTGCCATACACCATTCTCTTTATAAAAGGCCCCATGTTCGGCTGCAAAGGAAAGAGGCAGTGCACCCAACCATTTCTCTAAAGTAAAATGGTCACGTCCGCTGTTTATTACCACATGATTCAAGGGGTCGGCAGCCAGTTTCTGCAATGTATCCAGCAATTGCGGAGTAGGAGAGGCATCTTCCGGCCTTTTCTGAAAAGGGACCAGCGTTCCGTCATAATCCAACAAAATCAAACGCTTTTTAGCATGTAAGTATTGATGCTGAATTTCCTGCATATTCTGTGATCCTATCTTCTTAAGAAGCATGGTTTTGTTTTTGTGTGCCACTTCCTGCCATTCATTTACAAAATCGGCAGCCCATTTATTGACAGTCTGTACGGATACAATAGACTGCATACGGTGCATCCGTTCTTTCTGTTCTTCAAACGGCATTTCCAATGCCCGGCAAATGGCATTTTCTATCTGCTCCGTATCATTGGGATTAACCAGCAAGGCGTCGGTCAGTTCCACAGCGGCACCGGCCATTTCACTTAAGACCAATACACCGGGATTGTCTTGCTTGACAGCAACATACTCTTTGGCAACCAAGTTCATTCCGTCACGCAAAGGAGTGACTAATGCAATATCAGCTATAAAATACATGGCAGCCAATTCTTCGAATGAGAAACCATGATAAAAATAGCAGACCGGAGTCCAGTTCATTGTAGAATATCGTCCGTTGATAGAACCTATTTCCTCGTCAATCCGGGTTTTCAATTCGGCATAACTGCCTACATGATCACGTGAAGGAACTATGACCATAGCCAGTGTTACCTTGCTATGATATTCGGGATGGTGTTCCAAAAAAGAGGCAAATCCATAAAGACGGTGCAAAATGCCTTTACTATAATCCAAACGGTCTACCGATAGGATAAGTTTATGTTTGCCAAACAAGAGACGGGTTCGTTCTATAGCTTTCCAAACATTTTTTTGTTGTGACACATTGTGGTAAAGGTCATAATTTATCCCCATCGGAAGTGCATCAACGCGCACAATGCGACTGCCTATCCGGGTTTCATCCAAACTGAAATCCATATGGAGTACCCGTTCGGCCGCGCTGATGAAATGACGCATATAGTCATGTGTATGAAATGCGATAAAATCGGCTCCTAACAATCCTTTCAGTATTTCGGCACGTTCAGGCAGAATTCGGAATAACTCATAAGATGGAAACGGAATGTGATGGAAATAGCCGATATGCAACCGGGAAGCTCTTGGCGGAGCATTTCCGGAAGTAACATCAACTGATAATCTTGTACCCAGACCCAATCATCCGGTTCCACAAGGCGGATGATTTCCCGACAAAACAAAGCGTTAACCTCTTGGTAAGATTGCCAGAAACTCTTTCTATATAATGTATAGGCAAAGAAATAGTGGCATAAAGGCCACAGGGTACTGTTACTGTATCCCTCATAATAGTTCTTATATTGCTCATCGGATAAAAATATGGGATGGAGATTCATTTCCTCCAACCGGTGACAGATATCCTGTTTTTCTTCCTCTTTGTCTGTACAGATTCCGGGCCACCCCACCCAATGTTTCTCGTAATTGCCCTGTAGGGAATTTAGTCCCGTTGTCAGACCTCCTTCACTACGTGAGAAAACAAAGGTATCTTGTTCTGCGACAGCCTTCACGGGCAGTCTGTTTGATATGATATACAATTTCATTTTTATATAATTCTTTTTTTCAGTTAGATGACAAAAGTCATACCACCAACTTAAATATCTTATTATCAATATGGTATATACTTGTTGATTAGTTTATACTTTTTCAATATGAAAGCCTTTTTTCTAAAATGGGAAATGAAATAGCCGAAAGATAAAAGTGCAATTTTTGCAATGGCATCGATTTTGATTTATATAGAGTATAACGCTATCAACTTATAGAAAAGGTAGCGAGCAAACAATAATAAACAACTGATTAACAAACTAATAAAGATGAAACTAGTAAGAATATAGCTTTCCAATATGGAAATTTGCCTGTTAAAATGAAAAAGAAACTCCAAAAGAATAAAATGCAATACAAAAATGAAAGTATATAATTTAGAAAATATTAAATCTGCTACCGAACTGAAATATCGGACTGAAGCAATTAGTATGAGCGAACGTTCTATTATAGTGCTCGACACTTTTACCGGCATTGCTCAAAAGCTGCAAGCTGTTTCTATTTCTTTATTCCATCTCGATATCGAAAAGGTTATGAATCAATTGCAGGATTTCGAGAATGATTGTGGAAATTGGCTGGACAATCTTCTTTCCTCCGAAATGCAGAAGGCAGAAGCTGCCAAAGAAATAAAAGTACACATCAATCAAATTTCCCGTTTATGTAATGAAAATCCGAACATCATTGACGATCATGAGATTATGGCTCACGGAGCAATGATATCCTCTCTTATTCTGTCACATTATTTAGAAGAATGTACGAAAAAGAACTTCATCTTGAACTCATGTCATTTCATGCGACTAGGGCTTGATCGGAAACCGGATATAAAGTATGTGAAAAAAAATGTAGAAGAACTGATGAAAGACTGTCCCGATGTCCCCATTCTTATTACCCAAAGCCGTTTGTGTAAAAATGCATATGATGAAGTGGATTTCTTCCCACAAATAGGAAATGAGTATTATGCCACTGTTATCGGGGCTGTATTCCATGCAAATGAAATTATAACATCCTTACGTTCTGATGAAATTTGTTTCCAAGGTATGGAACATACTCGGACTCTTACATACGGTGAAGCCGAGAATTTTATTGATAGCGGCATTGCATTGCTTCATCCGGAATGTATTCCGCTGGCGCGCACCGTCGGTATGGCCATTGTATTGATAAAAACACCGGAAGATACATTACGGATATCATCAGAAAAAACAGGAACAAAAGTAAGATTTTTGGCTGATAGTACAATTTTTGAGACTCTTGAATATGACTTTGGAACACTTGAAGAAAGATTTAGAGAAATAGCTTTCTTGAATAAAGGTTTACATATTACGATAGAAGATCAAAGAAATGATGAAAATTTAAAGAAGTCAGAATTCTGCTTTGAGGGAGGATTAATTTCATTTGTTGAATTCTTAAATCAAAATAAAGAAAAAATCCATCCAACTCCAATTTACATAGAAAAAGATGGTGAAGTACCAGTAGAAATAGCTTTACAATATACAACAGCATATACAGAAAACATATATACATTCGTAAACAATATTAATACAATTGAAGGTGGAACGCATCTTGAAGGTTTCAAAAGAGGAATTACAAAAGTATTTAATGATTATGCAAGAGCTCATAACATTTTAAAAGAAAAAGACTCAAACCTTTTAGGTGAAGATATAAGAGAGGGAATGACTGCTGTAATTTCTGTAAAAGTAAAAGAGCCTCAATTCGAAGGACAAACTAAAACAAAGCTTGGTAATA
>ERZ791624.1512-NODE-1512-length-10295-cov-3.599219_pt1 | contig 10295 bp, 10 predicted proteins | sample MGYA00510058_ERZ791624 | MGnify/ENA primary metagenome ERZ791624 (study PRJEB30046, sample SAMN00715158) | human gut metagenome | study: EMG produced TPA metagenomics assembly of the A metagenome-wide association study of gut microbiota in type 2... | reverse complement strand
CTGGCGTAGGAGGCCATCCCTGTGACTGCGTTTTTAGAAGGACTCTTTGCTGCATTCCGCCGTGCCATCTCCGCCTGTACGGCATCATACTTTTCCCGGCTGACAATGCCCTCGTGGTGATTTTCAATGAGGTACATGGGAAGCTGGCCTGTATTCTTGATGGCCTTGCGGTTGATAAAGTCCTGCCGGAAGGTCTTCTGCATCAACACATCACCGCAGTATTTTTCATTCTGCAGGATGCTACGGATGCGGGAAATGGTCCACTCCGGAGAATCCTCGAAGCACTTGCGCCTTGCTGTTCCAGTTCATCTTTGATCATCCGCAGGCTGGCCCCAGTGAGATAGCGCTCATAGAGCCATCGGACGATTTCGGCCTGTTCCGGAATGATCTCCGGCTGACCATCCTCACCTTTGCGGTAGCCGTACAGCTTTTTATATTGGATGCTGACCTTTCCGGCTTCCATGGCGCGGCGCTTACCCCATGTGACATTCGCGGAGATGGATTCACTTTCAGATTGGGCGAAGGCACCGGAGAGGGTGATTCGCAGCTCACTGTCCTCCTCCAGAGAATTGATGTTTTCCTTCTCGAAGATGACTGCGATGCCAAGTTGTTTGAGCGCCCGGATATAGTAGAGGCAGTCCACCGTATTGCGGGAGAAGCGGGAGACCGATTTGGTCAGGATGACATCGATTTTCTTCTGGCGGCAGTGCCGAATCATCCGCATGAAGTCCTCACGCTTCTTGGCTGAGGTTCCGGTGATGCCCTTGTCCGCAAAGATGCCGGCCATCGTCCATGCGGTGTTGGACATGATTTTATCGGTATAGTACTCTTTCTGCACCTCATAGCTGTTTGCCTGATCCTCCTCTTTAGTAGAAACTCGGCAGTAAGCTGCCACCCGGAGTTGTCTGCGGGCTTCTGCCTGGCGGGTGGTTTCCGGCTTGGCAGGGATTTTGATCACTCTCGGGGCATCATCTTTCATTGCAGGTCGCTCCTTTCTATGATTTGGCCATTTTTTAATCGCAGTTTGACATTTTGACGGGTCACCAGCACCTCGGATACGGTGTTTTTCAGAAGATCAGCGTTCAGTTCCGCCACACATTCGAAGGCGGAGAAGAGGCGCCGGAGACGATTCGTTTCATATTCTTCATCCCCCAGAGCAGCATATTGCTCTGCCGCAAGTTGGAGGATCAGAATCTTGGCGTTGTCCTCGTCAATTGGCTGTTGTTCCAGAGTATTATCCAGCGCCTCCTGCGTTTTGGAATATGTGACTGGCGTAGGACTGCGCCGATGCTGTATGCGGTCCGGGTAATTTGCGAGACCATTGAGCAGGTAGGTGACACTTTGTTCCACCTGTTCAGATGGCGGTGTACCGCAGAGCCTGCGCAGCACCTTTTGGGCTTCCGTCTTTTTCGGAAGCTGGGGCTTGTTTGAGCGCTTTTCATTTGCCGCGATGAGTTGCTCCTCATCTATGAGCTTGGAATATCCTTTTTCTCCGGTATAGCGTATGTCCGCCAGAATACGGGCGACCATATTTTTGTTCCAGAGCCGTCCCTCATCGTACGGGATATCTTGCTGGCGAAGCGCCTCGGTCAACTCATTCAATGATTCTCCTGCGATATATCGGCGGAAGATCCCCTGTACAAGCCTCGCCTCTGCTTCCTGTATGACGATCTCACCCAGAGCCATCTTGTAGCCAAAGGGCTGCTTCCGGTTTCCCATCACCGCACCGTCCTCTCTATGGACTCCCGCAGCTCCAGCCCATTTTTCAGGCAGAAGCGGACGGAGTCGTTGCTCTCTATGATAATTTTCTCAACGAGTTCACCAAACAGTTCTGCGTCAAAGCTGTCGAGGAATTCCGGCCCGCCTTCCAGAATGTCTATCAAGTTTCGCGTTTGTAGGGCGGTCATGTCGCTCTCGGCATCCATCAGCTTTTCTTTTTCCAGCTTGGCCTGCCGGAGCTGCTTGGTCAGCTCATTGGTTTTGGCTATAAAAATGTCAGGATCAACAAGGCCCTGCTGCTTAAGGAAGGCCAATGTCTGATTCTGACTGGATAGATCTGATATTCTTTTATTCAGGGCAACGATGTCAGGACTCCAAAGCATCTTGCGATTGCGAATCAGCTGGAGACTTGTAAGCATCTGTTCCAGAATAGGGATGCTCTGATGTTTCAGTTTATAGTACAGACGGCAGAAGGCTCCGTAGAGGCTTTCCTCTGCGACGGGTGCAATCGGGCAGTCCTTCACGGATGTATCATGTTTTCTACAGCACCAATACGCCGAGGATACTTGTTCTTTTCTGCGATAAGAGCTGCCGCAGTGACCGCATGATATTTTCTGGGATAGTGGATATGGTTCACGCCGGAGCTTCTTCCCGTAAGTGGATTTCCGTTTCTGCGCCAATTGCTGTGCCTGCTCAAAGGCTTCTTTTGAGATAATTGGAGGATGAGTCCCTATCGCATAAAACTGTTCATACTCCCCAGTATTTTTATACCTGGTTGCGGGAAGTGTATGGCTGGTATATGTTTTCTGCCACAATGAATCGCCTGTGTATTTCTCATTTGTGAGAATGTATCGAACAGCCGCCGCATACCATTGTTTTTGCTGACCGCTGGGAACGCCTTCTTCGTTAAGCCTCTTTGCAATTTCGGTTTTGTTCACTCCGCTCAAATACCACTGAAATATACGGCTGACTATCAGTGCAGCTTCGGGGTCTATCACGATTTTCTTGCCGTCGAGCCTGTATCCGTATGCATGGAGGAGGGGAGAAATGTTCCGCTCTCCATCCTGCGCTGATAGCTCCATCGCATATTACCCGAGATGGACTCGCTCTCTTTTTGGGCGAAGGCAGCGTAGATGGCGGTGATGAGCTCACTGCTCACATTGATGGTATCGATATCTTCACGCTCGAATCGGATGTTGACACCCAACTCCTTCAATTCACGGATATTTTGAAGGCAGTCCTTGGTGTTGCGGGCAAAGCGGGAGATGGACTTGACAAGGATCTGATCGATCAGACCCCGACGGCAGTCTGCCATCATCCGCTGGAAGTCATCCCGCTTAGTCACCGAAGTTCCGGTGATCCCCTCATCAGCATAGATGTCAACCATCCGCCATTCGGCCTTGCTTGAGATCAGTTCCGTGTAGTAGCGGTTTTGGGCCGCAAAGGAATTGAGTTGATCCTCGGAGTCTGAGCTGACACGAGTATAGGCTGCGACCCGCAGCCGCACATTTTGAGGCCGCTCCGCAGGCTCGATTTTTATAACACGGGACTGCTTTTCTGCCAGGGCTGTTGTTCCGTCTACCAGTCGCTTTTTATCCATGTACGCTCACCTCCTTTTTTGCAACACAAACACTACCACAACAGCGTCCGAATAGCTACTGAAAGATGAAGAAAATCAGAGAAAAAACATGACTTCAACACCGTTATCCGCAGCAATCCGTGCGGCGATTTTTCTCAGTTCTTTTTCGGTGAAAATGCCGCATTCCCGGAGTTTTCTGAGCAGGATCACAATTCCATAGTAATTGATATTGGGGTTCATAGTTACGCTCCTCCCTGTATCTGACCATCTCTGCGGCACAAGCATGGGAACCGTCCGAGGAAGGGATCGATAGGAGGCGATCGTTGGACCGGCGAACAAAGGAGTGAGGAATCGAATGCAAAAATATCGGAAGGTGTGGACAGTTCCCATGCTTCTGCCGCAAGAGTGTGGTCGCTCCGGCGACGGAAGCAAATGCTTCCATCACCGGAGCGGCCAGAACTTTACGGTTTTGTTTGCCTGTATTCGACACTACTTCCCCAGGCAGGGCGGCAACTTGAACTGTGCTGGCGCACATCACGGGACTCTCACCCCTCCGAGGATCTCTCGAAGCTGCGTACAGGAGTATCATTATGGGCTGACGGGATCATGGCGGGGACAGCTTGCCAAAGCTGTCTTGGCCTGAGTGGGTATCGCTCTGCACCTTACTTGGCCGTCCTTTGATGCGGAGTTTCTCCGCACAGGTGGTCTTCGCGCACTCGGCCTGACGCTGGCTCCGTCGGCTAATGTATTCAAGTTACCGGATATGACCGCCTGGGCGGTATTTTTCAAGGAACAAAGCCGCTGATTTATCAGCAGCGGAGTGAGGTTCAAAGCCCTCTCACTCTATTAGCCGCTGAAAACACCATTTGCACCAAACTTTTTTATCATCTCAGCATCTTTTTCAATTTCTGCAAGATACGGATCTTGCGATTGTGGAGCGTCATTCGATGGACACCCATCATTTCTTCCAGCTCACGCTCGGAGCGCTCGTCGAAAAACAGCGCATGGATCAGAACTCTTTCTTCTTCGCTCAACTGATCCAGCGCGGCCCGCAAACGACATAAATCGTCTTTCTTGATCACGGCATCCTCGACGCCTTCAGCATCGTCCGCAAACTGGCACTTTGCAGAATATACGAGTCGCTCCAGCGAATCCTCTTTACTGGGAACATAACTCTCCGCACCATTCTCGGCATTTTTCCTGCGCTGTTCGCTTTTCAGATCCACCTCCATGTATTTCATCTTGCGGTCGCTTTTCTTCAAGACTTCCAACACATCCGGGCGCTCTTTTAAGCAGGGATATATCTTCAAATAATCAACCCGATATGGGTCATTGTGATACGACATTTTCTGTCCTCCGTTTCATCATTTTAAAAATTTCAAAAACGATGAAGCGGAGGGCCTCGGCATCTCTCGCAGGCAGAAGACCGGCAAAACAAAACGCTCATTCAGTTCCTTTCTGGAACCAAATGAGCGAAAAAAGCCGCTTGATCTGCCTTCACCACCATGGCCGCATTGATCCGTCTTGCTCTCTTTGAGAGCAAGGACTGCAAATCAAGCGACACATGGGAAGGTCACGCATCAAGCGGCTCCGGGGTACAAACTTGGATATTCAATTTTTAGTTGTCGCAGGCAAGGCGCTTCCTACACGCCGTTACAGCTTAGAATCGGTTAAGTCGAAATGCCACTGGCGGGAAAAACACCTGTTCTCCGCAATGGGGGCATTTCACATAAACTGCGCCGTGATTTCCTTTACACAGGATCTCTAACTTGTTCTGGCAATACGGGCACATTCTCGCCATTGTAATATGGCTGGAATACTGTTTTTTCAATTCCTGCTGTTCTGTCTGAATACAGGAATAGCGTTGTGGATCAAGTTCCCTTACATTGATCTTTGCCATACTTACTCCCTGCCATATCAGGCGATCTCATTTTTCTCCGGAAATATATCTACCAATGCATACGGGTCATACAAATCGTTTCTCCCTACCAAACCGAGTTGGGATAATCTTATAGTCAGTGCTGTTTTGGACACGCCGAGCCGCTTTGCGGCCTCCGAAAAACGCTCATAGTCTTTGCGTGCGTATATGCGATTCAGCACGCTGACACCATCTTTCAGGCCAACATCCGCCATATGGCGATACACCAGCTCCTTTGGTAAAAGAAGGTATGAAGTCAGCACATTGGTCTGCCACTCCTCCCAATTAAGAACAGGGTATTGCGTATGTTCATCTGCCATGCGGAATACGCAGCGAGGAGTTTGCACCTCATATTCTTCCGGGTACAGCATCCAAAACAGTTGATGCGCTGCTTCGTGCATCATAGTAAAGTTCAAACGGCCGATTTGATTTTCTGCCACAAGGCTCTGATCAATGAAGGCCGTCTTTCCGTCTAATTCATAGTCGAGCCTTGTGCCATCCCTTTGGGGGATCGTTATGATCACCCCCGATGTTGCCGTAAGGCCGATGGCGTCATGTGCTTCACTGATATCTGCAAATGTAAATTGCAGGCCACACATTTTCTCCGCAAAATCTGCCGGATCAATATGATCGACCTTTTGAGGGACTTTTTTAAGGTAATCACGAAGCAACCTGCGGGAAATGTGTTCGATGTCTTTCCGTGAAAGCCAGAGCATCTACCTGCGCCCCTTTCTATTCCAACGCGTCCACAAATTAGAACATCTGTTCGCTTCTTGTTAAGGAGTATAGCACGCCCGCTAATCTATGTCAAGTGAAATAAATCGCTCGTATTTTGTACAAAAAATAATCGCCATTTCCTTTGCATTATCATTACACCAGCTGTTGGTGAGTGGAGGTATTGATTTGGCATTTTTAATAATGATAGTTCAAGAGTTTTCACAAAATCAACAAAAATTTCGACTTGATATTGCCAAAGGAGAATATAGCGTATAAAATAATTGGCAGAAATGGAAAAATATAGCCGAATCGCGGGATATCACTATAATCAAAAATTTTGAAGAGAGAATGGTTGTTTGATGTGATCAGATAAAGTAGTACGCTTCTGCTTTAATCAACATCTTCTGATCGCAGCATGGGGATCGTGTATGATTTAAGAACGCACATGGAATGGGAAAGGGAGTGATGCCTATCCATAGAGGTTCCAACGGCGCTATTTCAGAATAGAGAAGGAAAAATGTATTCTACTTACAGGAAAGGAAGGATTTAAGTGAAAGGTGCGAAGAAGCATTTTAGCAGAGCATTAACATTGCTGTTAAGCGTTCTAATTATGCTCCAAACAGTTACTGTTCCGGCATTTGCTGCTGAAAATGCTACAGAAAATGTAGAAGTAGCAACTAATGACGCATCTACGGAGGAAGAAAGTACATTCAACCTTATAAAAGCCGATGTTCAGATCGATGATGAATATGGCAACGAGACAGATTATATATCGGAGGTACAGATCCCCGATTTGGAACAAATTAGCGAAGAAACGCTTGTGGAGAATGGCGTTTCGATTCATAGCGACTATCCTGGTGATGCTATGGTCTATCTGACCCAAAGATGGCTGAATCAGGAGTATGGTAATGTGCCGGGATTTGGATATGTCACCGAAGACGGCAGAACGGGGTGGGATACCGTTTACGGTCTTACGAGAGCTCTGCAGGTGGAACTTGGAATCACAGATTTGGCAGATAATTTTGGCCCAACTACAGAGCGCCTTTATAGCCAGAATCTGCTGCGGCGCCAGGATGGTGTCACAAATCGGAAATTTGCAATATTGCAGGGAGCACTTTGGTGCAAAGGGTATAACCCTGGATATAATCTGTCCGAAACCGAAGATGGCACCGTTGTATTCAATGGCGTGTTTGATGCAGATGTAGAAAAGGCCATCATTGAATTAAAAGAAGATGCCGGCCTTATCAATCCAGATGGAGTCGTGACAGTTAATATCATGAAGGCCTTGATGTCCATGGATTCATTTAAACTGTTAAGCTCCTATGGCGGAACAGAGGCTGTTCGTGAAATGCAGCAAAAGCTGAACCGCAAGTATGAGGCATATACTGGGATCACGCCTTGTGATGGTGTGTATGGCAGAAATACAAACAGGGCTCTGATTTATGCGTTGCAGGCCGAGGAAGGCATGCCAACAGATGTTGCAAATGCAAACTTTGGCGTAACGACAAGATTGTGCTGCCCGGAAATTCCATACGCAAGGAATTCTTCATCAGCAAGAAGATACCCGGGAACATCATCAGGAAGCTACTATTCGGCTGCACAAATCACAGCCATTGCGGAGTTGCTACAGTTCGCATTGCTTGTTAACGGGCATAGCGCTGGAGCAATAGACGGCGAATATGGCGATGCAACAAGGCAAGCGCTATACGATTTTCAAGAGGATATGAAAATCACGCCGACTGGATATGCAGATAAAACTACATGGCTGTCGCTGTTTATTAGTTGCGGCGATACATCAAGGTCAGCATTGGCTGCGGACTGCGCAACCCAGCTCACAGCCGCAAAAGCGAAAACATTATATGACAATGGATATCGATACATAGGAAGATATCTGACCGGAAATAATAAAAAAATTACACGCAGCGAGGCACAAATTATCTTCGATGCTGGGCTCAAGTTCTTCCCAATATACCAATCCTCGGCAAATTACCTTGAATATTTCACTCCGCAGCAGGGAGCTGATGATGCACAAAAGGCCAAAAAAGCAGCAACAGAGCTTGGTCTCCCTGAAAATACCATAATATATTTTGCGGTTGATTTTGATTGCTTGGATTACCAAATAACTAACAATGTTATCCCGTATTTTGAAAGAGTCCACAGTGAAATGGCGGATAGTGGGTATAGAGTTGGTATTTACGGAACAAGAAATGCGTGCATGCGAGTTTCCAATCTTGGATATGCTTATAGCAGCTTTGTGGGCGATATGTCAACTGGCTTTAGCGGCAACTTGGGCTTTAAAATGCCTTCAAACTGGGCTTTTGATCAATTTGTAACTACTACTATCGGTAGTGGCAACGGTGAAATAGAGATAGATAATTTCACGGAGTGGACACCATCTCAATCTGGTACATATGATTTTTTGGCTTTTGTAACAGATGCAACCGGAAAAAGAATATCGTATAGAACACAGTTCGTAGTCAGCTAATAATCTATCGGGGAATGCAAGGAATAATAACCTTGCATTCCCCCGAACCATCATATTTATTGAAATTTTTATAGGCTTCGCAAATAAATATAATTTTATTCAATCATGACCATGGGCGTATATATAATGGAGATGCCTACTTTTAATACACTTGCTACTTCTTATTGCAGCGAAGAAAGCACAAAAACATATGTGGTTATGAGAGAATCTGGAGCATTTTGGCCAATAAGAGTGCAGCTGGGAGGAGAATCATTGAAAAAACAAAAATGGGAATATACAATTACGAACGGAATAACCGGAGTTATAATATCTTTTATTATGCTCACCATATTTGGTGGTCTGGCACTTTGGTTTCGCCTCAGCCGGAACGGGGCGATCATCATTGGCATAATATTGGTGATCTTTGCATCGCTTGCCTTTTTCCTGGCCTTGTACCGCACATTATTTTTCAGGGTACTGATTGATAAAGACGGATTCTTCTATCAGACCGCTCCAGGTAACGGAAGATACTATCACTACTACACAATCCGCCAAATATGGGTCAGCAGTGGAAACGATGCAAATGCACAGCAAATGCAATATTGCAACTTTGAAATGCAGGACGGAAGAATCATGAGATTTTTCTTTAGAAATCTAGATTGGGATGCCGTAGACTATTTAATCGCCCAAGTAGAAAACACCGAGGGACAGGCGCAAAGGAGCGACGGTGACCTTATGATCAGCGGCAGAGTACAGGGCGGTGTCAGGCTCGTTGCAGCTGTCTGTATTTTGGCGGCGGTTTTGTTTGTGAGCATTTATCTCCGAACTCAAGGCTTGCCACCCATTATCTATATACCGCCTGTAGTGCTGGCAGTAGCAGCCTTTTTTGTGTTGGTGAGTCATAATCTGTTCTACAAAATTCTGATTCAAAAGGACGGATTTTACTGCCGAACCAACCCCTTTGACGGAAAATACTATAAATACAGCGAAATTTCAAATTGCCACCTGACAGAGGTGGTGCAAAGGCAAGGTTCCGTCCGCAACGGCACCAGACGGACGGGATATTCTTACTATTTTACATTCACTGACTCCATTGGTAAGCCGCATAAGATTCTGTATGATAAGGCTTTGTTTCAACGGGAAATGGAGGTGCTGATGGAGCGAAGCAAGGGAATATGAAGATTATGAAGATGTGGAGAAATACAACATTATTCGCCTACTTCCGATTCATGGGCTATGTGATGATGATTGTGGGCATCTACCTGATCGTAAACGGGATTGGAGACTATGCAGGCCAATCCCGTCAGAAGGACTGGATTCCCATAGAGGCCACGGTCACGGATGTCTCCAGCGAGGTAGTCAGCTCTTCGCCCGGAAGGCATGGTAGCAACAGCAGTACCTACTACATTATGGCGTATGAGTATGCCGTGGACGGAGAAACCTATACGGGCCGCACAGGGCGTATGTCATCGCCCCGTCTGATTGGTACTGTCATTACTGTGAAATATAACCCAGAAGTGCCGGAAGAGAATACGGCGATTCTCTCTCCCAATACCCACAATCTGCTGGTCCTTTTGATTTTGGGAACGGCCATCGCAGTGGTGGGCTTTTTCCTCTCTGGGGTGCTGGAGCTACTTCGCAGCCTTCTGCGAAGGACGCACACAGAGGAGCTGAAGAAATCGGTTCCGGAGACAGACACGGGATTTGATTCAACGGCCATTGCAAAAATCCCGGCGAAGCAGTGGGTCCCCCGACTTGCGGCTTGGCTTCTTGCGTTCGTCGCCCTCGTCCTTTTCGTGAAATTCTTCCTCACGTCGGGAACTTCGGACTTGGATAAGTTCCGCAAGGCCGCAGCGGCAGCCGGCTATACCGCCGTGGGCCCTACGGAGGACATCCCC
>ERZ791624.1510-NODE-1510-length-10346-cov-2.499368_pt1 | contig 10346 bp, 9 predicted proteins | sample MGYA00510058_ERZ791624 | MGnify/ENA primary metagenome ERZ791624 (study PRJEB30046, sample SAMN00715158) | human gut metagenome | study: EMG produced TPA metagenomics assembly of the A metagenome-wide association study of gut microbiota in type 2... | reverse complement strand
TCTGCGGCTTCACCGCTCCTCGACGTACTAAAAGTACGCCGTCGTCGCGCTTCAACCACATCTGCCACCTTCTACGCCGCCTTGCGTGAAAATAAGGGTTGTAGTAGGACGGCGGCGGATAAGGCACCATCTGCGGCTTCAATTATCCTAATATAAGTTTTCTTGACATACTATATTTTTTCTGTTCAAGGAGGGTTAAAATGAAAAAGCTTTTATTGATTCCGGCATTCATGGCCATGTTCTTCGCCGGCAGCGTAGCAGTTCCTGCTGCCTTCGCTGCTCAGCCTGCACCGCCGCAGGAAAACAAAATGATGCTGCCGCCGCCCAAGGACGGCAAGCGTCCGCCGATGCCGCCGCGCATGCGTCGGCCACATCTTTCCAATGCAGAGGCTGCGGAAAAACTGCAGTCCGCATACGGCTACCGTTATTCTGATATGCTGCGACTGTTGAATATCGGTCATAGCTATGGCGATATGAACACAGCCTGCTTGTATGCGTATCTGTCCGGTGAGCCGGTAGAAAAGGTGCTGCAGCTGCGTCAGCCTGCAACCTGGGGCAGGGTGCGTGCGCAGTTAGGGTTGACGCCCAAGCTGTATGCCGAAAAATATATGGAATATCAGGCAAGCTATCTGCCTGCCGACAGCCTGGTAGACAGAGAAACTGCGCTGAAATATCTGCGACAGGGTTATCCGCTGGGCGATATTCAGCAGGCTGCCAAGCTGGCCAAGGAGAGCGGCAAAACCTTGGCACAGGTATTGCCAATGCGCACTGTTACCTGTGACTGGAAGCATGTTAAGGAAAAGCTCGGCTTGCAGCAGGAACAAAAACAGGACAAAACTTTCGCTTTTAGAGGACGCGGCCAGCGTAGCGGTGCAGGTTTTGCCGGCTTGCATACGCGCAACATGACTGCAGAAAGAGCTGTAAAGATTTTCCACGCTGATTATCTTTTTGATGAAGCAGAGCTGCTGCCGCTATATGAAAAATATGGCTTTGAAGGCTTGGAGGATATCTGCCTGCATGCCTACATGAGTAAAAAGACACTGCCGGAAATTATTGACCTGCGCGATAAATATTCCTGGGAACGTATGAAATATGTGCTTGGCTTAACACCGCAGGTATATTTTGACCGCTGTGTGGATTATCAGGCACGCCGTTTGGCAGAACGCATGGATATCCCTCAGAAGATAACGAAAAAATATATGCATATGGGTTACGCAATGCATCATATCAACAGTGCTTATCTACTGGCACAAAAGGCCGGTCTGGATATTAAGGATGTTATTGATTTGAAGACGCCGAAGAATTCCTGGCAGGATGTGGCGCTGAAAATCGGTCTGACTGTTGAAGATTGCCGGGAGGTTAAGAACAAAATCAGTAAGGACTTTGGTAGGCATGAATGAAACGTATTGTAATTTTACGTTGCTTGAGTTCCAATGACGTATGTACAGGTGCAGGCTGCATGCGTGCTTTCAATACAAAAAGCGGTGCCTTCGCCAGATATGGTGAGGAACCGCTGGAGCTGGAGGCCTTTTGGAGCTGTAATGGCTGCGAAGACTGCCGTTTGAAGCATCAGGAGGGTATCGAAGAAAAGTTGGAACGTATTATCGGCCTGAAGCCTGATGCTGTGCATGTTGGTGTCTGCGTCAAGCAGCGCACGGATAATGGCGATGAGGTTACCTGCAAAACTATTGAAGAAATTTGCGGGCGTCTGCAGGCTGCTGGATTGACGATTGTGGAAGGTACGCATAGATGAATGGACTTAGATTTGCAGAATACAAGACCTACAATGAAGCCGAAATTATGGCGTTATATAGTAGTGTTGGCTGGAGTAATTATACCAATAATCCGGCAATGCTAAGGAAAGCTTATAAGAATTCACTTTATGTTTTAGCTGCTTATGCTGATGGAAAGCTTGTGGGGATACTCCGTGCTGTCGGTGATGGTGCTTCTGTGGTTTTTCTGCAGGATTTAATAGTGCTGCCGGAATTTCAGCGTCATGGCATTGGTTCACAGCTTATGCGGAAGGTTATGGAAAAGTATGCCGATGTCTATCAACTGCAGCTCCTTACAGAAGCAAGTGAAAAAAATATTGCTTTTTATGAATTCCTTGGTTTAAAAAGAGTCGAAAAGTATGGTTGCTGCGCTTTTATAAGATGAAGATGTTAACATCGGTTATAAGCTGTAATTAATGTAACACTATTGCAACAAATCTAAGCAAATTAGATAATTTTTGCAAACTTTAGCAGGAGTTTTCGTTCCTATAGCGAAATATAGAAACAAAGGGATAAAGCCCGAGCCCTTGATAGAAAAATGGTAGCACCAAAGCAATTTGGCGACATACCAAAGGAGGCATTGATTATGAGTGTAAACGTAAAAGGCAGAAACATTGATGTAACCCCGGCTCTGAAAGAGTATGTGGAGAAGAAAATTACCAAGGTTACCAAGCAGTTTAAGACTGTTGGTGACATTTCTGCAGTACTGAAGGTTGAGAAAGGTAACCATATTGTAGAAATTACGGTTCCCGCAAGCGGCATTCTGCTGAGAGCACAGGAAACCACGAAAGATATGTATTCCTCCATTGATTTGGTTGTAGAGAAAATTGAACGTCAGATTCATAAATATAAAACTCGTCTGATGAAGAGAAAATACAGCAACTTTGCTGATACTGCTGCTCCTGCACCGGCTGCAGAGGCTGCTGATGAAGGCGAATTCGAAATCATTAAGAATAAACGCTTCATCATGCATCCGATGACTCCGGAAGAAGCAATTCTGCAAATGAATCTGTTGAACCACGATTTCTTCGTATTCTACGATCCTGATCTGGGTGCTACCAATGTGGTTTATCGCCGCAAGGATGGCAAATATGGTCTGCTGAGCCCGGAACTGAAATAAAGCAAATATTTTAACCTAAACTTCACAAAAAAGCACGGGAAATTCACCCGTGCTTTTTGCTTTTTAAGAGAGATTCTGTTATAATTTAAAATTAGGTGTATAGTCTTTTCAAACACCATAATTTTAAGGAGTGATCGTGTTGCTCGAAGGCATTTTAAAGAAAATTTTTGGTGACCCCAACGAAAAAGAAATCAAAAACATTCGTGTAATCGTAGATAAGATTAATAGTCTGGAAAAGGATATGGAAAGCCTTAGCTCTGCCAATCTGGCAGCCAAGACCAGCGAATTTAAAGTACGTCTGCAAAAGGGTGAAACCCTGGACGATATTCTTCCGGAAGCATTTGCCGTTGTCCGTGAAGCGTCCAGACGTGTTACCGGCATGCGTCATTTTGATGTACAGTTAATCGGTGGTGTAGTGCTGCATCGCGGCAAAATTGCCGAGATGCGTACCGGCGAAGGTAAAACTCTGGTAGCTACTGCGCCTGTATATCTGAACGCACTGACCGGCAAGGGCGTGCATGTTGTAACTGTCAATGATTATCTGGCACGCCGCGACAGCGAGGATATGGGCCGTATTTACAAGTTCCTCGGTCTGTCTGTAGGTCTGATTGTGCATGATATGGACTTCCCCGATCGTAAGGCTGCATATGCTGCAGATATTACTTACGGTACAAATAATGAATTCGGCTTTGACTATCTGCGTGATAACATGGTAGTTGATGAAAATCAGATGGTTCAGCGTGAGCTGAATTACTGTATTGTCGATGAGGTCGACAGTATCCTGATTGACGAAGCGCGTACCCCGCTGATTATTTCCGGCCCCGGTGAAAAATCCACCGAGCTGTATCAGGTTCTGGCCCGTGTTGTTGCCAACATGGAAGAAGGCGAGGACTATACTGTTGATGAAAAACAAAAACAGGTAGCACCTACCGAAAAGGGTATTGCCAAGGCAGAAAAAATGCTGGGCATCGGTAACTTGTATGACAATGAGCACGGTGTGGACTACTCCCACCAGATTATGTGCGCTCTGAAGGCTAAGGCTTTGATGCACCGCGACCGCGATTATGTGGTTAAGGATGGTCAGGTTATCATCGTTGATGAATTTACCGGCCGTCTGATGTTCGGCCGTCGTTTCTCCGAAGGTCTGCATCAGGCTATCGAAGCTAAGGAAGGCGTAAAGGTAGAACGCGAAAGCCAGACTTTGGCAACTATTACCTTCCAAAACTACTTCCGTATGTACAAAAAGCTCGCCGGCATGACCGGTACTGCTAAAACAGAGGAGCAGGAGTTCCAGAAGATTTATAATCTGCCGGTTGTTGTTGTACCTACCAATAAGCCGCTGATCCGTATTGACTATCCTGATGTTATCTATAAAACACGCATTGCCAAATACAAGGCAGCGGTTAACGAGATTGAAGAATGCCATAAGTCCGGCCGCCCGGTACTGGTTGGTACTACTTCCATCGCTCAGTCCGAAGAGCTGAGCGCTATGCTTAAACGCCGCAACATTCCGCATAACGTGCTGAATGCGAAGTACCATGAAAAAGAGGCTGAGATTATTTCTCATGCAGGCCAATACGGCGCCGTAACCATTGCTACCAACATGGCAGGCCGTGGTACTGATATTACCTTGGGTGAAGGCGTTCCTGAATTGGGTGGTCTGCATATCATCGGTACCGAGCGTCATGAAAGCCGTCGTATCGATAACCAGCTGCGTGGCCGTTGCGCCCGTCAGGGTGACCCCGGTTCTTCCAAGTTCTTCCTGAGCCTGGAGGATGATCTGATGCGTCTGTTCGGCAGTGATAATATTGCCGGCATTATGGACAAACTGGGCATGGAGGACGATGAGCCGATTGAACACAGCCTTGTTACCAAGTCCATCGAAAATGCACAGAAGAAGGTTGAAGCACGTAACTTCAGTATTCGTAAGCATGTCTTGGAGTATGACGATGTTATGAACCAGCAGCGTGAGGTTATTTACTCTCAGCGTCATAAAATCCTGCATCAGGAAAATCTTAAGGATACCATCAAAGAGATGGTTGATGAAACCGTTGAACGTACTATGACTATGTACGCACCGCCTGAGGTTTACTCTGAGGATTGGGATCTGCAGGCTCTGATTAACTACGCTGAGGACTTCTATGCTCCGCGTGGTCTGCTGACCGTAGATTATCTGCAAAACCTCAGCCGTGAAGAGCTGGCTGAATATCTGCAGAAGGTTGCTGATGACAACTACCAGGCACGTGAGGATGCAATTGGTCCTGAGCTGATGCGCGAGCTGGAAAACCTGGTTATGCTGAAGGTTGTAGACAACCACTGGATGGAGCATCTGGATGCTATGGATATGCTGCGTGAAGGCGTTGGCCTGCGTGCATATGGTCAGAAGGATCCGCTGGTTGAGTACAAATTTGAAGCCTACGATATGTTTGAAGCCATGATGGAGGCTATCAAGGAAGACGTTGTTCGTTACATTTACCGCGTCAATGTTATTACCCAGCCGCAGGTTGAAGACCCGCTGGAAAATGCTTCCACCAATAACCCGACTCCCGAGGGTGACGAGGGTAATTTGAAAGCTGAACCCAAGAAATAATTTTTAAGTCAGCAGCCTTGGCTGCTGACTTACTTTCGCCTTGTTTGCAAGAACTCGGCAAAACGGCTGAGGCCGTAAATAACTAATATTTGCTACACGAAAGGTTGTGAGGAATTTTGTTGATTGAAGAATATAAGCCTGAAATTACAAATCTGCAAGCAAAATTAGAGGAAATGAGGGGATCTCTTTGACATCGCTGTCAAAGAAGATCGTATTGCAGAATTAGAACATAAAATGGGTGATCCTACTTTTTGGGATGATCCAGAAAAGGCACAAAAAACTGCGCAGGACGTTAACAGCTTAAAGGAAGAGGTTGACGGCTTCCATAAATTAAGCGCAGGTGTTGACGATTTGGAAGCTTTGCAGGAGATGGCTGCCGAAGAAAATGATGAAAGCCTGCTTCCTGAAATGGATGAGCTGCTGGCAAAATGCCGCAGCGAGCTGGAGCATTTGGAGCTGGGTATGCTGCTCAGCGGTGAATATGATGCCAATAATGCTATTTTGACACTGCATGCAGGTGCCGGCGGTACCGAAGCGCAGGATTGGACCAGTATGCTGCTGCGTATGTTTACCCGTTTTGCTGAGCAAAACGGCTTTGCGTTGGAAATGCTCGACTATCAGCCGGGTGATGAGGCCGGTGTAAAAAGTGCTACCATTCAGGTTAACGGCCACAATGCTTATGGCTTCTTGCGCTCTGAAAAGGGTGTACACCGTCTGGTGCGCATTTCTCCGTTTGATGCCAATGCCCGTCGTCACACCTCCTTTGCTGCGGTAGACGTAATGCCGGAGCTGGATGATACTGTTGATGTAAATATTAATATGGATGAGGTGCGCGTCGATGTTTACCGTTCCAGCGGTGCCGGCGGTCAGCACGTCAACAAAACGTCCTCTGCTGTACGTATGACACATGAACCGACGGGTATCGTTGTTCAATGTCAGAATGAGCGTTCCCAAATTCAGAACCGTGAGCGCTGCCTGCAGATGCTGCGTGCAAAATTATATGAATATGAAAAGGCTAAGCAGGATGCTCTTGTCAGCGATATTGCCGGTGATTACCAGAATATCGAATGGGGCAGCCAGATCCGTTCCTATGTGTTCCAGCCTTATACTATGGTTAAGGACCATCGTACAGGCTGCGAAACCGGTAACATTCAGGCTGTTATGGATGGCGATTTGATGCCGTTCGTAGAAGCATATCTGCGCAGTCAGCAGAAAAAGGTTTAATAAAGCGAGGTCTGGACAGGTGAATTTTATGAAAAGCCGATATAATCCTTTGCTTTTGGCAGTAATCGTAATCGGTCTGGTTTGTGCCTTATGGCTGAACGTTGTCCGTCACGATGTTGAACAAAAAAACAATACTGTAGAAATGGCTATGGAGTACGAGGGCTTACGTAAGCTGGCCGCTTTGCAGGGCCTGCCGGAGGAGGATGTACTGCGTCAGTTTAAGGATGCAGGCATCAACTCGCTGATGATTTTCGATACTACGCTGGAGCGCCTGACTAAAAACGGCGAAATCCAGACGGTAACAGGCGGTGAGCTGCGTCAGGCAGCTGCGCTTGGTTCCGGCATGGGTGTTTTCGCTAATGTGGGAGCCGGCGATGTTGAAGAAAATGCTGCTTACGTTGCTGCTACTGACAAGCAGTCTGTCTTAGATGATGTAGAGCAGGATTTGTGCCTGCGCTACGGTGCTGACCGTGTAAAGGTTGTAAGTGAAAATCCGCGTATTATCAAAATCAAAGGCAGCACTACACTTCTGCCTGATGGTAAATACGATGAGCCTCAGGGACTGCTGCAGGCTCCTTTAGGCTTGCCGGTGCAGGATATGCGTAAGGTTGCTGCGTTGGGCTTCAAAATTATCGTACGTCCGCAAAATTATGTGGATGTAACGGATGAGCAGATTGACAGCATTTTTGCCCGCATTAAAGAAGCAGGTGTACCGGTTGATGCTCTGATGCCCTGCGGCACCGAGGTTGTGGGTTATCCTAATAAAATGCAGCATTTGGGCGAGCGCATGAAGGAAAACAACATGACGCTGGTAATGCTGGAGCATTACACCCAGCTGCAGTTTGCCAAAATCGATGGTCTGTTGCCTTTGGCTGAGTTCAATGACTATAAGGCTGCCCGTTCCTATGTTATCGACCCGACCGAGCAAAAGAAAATCAGCGTGGGCGAGGCTTTGCGCCGGTGGGCGCTGACGGACGAGGAGCGCAATATCCGCGTGAACTATATCCGTCCCTTCATGATGCCTGAGGGTGGTCAGGATATTATGAAGACTAACCTGAAATATGTGCGTGATATTAAGGCCAGCGTTGAAGCGCGTGGCTATACTATCGGCGAAGCAGGCGTTTTCAGCGCCGAAAACAAAGATGGCTTTGCACCGTACTTCCCCGCTAAGGTAAGCTTTATTCCTATTGTATTGGCGATTGCCGCCGGTGTAGTGCTGTATCTTGCGTTGCTCTTTAACCTGGGCGGTAAGCAGCAAATAGCACTGTGGGCTGTTTTTTCTGCCGGTGCCTTGGCGCTGCTGTTTATCGGCCGCGGCCTGTTTACGCGTCAGCTGCTGGCTTTGGCGGCAGCAAGTGTTTTCCCGGTGCTTTCGATGAATGTTATCTTTAACATTTGGGATAAAAATACGAGTGATAAGCACAGTCTGCTTGCTATTTGCTGGAACGGTATCTGGCAGCTGGCGTTGGCTATTGCTTTGTCTTTGGTGGGTGCAGCCTTCCTGTCGGCTATTTTGACAGACAGCCGCTTCCTGCTGGAAATTGATATTTACCGCGGCGTAAAATTAACCTTTATTCTGCCGGTTATGCTGACAGCAGTTCTCTTTATGAAACGCTATGACCTGCTGCAGGTTGTGGGCAAAGGCTTGAAAACTCTGTGGGAGCGCCTGAACGGTCTGCTTGATACAGAGATTACCTTCCGCCATGTAGCAGTGCTTGCGGTGCTGCTGTTTATTGCTTATTATTTTGTCGGCCGCAGCGGTCACACCGGCGGTGTGCCTGTACCGGCAATTGAATTGAAGATGCGTGCTTTCTTAGAGCAGCTGATGTATGCACGTCCGCGCGAAAAAGAATTTATGATCGGTCATCCGGCATTTTTCGTGGCAGTGCTTGCTGTTTACCGTTGTGCACCGCGTTGGTGGCAGTTTGTACTGACCTGTGCTGCTGTTATCGGACAGGGCAGTCTGGTGCAGACCTTCTGTCATATGCGTACACCGGTTGTTATGAGCTTTGTACGTGCTCTCGACGGCTATGCTGTTGGCGTTGTATTTGGCGTAATTGCCGTACTGGTTCTTGGCATGCTGTTGCCTTTAGTTGTTAAGTTTAGAAGGAGATACCTTGAAGAATGAGTAAGATCGTGATTTCCGGATACTATGGATTTGCTAATGCCGGAGATGAAGCTATGCTGACCGCGATCATTAAGGCTTTGCGCAGTACGGAAAAGACCGTGGAACTGACGGTTATCTCAGGCAATCCGCCCGCTACTGCCGCAAGACACAAGGTGAATTCTCTTCATCGTTTCAGCTTTTGCAAAATTTTTGCTGCCCTCATGGACTGCGACCTGCTGCTCAGCGGCGGTGGCAGTCTGCTGCAGGATGTTACCAGCAAGCGCAGTCTGTTATATTATCTGTTTATCCTGGCTTTGGGCCTGTTGCTCAAAAAAAAGGTCATGCTTTTCGGTCAGGGTATAGGACCTATCCATAACAGACTTATGCGCAGGCTGACTAAATTTATCTGCAGCCGGGTAGATTTGATAACCGTGCGTGACCAGGATTCTTTATATGAACTGCGCCGCATCGGTGTACCGGCGGAAAAGGTGCAGCTGACAGCAGATTCTGTGCTGACTTTGCCGCAGGAAAGTAAGGAAAAAGGACTCGAGCTGCTGCAGCAGTTTGGGGTGCCGCAAGATAAAATGCTGATAGCTATAAGTGTACGTAAATGGCAGGAGGATGATAAGTACCTGCTGGAGCTGGCTAAGGCTGCGGATATTCTGGCTAGGGAATATAAGGCACATATTGTGCTGCTGCCGCTGCAATATCCTGTGGATGTGGATGCCTGCAACAGATTACAGCACTTTATGAGGAGCAAGGCAGACAGTACTGTCTTGGAAACCGGCTGTGATACCGAGCAGTTTTTGTCGCTGATGGGTAGCTTTAATCTGCTTATCGGTATGCGTCTGCATGCACTGATTTTTGCTGCAGTTATGGAGCTGCCTTTTGTGGCTGTATCCTATGACCCCAAAATTGACGGCTTTGTTAAAGACATTAACGGCATCAGCGCAGGAGCTGTGGAAACACTGCAGGCTGCGCAGGTAGTTGCGTCTGCGCGCAAGGCGCTGGCCTCTGCCAATGCTGCTCATGGACTTTTGGATACATTGAGAGCGAAAGCTTTTTTAAATGCAAAGGAAGCCTTTGATTTATTAAATTGAGAGGAGATTGAAGGTAGTGCTGAAAATGACTGATGTAAGCAAGGTATATCCCGGTGGGTCTGTTGCCTTGCAGAACGTCGATATTCATATTGAACCAGGCGAATTCGTCTTTGTTGTAGGACCTAGCGGCGCTGGTAAGTCTACCTTTACAAAATGCTGTTCCGTGAGGTTCTGCCGACCACGGGCAGCATTTTTGTTAATGGCGTGGATATTTTATCGCTGACACCCAATGAGATTCCGTATATGAGGCGTCAGCTGGGCATAATTTTCCAGGATTACCGTCTGCTTCCGGACCGTACTGTTTATGAAAACGTAGCTTTTGCTATGGAGGTAATAGAAACACCGCGCCGCAAGATTAAGCGCAGAGTGTTGAACGTATTGGATCTTGTCGGCCTGCGTCACCGTGCCGATGCTTATCCTAATGAGCTGAGCG
>ERZ791624.1508-NODE-1508-length-10352-cov-3.863261_pt1 | contig 10352 bp, 9 predicted proteins | sample MGYA00510058_ERZ791624 | MGnify/ENA primary metagenome ERZ791624 (study PRJEB30046, sample SAMN00715158) | human gut metagenome | study: EMG produced TPA metagenomics assembly of the A metagenome-wide association study of gut microbiota in type 2... | reverse complement strand
CTACCCAGTCATACGGCTCGGCATACTCCCGCTGGAAGCTCATGTTCTTCGCCATTGGTTCCTCCATGAAGGTCATCGTCAGGGCAATCATCGTTCTGTCCCCGGAGACATTCCAGTTGGATTCTACGCCCTTTTTCACTACATCCAATTTGTCAAAGGGATAGAACAGCGCAAGGTAGTCCTCTGTTTCCATGGATTCTGCCTTGATGAAATGGTTTTTCGGCAGATAGACCGCCTCATAATCCATGAAGGACGGCGTGGTGGGCAGCGCTGTCATCAGGCCCAGCAGACCGTAATGGGTCACAAAGGCCAGAATTGCCTTTTCCACCTCGTCCTCCGACCTGCGGTTCATCATCAACATCCCAACATTCAGTGCTTCCAGCACCATCTCGGAGGAATCCTTCAGCGGGTTATAGATGTCGGGCTTTGCCGTCTTTTCCGGTGTGATATAGCGTTCATTTCCGTCCTTGCCGGTCTTGATCTCATAGCGGTCATACCGCACCCAGTGGGAATGGGACTGCGCAAACAGATTGTTCATGACGCTGTTCCTCTCAATTCGTAATCCATCTATTCCCAAGCCGGATGGTGCGGGAAACTCTGAGCGGAATGATGATGATCAGGATCCACCCAATGGGGGTACGCTGACCATGGACGCCACCTGCTGCCCGGCAGATATTGCGTATCCACAGGATATCGAGCTGCTGAACGGTGTCAGAGAACAGCTTGAGTGCGTCATAGACCAAGTGTGTGACGGCTACGGGCTGAAGAAGCCCAGAACGTATCGAAAACGGGCCCGAAAAGACTATCTGAATCTGGTAAAGCGGAAAAAGCGCGGAACACAGGTAATTCGGAAGGCAATTCGGAAGCAGCTTCAGTACATTCGCAGAGATGTGAGATACATTGTCGAATATGTGCAAAGCGGCATCGTATTGACGCAGGCCCAAAAGAACTGCATGAACCTGATGACGACAGTATATGAACAGCAACGCCTCATGTTTGAAAACGGCACTCACAGCATTCCAAGGCGGATCGTCAGTCTGCCGCAGCCATGGGTCAGGCCGATTGTACGGGGAAAGGCCCATGCAAATACAGAGTTTGGCGCCAAACTCCACATCAGTTTGGTTGACGGCTACATTCGGATCGAGCGCCTGGATTTCGAACCCTATAATGAGGCTGAGGACTTCTACCGCGCAGTGGAAGGATATCGGGCGCGCTATGGACGGTATCCCGCACGAATCCTGGCCGACAAACTATATCGAAACCGCCAGACATTAGCATATTGCAAAGAACGAGGCATCCGGCTGACAGGGCCAGCGCTGGGTAAGCCACCCAAGGACCGAACACTGACGAAACAAGCCAGAGCCCAGGAATATCAGGATATCTGTGACCGCAACGAAGTGGAAGGCGTCTTCGGAACCGGCAAAACGGCCTATGGATTAGGCCGCATTGCCGCACATCTGAAGGAGACGACCTTCTGCGTCATTGGGGTGGCTCTGATCCTGATGAACCTGACCAAGAGACTGCGGTCTCTTTTGCGCCTCATTTTCTGCTGGCTGCAGTGGGGCGATTATGGCTTTGCTCTTATGGCTGGCTGATTTTTTGTGGGGTTGCAGAGCGAAGCCTAATTTCTTTGTTCTGCTTCCCTTCTGCTCGCATCTCAAGTGCTGCCAGTCTTTTTTCAACATTCTTGTCTCGATTCTTTTTCCTCGCAGCCTTGATTTCTTGCGTTTCCTCAAGCGTGAAAGTGTATCTTTTCATTTCTCATCACCATCTTCATGATACATCAACAGTGATAAATTATCAGCCTTTTTAAAAAGATATTAGTATTATAGATATAAGGGCACTTTTGGAAGCCAGCCTCATTTCCTTACGATCTTCCCGAATATCTGCTTTTTCCCCTCATCATACCGCTGGATCACAATCATGACGGTATCGCCGGTTTTGAAGTCTGAGTCCTCGTAATGGAACGAATACCGGCACATGACAACCGCGCCGTCGGGGAGGTTGCAGAACACGCCGTCGGCGTATTAACCCGCGATGCTTGCCCAGCGGCGGCAGCCGACGGGGTGGCGCAGGCTGGCTTCGTCGAAGGGGTTCGGAACGGTTTCCTTGACGGAGATCTCAAAGGTGCCTGCCTTGCGGTCAAACTGCTTGACCACGCAGGTCAATTCGTCGCCCGGATGATACTGTTCCCGCAGGTCGGGTATGGCTGCATAGCTCATATCGCGCTGCGGCTGCCTGGAGCTCTTGTCAACACGGGAAGCTTCGATGAACAGCCGCGTCAAACTTCTGCAACTCCGTGTATTCCGGGAGATTTTGATTCTGTATTGCTTACAGGCACGTATATCCGCCGTCAACGGAGAGGACTGCGCCGGTCGTGAACGTGGACGCGTCGCTTGCAAAATAGAGCACCAGTCCGACCATTTCGTCCGGCTGGGCGACTCTTCCCATCGGCGTGCCGCCGAGCCACTTCGCGACCGCGGGGTCGTTCGGCGTACTCAGCCGTCTGGCCGTGAGCGGCGTGTCGGTAAAGCCGGGGCAGATCGCGTTGACGCGCACGCCGCGCTGCGCCCACTCGTTGGCCATGCACTTTGTCAGCATGATGACGCCCGCCTTGGATGAATTGTATGCGCACTGCTGCTGCGGCAGCGGGTTCACGACCAGACCGGACATGGACGCGACGTTCACGATATTGCCGTGTCCCTGCAGCAGCATCTGGTTTCCGAACGTGCGGCACATGAGGAACGTGCCCGTCAGATTGACGCCGACGACCTTCTGCCAGACCTCCAGCGGCATCTCCTCCGCGGGCGCCAGCTTGTTGACGCCCGCGTTGTTGACCAGAATGTCAAGCCCGTTCGGGAAGATCTCCCATGCCTGCTCCGCAAGCCGCAGCACGTCTTCTTCCTTCGAGATATCCGCCTTCAGCACCGTACAGCTCACGCCCTTGGCGCGCACGGCAGCCTCCGCTTTGGGAAATTCTTCTTTCATCAGCCCCGCGATGATAATATCCGCGCCCGCCGCGGCCAGACCCTTTGCAATCTCCAGCCCGATGCCGCGCTCCGCGCCGGTCACAAGGGCGGTCTTGCCCTTCAGACTGAACCGGTCCATTGTAAAATCAGCCATATTTATAGATTCCTTCCTTCTTATTCCGTTGTAAACGAATAGATGGTTTTGCTGTCAAAGACCTCGCCCGCGCGCAGGACGCAGCTTGGCCAGTCCGGATGGTGGATGCAGTCCGGGAAATGCTGCGTTTCAAGGCAGAACGCGGAGCGGTGGCCGTATTGCTGTCCGTTTTTGCCGATGCGCTCTTTCATATGGTTGGCCGTAAAGAGCTGCACGCCGGGCTGGTCGGTCGTCACGTGCATGACGATGCCGCTTTTGAGCGACTTTGCCTCGATCGCCGGGACGCTTCCGTCCAGGCAGAAATTCACGTCGTAGCCGCGGAAGGGCTTCACGCACGGCTCATCGCTGTCCGCGTCCTTAGCGATGGGCTTGAACGCACGAAAATCCATTGCCGTACCCGCGACAGGCGCAAGCTCGCCCGTCGGCAGACAGCCCGCGTCGTTCGGCGTATAGCGGTCGGCATGAATTTTCAGAAGCTGCTCCTGCACGGTGCCCTCGCCGTCGAGGTTAAAATAGCTGTGGTTTGTCAGGTTCAGGATCGTATCCTGATCGCACTGCGCCGTATAGTGGAGCATCAGTCCGTCGCCCTGCCAACTGAACTTCACAGATACTGTCAGCGTGCCGGGATATCCCTCTTCGCCGTCCGGCGAGACGCGTGTGAAGCGGACACCGTCGGCCTCCGCCTCGCCCTGCCAGACGTATTTATCAAAGCCGCGCAGGCCGCCGTGCAGATGGTTCTCCCCGTTGTTTTTCGCAGGCCGCGCCGCTTTCCCTTCCACCTCAACCCCCGCCCCGCCGATACGGTTGCCGAACCGGCCGATGGTCGCGCCGTAGAAGCTGGGATTGCCGGTATAGCCGGCCAGATCGTCATAGCCGAGCACGACGTCGACAAGCCTTCCGGTCCGGTCCGGAACCTGAATGCTGCGGATCGCCGCGCCATAGTCCAAAAGCTCCGCGCGCAGGCCGTGTGCGTTTTCCATCGTCCAGCAGGATACGGCAGTACCGTCCGCAAGCGTGCCGAACGTACGCTTTGTGATCTTCATATGGGTTCTTCCTTTCTGATAACACTGCGCCTGCCGGTTTTCCGGCAGGCGTTTGGCGCTTACAGGATTTTGTCCGCGCCCAGCAGCTTGATTTTTCCGATGCAGTAATCGCGGACGGCATGGATGGGTTCGCGCATGAACACATCCAGCGCGACTGTCGTGCGTTCCGTAACCATGACCTGATCGAGGAAGGCATAGCAGAGGTCGGTTGCAAAGTTGACCTTGCGGATGCCTGCTTCTACTGCCATGCGGATCTGCTCGTCCGGTACGCCGGAGCCGCCGTGCAGCACGAGCGGCAGCTTTCCCGTCGCCTCGCGAATGTCGCGGATGCGCTGGATATCCAGCACAGGCGCTTTTTTATACCGTCCATGCGCCGTTCCCACCATGACAGCCAGCGCGGAACGCCGGTTTCCTTTACAAAGCGCTCTGCCTCCGCGACATCGGTATAGTTGCCGAGCACCTCGTCCTTCGTCGCGCCGACATGGCCAAGCTCACCCTCGACCGGAACGCCGGCATAGCTGCAGAGCTCTGCCGCGAGCTTTGTCATGGCAATGTTCTCCTCCAGCGGCAGGGTCGATGCGTCGATCATCACGCCAGTCATGCCCAGACGGATGGCCCGGACAACCTCCGGGATGCCCGCGCCGTGGTCAAGGTGCATGACCGCAGGCTGCGGGAGCTGGCGGATAGCCTCCAGAATGGCGGGCGCGACGAAATTGCCGTCGTTGGTATCGGCCAGACGGCTGAACATCTGGAAGATAACCGGCGCGCCGGTCTCCTTTGCGGCTTCCAGAACGCCCATGACGCACTCCTGCGTGTAGCAGTTAAACGCCGGGATCGCGCAGCCTTTTTCTTCAGCCAGCGCAAGAATGGATCTTAAATCAGTCAGCATATCGTTTTCTCCTTTTAATCCACCGTATCGGAGTCCAGATGCGGGATCAGGCGGCAGAACTCGCGCAGCTCCCAGGTATAATCGCCCTCGACCTCGGCCATGTGATGGATGTACGGGCCGTCGATCAGCTTGCGCTCCCACTTGGTCAGATCGTTGAACCGCGCCCAGAGGTAGGTGCCGAAGGTGTACGGGCCGTCGGCGCTTTCCAGCGTGCCGTTGAGCAGATGATAGTGGCCGTCGTCCTGATCGAAGCGGCAGATGGTGAACTTGCCGTCCTTGACCTGGAACCACTGGCGCTGGTTCTCCTCGCGTGCGACGGTGCCGGGCTTTTTGAGCGAGTAGGCAAACGGGCCGCAGTGCCACAGCAGCTCGACATTTTTGTCCTCCGGATGGCGGACGGTGAACTCGCCGAAGAACGGCGGGTTCTTGCCCAGTGCCGCGCAGGACAGCAGCGCCATGGAGATCGCGCCGTGCATATCGCTTTCGCAGGAGACGATGTAGCCCATGTCGGCCAGAATGCTGTAGGCGGTGCAGGGCATGGCTCCGACGCCCAGCTGCATGGAGGTCCAGCACTCGGAGGAAATGACGTCGACGTCGTATTCCTCGAAGATCTCTTTATAAAGAAGCACGAATGCGTAGATCTTCTTCGCGAGTGGCGGGGTATCCTTGTCCATCTGATAGCGCTCGAACAGGATCTTCGCGCCCTCCTCCAGCTCTGCATCGCGCTCTTTGAGGATGCGGTTATATTTGTCGATAATGACCGCCATATTGACCGGAATGATGTGCATACCGAAGCGCTGCATCAATTCGCCCTCGTTGAAAATAACGGAGCAGAACGGCTTCGGCCGCAGACCGACCTGCGCGATGCGCATACCGCGGAAATTCTTGATCATGCAGGCAACGCGGACGAATTTGTCCAGGCCTTCGGCAAAGATCGGGTCGCTTACGCGGCAATTTTCAATATAGCTGAACGGAACGCCGTAGCGCTGCATCTGGCGGCTGACGCCGAACAGGCCGCATTGGCTGTCGGTGTGTCGGCTGCCGTCCGGCTCAAATACATCGTCCAGCGGCCCCCAGAGCAGAACGGGAAGCCCCAGCTCCTTGGTGACCATGGCGGCAACCTCTTCATTGCCGAAGTTGCTGTTGATGATGAATATCGCGTCGGCGCGCTCTTTGCGCATCAGATCGACAACAGGCTGCACGTCTTTTTCGTTGTACAATACTTCTACATCGTTAATGCCCTTGAGGTCGACGAACGAGACGTTTTCGCTGGTGAAATGCTCCTCGATATACGCTACGGTTTTTCTTGCGCGCTCCTCCGCGTATTCCCAGTTGAAAATACCGGGGCGCGGGGTGCAGTCTCTGCGGATCGGCACAAGACCGATCTTGACATGGTAATTCAGCATACTGATTTCCTCCCTGTCTTTCTATTTGTCAAGCGTTCAAAAGCCCATATTTGTAATGCCGGACGCGCTCGTCCAGCTCGGCTCCGTCAATTTCGCCCGTGGCGAGGAACTTTTCCAGAACCGGCAGCGTCGGGATGCCGGAGCGCCCGCCGGGCCGGGTGCATTTGATCGCCGAAACGCCGGAACAGAACCGGCAGCAGGTCTTTGCATCCCAGCCCTGAAGCCACGCGTAGATATAGGCTCCATGGAACACGTCGCCCGCGCCGGTCGAATCGACCGCTTTGACCTTGAAGGCAGGGACTTCAAAATAATCGTCCCCGCAGAGGCCAACGCAGCCGTCGGCGCCAAAGGTAAAGATCACGGTGTTCGGTCCCTTCGCCTGAATGGCGCGCAGGACAGTTTGGATATCGTCTCTGCCTCCGGCATAGCCCTCGGTCTGACACATGACGTTGTAATATGTCTCAGAGCCGATGAAAATGTCCAGATGGCGGTAATTTTCATAGATATCCGGGCGGTAATACGCGGCGTCGATGGACACGATGCCGCCTGCCTCGTGCATCCATTCGCAGGCTTTGATAATGGCCGGTGTAAACTGGCCGATGTGCAGTGCCTTTGCCGACTGGATATAGTCCTTGTCCAGCTCCTCCGGGGTCAGCGGGTCAAAATCGCCGGGCTTGCTGATGAATTCCTTGCCGTCATTCTCCTGCTCGGCCACGCACAGGCAGAAATTTGTCCGCTTGCCGGGCGCGACCTTCACGTGAGACGTATCCACATGGTTATAGGTAAAATCCGCCGCGGCAAGCCGCCCCAGCATATCGTCTCCAACGACGCCGAGGATGGAGCTTTTCAGCCCCAGCCTCGCCGCCGCGACCATCGCCGTAGGGACGTTGCCGCCGCCCATGAAGCAGTAGTCGTTCATGCGCATATTGACGTTGGTTTCCGGGAGCCTAGAAAGCTGGATATCCAGATCCTGAAACGGATCGCCGAAGCCAATGACGTCAAATTTCTTTTCCATTTCGTTCCCCTTTCCGCATTTACGGGATCATGGCGCAGTATTTGAAGTCGAAATACTCTTCGAGGGACCAGGGGGATTTGTCGCAGCCGACGCCGGACTGCTTCACGCCTGCGTGCGGGACCTGCTCGGTGCCGCCGGAGCCGTTGATGAAGATCTCGCCGGCCTCCATGCCCTCGAATGCTTTGGAAATTTCCTTCGCGTTGTGGCCGAAGAAGTAGGAAGACAGGCCGTAGATCGTGTTGTTGGCCTTCTCGATCGCCTCGTCCAGCGTCTTGAACGGCTGCATCGGGATGACCGGCCCGAAGATCTCCTCCCTGCTCACGCGCATATCGTCCGTAACGTCCACCAGCAGCGCAGGCGTCATGTATGCGCCCTTTGCGAATTCCTCCGGCACCTCGCCGCCCATCACGAGCTTCGCGCCGGACTTTACCGCGTCGTCCACCAGCTCCAGCATACGGTCGCGCGCCTTTTTGTTGATCAGCGGCCCCATGACCTGCCCTTCGTCCTTCCACCGGCCGAGCTTCACGGCGCGCAGCTTTTCCGCGACCTTTTCGCACAGCTGCGGATAGATGCGCTCCTGCACATAAATGCGGTTATAGTTCACGCACGTCTGGCCCGCGAAGCCGGTCTTCTTCGCCACGATATTCGCCGCGACCTCGTCCAGATCCACATCCGGCATCACGATGACCGGCGCGTTGCCGCCCAGCTCGAAGGAATACTTCTTTACGGACGTTGCGCCCTCGCGCATGATCTGCAGGCCCGTCTCGCTCGAACCGATGAGCGTAATGAGCTTCGGGATGCTGCTGGAGTTGAGCGTCTTTCCCACTTCACCGGCCGGGCCGGAGATGATGTTGATGACGCCCGCTGGGAAGCCGATCTTCTCCGCGATCACGCCGAGATAGAGCGTGGCCAGCGGGGTCTGGCTCGACGGCTTGATGATGCAGCAGCAGCCGGAGACGACTGCGGGCGCGATCTTCAGTCCCGCGTTGCCCAGCGGGTAGTTCCACGCCAGATGGCCGACCGAAACGCCCATCGGGCGGCGCTCAACGATATGATAGCCGCTGCCATACGTCCCTGCCGCGTTGGGGAAGGACGTGCCGTAAATGCGCTTGACCTCCTCCGCGTAATACTGGAAGCTCGTCATGCACCAGTCAAAGTCGCCGCAGGCCAGCGCATACGTTCTGCCGGATTCCCGGCTGACCAGCTCGGCCAGCGTCTCGCGCTCGGCCAAACACGCCTCGCGAAGCTTCAGCATCCAGTCGATGCGCGTCTGCAAAGGGGTCTTCGACCAGGTCTTGAACGCCTCCGCCGCCGCGTCCAGCGCCTGCTGCGCCTGCGCCGCGTTCGCGGATCCGACCGTGCCGACGACCTCGCCGGTCGACGGGTCGAGCACGTCCAGCGGCTTCCCGAGACCGTCTACCAGTTTTCCGTTAATGTACTGCTGATACATCCCGCTTACTCCTTTCTTTCCAGCGCGTCTGCGCGCTGCTGGTTCTTAAAGCCCTTCAATCCGCGCGCGCCGAGGAACTTCGCGGTCTTGCCGAGCTCCGCTTCTATTTCCATGAACCGGTTCGCCCGCGGGCCGATGCCGCATTCGCGTACGGAACCGGCGTTGATGCCCACGGCATAATCCGCGATGGCCTCGCCTTCGCCTCTGGAGTCCGACGGCATGACGGCGTAGCCGAATTTGTACGCATACTGGATCATCTCCAGCGCCTCGGAGATCGTGCCGATCTGGTTGACCTTCAGCAGAACCGTATTGGCCGCGCCCTTCGTCACGCCATAGGCCACGCGGCGGAGGTTCGTCGTGAACAGATCGTCGCCGACGATCTGGATACCGGAATCCTTCGTCAAAGCCGCGGTCGTGTCATAATCGTCTTCGTTGAACGGATCCTCCAGAATGACGAACGGGAATTCCTTGATGATATGCAGATAGAACTCGTAGAGCTGATCCTTCGTCTTGGGCTGGTTATTAAAGAGGCCGTAATACTTGCCGTCTTCCTTGTTGTGATAGGTATCGGTCGCAACGTCCATCTGGAAGCCGGCTCTTCCCTCATAGCCCGCCTCGATGATCGTCTCGGTCATGGCCTCCCAGATCTCCTCGTCGGACTTGAGCACGCCCTCCGGCACAACGATGAAATCGCGGATATTCGGCGCGCCGCCGAAGCGCCTGTCCATCTTCTCGGCCCAGCGGGTGTGGATATCCCAGCAGGCGTAGGAGGCGTCGGCAAACGTGTCGAAGCCGAAGCACATGACGGACATGGTGGGCTTGCCGCCGGGGGTGGTGATGCCGCCGCCATAGCGCTCATGGCCCGCGACCATCGCGACGCCCGGAACGGGCAGATACATCGCGTTCGCGCCGCCGATGTGCCGGTAAAGCGGGATGCCCAGCGCCGCCGCGCCCGCCTTTAAAACAGCCGCGGAGACGGCCGCCGTCGCGTTGCCGCCGAGCTTTGCCTTCGCGTCCGGAACGATATCGAGCATCGTGCGGTCGATCAGCCGCTGGTTGGCCGCGTCCAGCCCCTTCAGCGCCGGAGCGATGATCTCGTTGACGTTCCGCACCGCGCCCAGAACGCCCTTGCCGCGGAAGCGTTCGCCGCCGTCGAAGTCAAAATGGATCTCATGCGTACCGATGGAAATGCCGGATGTGCACATGGCCCGGCCCGTCGCGCCGTTTTCCGTCGTGACCACGGCCTCTACGCCGGGGTTGCCGCGGTTCGTGTATACCTGTCTTGCCGTAATGGAGCGGATCTCTGTTCCTGCCATTTTTCTGTCACTCCTTCTGTATTGCTTTCTTCTGTTATTGCTTTTATTCCTGAATCAAAATCACGCGCAGATCGAGCGCAGAGACATTTGCTGCCGCTGCCACGCCGCAG
>ERZ791624.1507-NODE-1507-length-10364-cov-3.588709_pt1 | contig 10364 bp, 7 predicted proteins | sample MGYA00510058_ERZ791624 | MGnify/ENA primary metagenome ERZ791624 (study PRJEB30046, sample SAMN00715158) | human gut metagenome | study: EMG produced TPA metagenomics assembly of the A metagenome-wide association study of gut microbiota in type 2... | reverse complement strand
GTTCAGCTTCTGAACTGCCGCACTTTTTGAATGAACGATATTCAATTAATGTCCCGACGGCTTTTGCTCCAGATGTTCTTTCCTTGGGCTCTGTCATCACGGACCATCCGGCAAAACAGGAGAAACAGAGGAAGTTTGGTTATCCATTTCGCTTTGTCGATATTGCGACTCGTCTTGCTACAGATGCCTAAGAAATTACTACAACCAAAAAATCCACGGCAATCTGAATCGAAACCAGTCTTCCGCGTTTTTACACCATTTTTACACCAGTGGGTGGGAAACATGGTACCCGTCAAAACAGAGGGCGGCTGGACACATATGGGACAATAGTGGTGGCGAGTTGTGAAACTTTCCACCACTATAACGTTCAGGGTGTGAAGTAAATGACGAGCAATGAACTGAAACATGAAGCCAAATTCGCACTTTTCAACCCCAAATCTTACAGGAATCAATTGCTGTCTGTATAAAGAGCATTACAAAAAAGGAGTATGTATCGCTAAGGCACATACTCCTTTTTCAGCAGCCCTTGTCCGGCAACTGTCAGATTATTTGTTTCGTGAAACCTGTTTTATGAACAGCTACCCGAGGGCCAGCCTCTTTTATATGGCGTAAAACAAGTTTACTTGGCGGCCTTCTGAGCCTTGATGGACTCGATCAGCTCGGGAACGACCTTGAACAGGTCACCCACGATACCGTAGTCAGCCACCTCGAAGATGGGAGCGGACTCGTTCTTGTTCACGGCGATGATGCACTCGGAATCCTGCATACCGGCCTTGTGCTGGATGGCGCCGGAGATGCCCAGTGCGATGTAGACCTTGGGATGGACGGTCTTGCCGGTCTGGCCGACCTGGTGGTCAGCGCTGATCCAGCCGGCGTCCACGCAGGCGCGGGAGGAACCCACGACGCCGCCCAGAACCTCGGCCAGCTCCTCGGCCAGCTTGATGCCGCCTTCCACGTCCTTGGAAATGCCGCGGCCCACGGACACGATGAAGTCCGCACCGATCAGGTCCACCAGCTTCTTGGCGGCCTTCACGGTCTCCACCACCTCGGTGTGGATGTCGGAAGCCTCCAGAGCGAAGGCGGGGTGCAGGATCTCCACGTTCTTCTTGCACAGGCGCTTCTTCATAACGCCGGGACGAACGGTGGCCATGGCGGGACGGAAGCGGGGGCAGATGATGGAGGCCATCAGGTGACCGCCGAAAGCGGGACGGGTCATCTTCAGGTCGCGATCCACGGGATGGGGCTCCCGGTTGATCATCACGGTGCCCAGCTTGTTGATGCGGTCCTCGGGCAGAGTGGAGGCTTCCTTCAGGAAGCCCTTGTAGTTGGGCATGTCGATGTCCAGGTGGGTGCAGTCGGCGCACAGGCCGGTGTGCAGACGGGCGGCGCAGCGGGGAGCCAGGTCACGGCCGATGTTGGATGCACCAAACAGCAGCACCTCGGGCTTGATCTCCTCAACGGCCTCCACGATCACCTTGGTATAGGCATCGGTGGTGAAATCCTTCAGCAGGGGGGAGTTGTACACATAAACCTTATCCGCGCCATACTCGCCCAGCTCAGCGGCGATGCCGTCCACGTTGTCGCCCAGCAGAATGCCGCACAGCTCAACGCCCAGCTCATTAGCCAGCTTCCGGCCCTCGGAGATCAGTTCGAATGTAGTGGGCATCATCACGCCCTGGCGCTGCTCGCAGAAAACCCAAACGTTTTTGAAGGCAGCGGTATCAGCACTATTAAAAGCCATTTTCTTATCTCCTTCCTTAGATGATATGCTTGGCGGCCAGGATGCCTGCCAGCTTGTCGGTAGTCTCCTTACCGGCGCCCTCGAGCATCATGCCGGCGCCCTTCTGAGGAGGCGTAAAGGAGGTCAGAATATTGGTGGGAGAGCCGGCCAGACCGATGGTGCTCTTGTCGATCAGGGGATGATCCTTCAGAGTCTCATAGGTCATGGTGACCAGGGGCTTGGAATAGGCTTCAAAAGCGCCGCCCACGGACAGGTAACGGGGCTGATTCAGCTCCTTGATGCAGGTGATCATGCAGGGGGTCTTGACCTTGACGGTCATATAGCCGTCCTCCAGCATGCGCTTGACGGTCAGGGTATTGCCGTCCTTCTTGATCTCGCCGGCGTAGGTCACCTGGGGCAGGTGCAGCTTCTCGGCGATCTGGGGACCAACCTGAGCGGTATCGCCGTCGATGGCCTGGCGGCCGGCCAGGATGATGTCATCCTCCTCCACGCCGTAGGTATCGATGCCGGCGGCGATAATCTGGGAGGTGGCGTAGGTGTCGGAGCCGCCGAACTCGCGGGCGGTAATCAGAACACCCTCGTCCACGCCCATGGCCATCAGCTCACGCAGCATGCCTTCTGCGGGAGGGGGGCCCATGGTGAACGCCACGACCTTGCAGCCCAGCTGGTCCTTCAGGGACAGGGCGGCCTCAACGGCGTTCAGGTCGTCGGGGTTGATGATGGTCTGCATGGAGGCACGATCCAGGGTGCCATCGGGGTTCACTGCCACCTTACCGGAGGTATCGGGAACCTGCTTCACAGTAACAAGAATTTTCATCGTAGCTTTCCTCCCCTTACAGACCCATATTGGCGGAGATCACGATGCGCTGCACCTCGCTGGTGCCCTCATAGATCTCCGTAATTTTCGCATCGCGCATCATCCGCTCCACGGGATAATCCTTGGTATAGCCATAGCCGCCGAACAGCTGCACCACCTTGGTGGTGGTCTTCATGGCGTGCTCGGAGGTGAACAGCTTGGCCATGGCGGCCAGCTTGGTATAGCGCTTGCCCTCCCCCTTGGCCACGGCGGCCTGATAGGTCAGCAGACGGCCCGCCTCGCAGCCCAGCTCCATGTCCGCCAGGGTGAACTGGGTGTTCTGGAACTTGCTGATGGGCTTGCCGAACTGGATGCGGCCCTTGGTGTAGTTGACGGCCTCGGCCAGAGCGCCCTCGGCAATGCCCAGGGACTGGGCGGCGATGCCAATGCGGCCGCCGTCCAGGGTGCCCATGGCGATCTTGAAGCCCTTGCCCTCCTGACCCAGCAGGTTCTCCTTGGGGATGATGCAGTCCTGGAACACGATCTCGGCGGTGGGACTGCCGTGGAGGCCCAGCTTCTCCTCGTGCTTACCCACAGAGAAGCCCGGGAAGCCGCTTTCCACGATAAAGGCGGAGATGCCCTTGGTGCCCTTGGTCTTGTCGGTCATGGCGAACACCACGAACACGTCCGCCACATAGCCGTTGGTGATGAAGATCTTGGAGCCGTTCATCACATAGTGATCCCCCTCCAGCCGGGCCTCCGTCTGGCCCTTGGAGGCATCGGAACCGGCGTTGGGCTCCGTCAGGGCAAAGGCGCCCACATGGTGGCCGGTGGTCAGCATGGGCAGATACTTCCGCTTCTGCTCCTCGGTGCCGTAGGTCAGGATGGGGTCGCAGCACAGGCCGTTGTGAGTGGCCACGATGTCGCCGGTGGAGGCGCACTGCTTGGAAAGCTCCTCGATGCAGATGGCGCTGGCCAGAGGATCGGCGCCCGCGCCGCCGTACTCCTTGGGCACGCACATACCCATGACGCCCAAATTGAACAGCTTCTCGATGTTGTCGCGGGGGTACTCGCAGGTACGGTCCGTCTCAGCCGCGATGGGCTTGACTTCCCTCTCGGTAAACTCCGCCATCATCTTGCGGATCATCTGATGTTCACGGCTTAAATTGAAATTCATAGTCGTTCTCCTATTTTTTCTCCTTAAAAGTATACGGTCACAGAGGCATCCAACTGCCGCTGGCGGTGGCCAGCAGCTTGCCGGTAGCGGCATCGGTCAGCTCCGCCCGCTGGCGAATGAGGCTGCGGCCTGCCTTGACGATGAACACCTTCAGGTGCAGCTCCATGCCGAAGTCCACGCCTCGCAGGAAGGACACCGTCATATCGGTGGTGGTAGCCTCATTGTCCCCGGCGGTGAAATTGGCCACCACGCCGAAGGCCGTATCGAACATCCCCGCGATAGCACCGCCGTGGATGCCGCCCTTCTCGTTGATCTGCCATGTCTGGGTGGGAAAGGCGTAGGTGACGGTCTGCGCCTCATAATCGCACGCCACGAGACGCGCCTGCATTTTCTCGTCAAACCCGCCGTCGTGCAGGTTCAGATAGTGGTCGGACTTCTCCTGCACCAGTTGGAGCCACGCTTGTTTCTTGTCCATGTCTTCCTCCTATTTCTGGATACCGGCAATGTTCTTTGCCAGCTTTTTCTTGCCCTGAATATTCCCCTGCCGGGCGATCATGATGCGCTGGGCCTGAGGAGAGCCGGCGCCGTGCATGGATTCCGTGCGGTAGCCTACGGCCGCCGCACCCAGGCACATATTCTCCAGAAAACGCATGATCCGCTGGCGGTCCTCGGTGCTGACGCCCTCCCGGGCGGCGAAGAACTTGTTGCAGATCTCGCCGATGGTCTCGCCGTTGTTGCCCACCACGGTGTCGGAGTTGAAGTCCGTCTCGCTGGGCATGGTGACCATCAGGCCGCCGGCGATATCCTCGGCCAGCCGGACGATCTCATAGGGGAAGCGGGTGACGTTCTGCTTGCAGACGTTGGCCAGCAGCAGGTCAATCTGATAGTTCCCCGCCTTGGTGGGGCATCCCTCGCAGGAGCAGGCAATGCCGCAGGAATACAGGGTCTCGTTGAGATGGGTCATCTCGATGAGCTTGTCCTTCACGGCGCTGGCCTTCTCCACGCCGTTGTACTCGGCGGCCAGAGCCGCCGCGCCGATGACCACGTCGCCCACGCCCACCTTGCAGCCGCCGTAGCTCTGGCGGTGATAACCGGCGAAGCGCTCCACCATCATCCCGGCGAACTCATACTCGCCGTTGAGGAAGATATACTCGTTGGGGATGAACACATGGTCCAGCACCACCAGGGCCTCCTGGCCGCCGAACTTGGCGTTGCCTACGTCGATGCAGCCCTCCTCCATCTTCCGGGTGTCGCAGGACTGGCGGCCATAGATCATGTACAGGCCCTCGGCGTCCGTGGGGCAGGCGAAGGACACGGCATAGTCCTTGTCCGCCTCGCCCATGGCGATGGTGGGCATGAAAATGTGCCAGTGGCTGTTGAGGGAGCCGGTCTGGTGGCATTTCGCACCGCAGACCACAATGCCATCATCGCGGCGTTCCACCACATGGACATACATATCGGGGTCGGCCTGGTCATGGGGGGCCTTGGAGCGGTCGCCCTTGGGATCGGTCATGGCCCCGTCCACCGTCAGGTCGTTATCCTGGACGTAGATCAGGAATTTTTTGAAATTCTCATGGTAATGGGTGCCGTGCTTCTCGTCGATCTCATAGGTGGTGGAATACACGGCGTTGAAGGCGTCCATGCCCACGCAGCGTTGGAAGCAGGAGGCGGTCTTCTGACCCAGCAGGCGCTGCATCTTCACCTTTTTCACCAGATCATCGGCGGACTGATGGAGATGCGTGAAGCGGTTGATCTTGTGGCCGGTCAGGCTGGAGGTGGCGGTCATGAGCTCCTCATACTGGGGGTCCTGTGCCAGCGCGTAGGTCATGGCCACGCAGTTGATAGAGGGCCGGATCATGGGATGATCCACCCAGTTGTCGATCTTTTCGCCGAACATGTACACGCGGGTGTTCAGCTTTCGCAGGGAATCGATGTACTCTTTCGCGGTCATCAATGCCATTCTTGTTCCTCCTTTAATTTATCGCATAGCTATTGTTATATCGCCATTAGCCACCCGCTCCTGATGAACGTATATTTCTGCAGCGCAAGTGACGATGGCTTTTTCTTTTTGCTCTGAAGTGATATATGCATGAATCTCAAGGGTGTCTCCCGGCAGGATCTTTTTTCGGAACCTCACGCTGTCAACGCCTAACAGCAGCGGCGTTTTTCTGGCGTAGCGCGGTGTTGTCATCAGAAGAATATCCACTGCCTGCGCCATACATTCTATGGAATATACGCCCGGCAGTATTGGTTCTTCCGGGAAGTGGCCACGAAAGATATCCATCTCAGAATCTGCAAAAAAGACTGCGCGGATATCCTCGCCGGGCCTCAGGTCTTCTACCGATGTCACCAGAAGCATTGGTTCACGGTGCGGCAAGATCGTTTTGATCTCATCTTGATTCAGCTTCATAAGGCAATTCACCTGTTCCGAAAGGCAGCTGTACGCTTTTCCAGAAACGCGCCCATGCCCTCCTTCTGGTCGGCGGTGGCAAAGCACATGGCAAACAGCTCATTCTCGCAGGCGATGCCGCCGTCAATGTCCATCTGCATGCCCCGGTCGATGCAGGCCTTGGCATATTTCACGGCGATAGGGGCATTCTTGGTGAAAGACTTGGCCATCTCCAGTGCGCCGTCCATGAGAGCCTCGGGGGCGTAGACGACGTTGACAAGGCCGATCTCCTTGGCCTCATCGGCCTCGATCATTCTGCCGGAAAAGATCAGCTCCTTGGCCTTGGCGATACCCACGCGGCGGGGCAGACGCTGGGTGCCGGAGAAACCAGGTGTGATGCCCAGGCCCACCTCGGGCTGACCGAACTTGGCCTTTTCGGAGGCAAGAATGATATCGCAGCTTAGCGCCAGCTCACAGCCGCCGCCCAATGCGAAGCCGTTCACCGCGGCGATGGTGGGAAACTCCAGCTTTTCGATGCGGCGCATAAGCGCGCTGCCCCGCTGGCCCCAGCGGCGGCCGCCGTCCAGATCCAGCGAGCACTGCTCGCCGATATCGGCGCCGGCCACGAAAGATCGGCCCGCGCCGGTGAGGATCATGCAGCGGATGTCGCGGTCGTTCTCCAGTGTTGTCACCACCTGCTCCAGATTCGTGATGACGGTGCTGTTCAGGGCGTTCAGGGCCTCAGGCCGGTCAATGGTCACGATGGCGATATTATCCTGCTTTTCATAGTGAATCGTTTGATACATGTGGATCGCCTCCTTGCGGCAATAAATGTAGTGCAGAACAGAAGGGGAAGCGCCCATTTAGAACGATTCCCCTTCTCTGATCGCTCAGTATACAGAATAAGGCTTTAGTTGTCTGCTGCCATCTTCTTATACTTGGCGTAGCGTGCCTTCACATCGGCAATCTCTTTGGCATAGAGCGCGTCCGCCTTCTCCGGGAAATTGTTCTTCAGCGAGGCAAAACGGTTTTCTCCCATCAGGAAGTCCATCAGCTTGTCGGTGTCAGGCTCGGGGGAATCCAGCTGGAAGGGATTCTTGCCCTCGGCGATTCGGCGAGGATCATAGCGGTACAGGTACCAGTAGCCGCACTCCACCGCTTTCTTCATCTCCTCCTGTGAGCAACCCATGCCAGCCTTGATATGCTGCTCCAGGCACGGGCAGTAGCAAATCACGATGGAGGGGCCGTCGTAGGCCTCCGCCTCGCGGAGTGCCCGGAGCGTCTGGGCTTGATCTGCACCCATGGCCACCTGTGCCACATACACATAGCCATACTGCATCAGGATGCCGCCCAGATCCTTCTTGGCCACCTGTTTGCCGCCGGCGGCGAACTTTGCCGTGGCACTGGTGGGCGTTGCCTTGGACGCCTGTCCGCCGGTGTTGGAGTACACCTCGGTATCCAGCACCATCAGATTCACGTTGCGGTTCTGCGCCATCACATGGTCGATGCCGCCGAAGCCGATGTCATAGGCCCAGCCGTCGCCGCCAATCGCCCAGACAGACTTGCGCGCCAAATACGCACGGTTTTCCAAAATGTACGCAGTGTCGTCGTTCTGGGGCACTGCCTCCATAGCGGAGAGCAACGCATCGGTCACAGCGCGTGACTTTCCGCTGTCGTTCCAATCCTTCAGATAGGCGGCGATGGCCTCTGCCGCCACGCCCTGTGCTTGCAGCTTCTCCAGATGCACCACCAGTTCCTTTCGGATGATATCCTGTGCGTGGAAGAATCCGTAGGCAAACTCGGCGTTGTCCTCGAACAGGGAGTGCTCCCATGCGGGGCCATGTCCGCGGCAGTCCTTGCAGTAGGGCAAGATCGGCGCACCGCCGCTGATGGCGGAGGAGCAGCCAGCGGAGTTGCCGGCGTACATATGGTCGCCAAACAGCTGGCTCAGAAGCTTGATGTACGTCGTCTCCGCGCAGCCGGCACAGGCGGCAGAGAACTGGAAGTACGGCTTGGCAAACTGGACGCTCTTCACGGACTTGTCGCTGATAACATCCGGCTTCAAATACTTCTCATCCATCGCCACCTGATCGAACAAGGGCTGTTCTGCCTTCATATTCTCAAAGGGCACCATGGTCAGGGCGCCATCGGCAGGGCACGCCGTCAGGCACACGCCGCAGTCCAGACAGTCGTAGGGAGATACCTGCATCCGGAAGTGATACGCCGGTGCATCCTTGCCCAGACCCTTGGCAGGCGCGGTGATAAACTCGGCGGGAATCTGCGCTTTCTCCTCTTCGGTCAGCAGCACCGGGCGGATGGCGGCGTGGGGACAACTCATGGCGCAGCGATTGCACTGGACACACGTCGCCGGGTTCCACTTGGGAACGTTGGTTGCGACACCGCGCTTGGAGAAAGCGGATGTGCCGTTCTCCCATGTGCCGTCCAGCACGCCGTGTTTCTGGAACACGGATACGGGCAGCTTATCACCCTGCTGATGATCCATGGGGAGGACGATGTCCTTAACAAAGGGCGTCGCGCTGATCTGGGCAGCGGGCACATCCTGCGCGGCTGCCCATGCCGCGGGGATCTCAACCTTCACAGCGGCGATAACCCCCACATCCACGGCCTTGTCGTTCAGCTCCACAATCCTCTGTCCCGCCTTCTTGAAATAGGTGGCGTAGTTATTCTTCTTCATATCCGCCACGGCAACGTCCATAGGGATGACCTTGGTCAGCGCAAAGAGCGCTGCCTGCAAAATATTGTTGGTATGCTTACCCAGACCCACCTCCGCCGCCAGCTTCGCAGCATCAATGATATAGAAGTGGGCGTGTTTGGCAGCCAGATCGCGCTTCATCTTGGCAGGAAGCCGCGTCTCCAGCTCCTCCACCGACCACGGACAGTTCAGCAGGAACGTGCCGCCATCCTTCAAGTCCTCGGTCAGGTCATACTTCTTGACGTATGTAGGTGCGTGGCAGGCCACGAAATCGGCAGCGGACACCAGATACGTGCTGCGGATAGGCGTATCGCCGAAGCGCAGATGGCTCTGGGTCAGGCCGCCGGACTTCATGGAGTCATAGGAGAAGTATGCCTGCGCGTATTTGTCGGCCACCAAACCGATGGTGCTGATGGCATTCTTGTTGGCGCCCACCGTGCCGTCACCGCCCAGACCCCAAATCTTGCAGGAGATCTCGCCGGGATGAGGGAACTCTACATTCTCATAATTCAGAGAGGTATGTGTCACATCATCGTTAATACCGATGGTGAAGCTGTTCTTGGGCGCTTCCTGCCGCAGATTGTCATACACGGCAATCAGCTGGCCGGGGGTAGTGTCCTTAGAGCTAAGGCCATAGCGGCCGCCCACCACGCGGATGTCGCCGCGCCCGGCCTGATTCAGCGCCGTGACCACGTCCAGATACACTGGCTCGCCTACAGAACCGGTCTCCTTGCTGCGGTCCAGCACAGCGATGCTCTTGCAGGTGGCGGGAATGGCAGCAGAGAAGTCAGGCACGGAGAAGGGACGGTACAGATGGATCTGTACCATACCCACCTTACCACCGTGGGCATTGAGATAGTCCACCGTCTCGTGCAGTGCCTCAGTGACGGAGCACATGGCCACGACTACCTCCTCGGCATCAGGTGCGCCGTAGTAGTTAAACAGCTTGTAATCCCGGCCTGTCAGCTTGTTGATCTCGTCCATGTAGTGCTGCACCGTTCCGGGCACGATGGCGGACTTGACGTTGGCGCCCTCCTTGCACTGGAAGTATACGTCGGGGTTGACGTTGTTGCCGCGGTTGGTGGGATGCTCCGGGTTCAGAGACTGGCGGCGGAACGCCTTCAGCGCGTCGTAGTCGATAAGACCCCGTAGATCCTCGTAGTCCAGCGCTTCGATGCGCTGCATTTCATGACTGGTGCGAAAGCCATCGAAACAGTGCATGAAGGCGTACTTAGCCTTGATAGCGGACAGATGTGCCACCGCCGCCAGATCCATAGCCTCTTGGGGCGAGGCAGACATCAGCATGGCGTAGCCGGTGGTGCGGCAGGTCATAAAGTCCGTATGATCTCCAAAGATAGAATGATGGTTGCTGGTGACCACGCGGGAAGCAATGTGCATCACGCTGGGGAGGAACTGTCCGCCCATAGCATACATGGCCGGGATCATCAGCATCAAACCCTGAGAGGAGGTAAAGGTGGTGGTCAGGGCACCCGCCTGAAGGGAGCCGTGTGCCCGCCAGGGCGGGTGCGCCGGCCCCCCGCCCGCGAT
>ERZ791624.1506-NODE-1506-length-10370-cov-2.413476_pt1 | contig 10370 bp, 11 predicted proteins | sample MGYA00510058_ERZ791624 | MGnify/ENA primary metagenome ERZ791624 (study PRJEB30046, sample SAMN00715158) | human gut metagenome | study: EMG produced TPA metagenomics assembly of the A metagenome-wide association study of gut microbiota in type 2... | reverse complement strand
TCAGCAAAAGGGGATGATAAGTTTATCACCACCGACTATTTGCAACAGTGCCCTTACAGCAATATGAAGTTGACTATTGAAAAACGCGGTCGTCCTGCTGACACACTGATCTTTCAAGTTGAACTGGATAAACAAATTGACCTTGTGACTGAACTAGCAAAAGATCCCGCATCAAAAAAAGAAGATAAGACAATCCGTTTAACGCCTGAAAATCGTCTTCATGAGGGGCTAAAAACAACATTGCATGATGCTTTAACTGCAAAAATTCAACTGACTAGTTTTGAAGCAAAATTCCTGAGCGATATGCAAAGCAAGTACGATCTTAACGGCTCATTTACATGGCTAACTCAAAAACAACGAACTACGCTAGAGAAAATTCTGGCTAAATACGGGCGGATATGAGGTATCTATGGCACTGGTATCAGTTACAGAGGCAGCCAGACTAACTGGAAAAAACAGAGCAACAATACATCGCTATATTAAGCAAGGAAAATTGTAGTGGCATACTGAATTTGGCCACCTGAATAGAGGTGATATCATCACTTCGCAGTAAAAACAGGTGACATTATGACCGGACGTAACAGACGCAATTTTAGCCCCGGGTTTCGCCTCGAAGCTGCCCAGCTTTTACTCGATCAGCATTACACCGTTGCCGCCGCTGCTACGGCAATGAACGTCGGCAAATCCACAATGGACAAATGGGTTCGACAACTGAAAGAAGAGCGAGCGGGAAAATCCCCCACTACTTCACCCATGACACCTGAGCAGATTGAAATACGCGAGCTAAAGAAAAGACTTCAACGTGTTGAAATGGAAAGGGATATATTAAAAAATGCTACCGAGACCTTGATGTCAGACTCCCTAAACAATTCTCATTAGTTGAGAAACTCAGGGCGCAGTTTCCTGTTGCCATTGTGTGCAACGTGTTTGGGGTTCATCGCAGCAGTTATAAATACTGGCGGCAGCACGGGAAGCCTGACGCCACAAGAGTGGCATTACTGAGCCTTGTGCGTGAAGTTTATCGCGAAAGTAACGGCTCAGCAGGAGCGCGAAGCATTACCGCGATGGTCACCACCAAAGGTATAAAACTGAGCCGCTGACGGGCAACAAAGCTAATGAAAGCGCTCAATATTATCAGCTGTCAGCAACCTGTCCATCGTTATAAGAAGGCGTCTAAGGAACAATTGAGATCCCTAATTATCTGGATCGCCAGTTTGCTGTTACCGAGCCTAATCACGCCTGGTGCGGTGATGTGACTTATATCTGGACGGGAAAACGCCGGGCTTATCTGGTGTAGTACTCGATTTGTTTTCCCGTAAACCAGCTGGCTGGGCGATGTCATTTTTCCCTGATTCAGCACTGACAGCTAAAGCCCTGTCGATGGCCTGGGAAGCACGGGGAAAACCGGATAATTTACTGTATCACTCGGATCAAGGCAGCCACTATACCAGCAGGAATTTCAGTCAGTTACTGTGGAGATATCAGATAAAGCAAAGTCTGAGTCGCCGGGGAAATTGCTGGGATAACAGCCCAATGGAACGGTTCTTCAGAAGCCTGAAAACAGAGTGGGTACCGGATAATGGCTACGCTAATTTTAGCCAAGCCAGCATGGCAATAACGAATTACATCACAGGATATTACAGCCAGCTCAGACCTCATCAATATAATGGTGGTTTGACGCCGAATGAATCAGAACGATTGTTCTTGAAAAACTCTAAAGCCGTGGCCAGTTTTTGTTGACCACTACACAATGTTGTATTTTGCATACAGCATAATCGACTGGAATAAAATTGTATTGGAATAGGCTCTAACACTGATATAACGGCAGTTTAGAACCTATCTCAATAGGGATTAATTACCGCATAAAAATATATTATCACTGTAACCAAAACCTTATACAGCCTGACTTTTAAACATCGATATGGCTGGGTAAGGTCATGAATTTAGCTCCTATTGAGATAGGTTCTTAGTTCCGAATGAATCAGAGCCGCTTTTCGTTTATTAATCAGGAATTCCTAGTATTTTTAATAACTTTACATTATTTACATTTGCATCGAATCTTTCTCTTGCTAACTTATGACTTTCTTCTCCCATACTGATTATTTTTTCAGGATTATTAATTAACTTCAGCATTTTTTCTGCAAGATCTTCATGTGACCATTTTTTTACAACATATCCATTCACACCATCAATAATTGTTTCTTTGCAGCCTGGTAAATTAGTAGTTAAAATCGGTCTCCCCATAGCCATCGCTTCTTGTGTACTACGAGGAACTCCCTCTCGATAATAGGAAGGAAGAACAAATACGCTTGATTTTTCAATCCAATCAGCCACATTAGAAACAAATCCGGGATAAGAAATAACTCCTGATTTAATTAAAGTATCTACGTCAGATTCAGATAACCCTCCGGGGTTTTCCTTATCTATAGCGCCAAGTATAATAAATTCAACATTGGGATGTGTTTTTTTTATTTTTTTTGCGGCAGCAACAAACTCATTGACTCCTTTTTCTGCTAGCAAACGAGCTATAAAAATGAATGATATTTCATTTGTTGGTGGCGTGCTTTTACAGTAATGATTCATATCTAAACCAATGCCACCAAGAATATGGCAAGATTTTAATTTTATTTTGTATTTATCTATCAAGTCATGATAATCATCCTTGTTAAGAAGTATTAATGAGTTGATATGTGGAAATATTATTTTATACAGGAGAACCTGGATATTTTTAAGTAACTTTGTTTTTAACGGAGTTCCATGTGGCTGCTCTGTAAATAAAAAACCTAACCCCTCAAGCATAGCGTTATTATTTTTAACGCCTGAAAAAATACCAGCCAACGATCCAAAGACAGAGGGCTTTGAAAAAAAAGATAAAATAGCATCTGGTTTTATCTTCTTTAGTTTTTTACTTAATAAGTAAGTATTCCATAAATCACCAACAAGGTTAATACCACTGCGACTTAAATTATAATCAACAGGAATGGCGCCTGCTTTTTTTATTATTTCCTTGGATGAATCATTATAGTCAGTAGCAAAAGCATAGACTGAAATCCCTTTCTTGGTTAGTGTTTTTATTAAATCCAATCTAAACAAAATCATAGCATTTGCTGTGTTCCCTATTATTGAGATCTTCATTATTTATTACCCTTACCTTTATTTTTCTTTGTTAAAGCGCATCTTCTTCCATATTTTATCAAAGAAAACAAGATCGCAGGCACTGCCATTATTTTACCTTTCAACAAGAAGTTAAATATATTTTTTAACTCCCACTTCTCCATCAACCATAAATTACCACTCAACCCTGACACTCCAAAGTTAAATTTATCGAGAAAAACCAAATCCCTTCCATATATTAATCCACATTTGTTTTTTTTATTATAAACGATAACAAGCCATGACATGTAGTCCTCTGAAAAACGCTGATTCTCATTAAATGGAATAAAAATATCTCTTTTCATAATGACGGCTGGAGTCTGGAAATAATTCTTAAACAACATCATGTTAAATGAAATTATTTTTAATTTTAAATGTTCTTTTTTAATTTCTTGGTTAATTTCTTGGTTATTTTTCTCACCAATGGAACACGTTGAACCTAAAAAATCCAAGTTTTCATCATTAATAAATGATAGTTGTAATTCTAGTTTTTTTGGATGCCAGTAATCATCTGCATCCAAAAATGACAAAAAATGCCCCGTGGATAGTGAAACCCCTTTATTCCTGGAAAATGACGGCCCTGAATTATCCTCATTATTAAAAGCAAAAACATTTCCATACAATGAGCTTAATTTCTTTAAAATATTCCAGCTATTATCTGACGATCCATCATTTATACAAATAATCTCTATATTTCTATGGGTTTGTTTTAATGCGGAAAGAACGCATCTTTCTATAGTTTTTTCGTTATTAAAACAGGGGATGATAATACTAACCTTATGGTTTTTCATTGCTCACTCTTCTTACTTATATTTACAAAGGTAAATAATAATATAATAACAAAGTATAGGACTCTCACTTGCCAGTAGAACAGAGAAATGAACATATAGTATATAGTCAAGAACATACACCCCAAAATAACATTTGATTTTGTGGGGGTTCTTGAAACCATTAATAATGGTTTTGTTAGCACCATCATTACAATTGCTAATATCAAAATACCGGAATCAATAATAGTTGATAAGTAAAAATTATGTGGATCCTGTGTTAATGTACTATAGCCAATACCATTACCAATAAACATTGTCTTTAGATTACTTATTTCAACAATAGCATTTTTTAATCTGGCTATTCTATCACTATTACTTGCTTTACTAACTATTCGTTCTGTTATATTTGGTTCTGTGACAAATGAAGCTCCATTATTCTCAGTCACTACAGCGGGAATGTTTTTCATCACTACAAAAGACATTGCAAGTGAAATCATAATTAGTACCAACAACCTTAGCTGTGTTTTCTTTAGCACAAAGAATGAATAAACACTTACAATAAGAAAGGAAATAAAAAAAGATAAAAAAGAACTCCGTGATAAGGTCAAAAATGAACACATCATTGACAATATGAATATAATATTAATTGTGTATTTATTTGGCAATGTGAAAAACATATAGATTGAGCCAATGCATAACATAAAAGCTAACACATTTGGGTCACTTGAACTTTCATAACCCAAAGGAAAATAAGACCATGAGTTATCATAAAAAACAGGAACCGTTAAACGTCCCCAGTCACCAAAGCCAAGTTGAAATAATTTAATCAACAAAAAAGAGCTAACAAAAAGCAGGCCTAAAGCAATTAAATATGATAAATGTATTGGTTTTCTTTTAAAGAAGAAAATAAACCACATAGATATTACTATATATACAGCATGACTAGTAATTAGAGTGATAGATTTATGATTATATACAAAAATGTTAATGACAAGGTAAGCAACTACTAAGCACAGGAGAAAAATATGTGATCTTTTTATAAAAGACTTTCTTTTTATAAGCCAATAGAAACCTAATAGTGTACAGGAAAAGAGAGTGTATACTGTAACCACATGATCACTATTGACTCCCATGACCACCTGTTTATTCCCTCCCATAACTGACCACAATATAAAAGGAAAAGTGCAAATGTATAGATAAAAACACATAGTGATTCAACTGGTTATTTTTATTGTAAATAAGATTCTTCTATAATATCATAAACATGATGCCTCACTCAACATTTTTAACAGATGATATTTTTTATGAACAGACTTTTTTCTAATGCTTTCTGGTTAATGGCATCTCAGATTGGCGGCCTTCTAATCCCCTTGATCGAACTGCCATTGCTTGCCAGAAGACTGGGGGCTGATGAATATGGAAAAGTTGTATATGTTTTAGCTATTTCCATAATGGCTTCTGTTTTCATTGAGTATGGATTCAATTTCAGTGCTGTGAAAAAAATCGCAGGAAGGAAAGATGATAAATATATTTCACAAATTTCAACAGATGTTTTTCTTGCTAAGATAATTCTTAGTATTATACCTATTATTTTAGCTCTCACCCTAATATACACAACATCTAGCGGAATATCTATACCTAATAATTGGTTTGTATGGATTATTTTATTTATCTTATCTTTTGGATTCACTCCGTTCTGGTATTACATATCAATAGGAAATATAATTTTCCCCGCAATACTCGATCTTTTACTAAGAGTGACAGGTTTAATTCTCATTGTTATTTTTGTTAACTCCCCGAGTGACGCAAAAACCACAATAGCCATTCAATCAATGGTAGGAGCGCTAAATACATTAATATCAACTGCTGTTGTTTTTTATTTGTCGGGAGTAGGAGCAATTAATATTAAAAGAGCGCTTAATGAAATTAAAGATGGGTTTAGTGTATTTTTGTATAAAAGTTCACAAGGAATAATGATAACCATATCATCATCATTATTAGGTTTTTTTGGGGGGGCTAAATCTGTTGGTTTTTTTGTTCCATCTGAAAAAGTAACTAAGGTTATAACAACATTAATGATAACAATGCTAAACGTGGCATATCCGCATTTCGTTAAAAATCTTAGTGATAGCAAAAACAATAGACGCCACATAAAAAAAACAATCCTTAACATATCAGCAATATTATTATTTTTATCATTAATTTTTTCTTTTTCTGTTTTTGTTTTCTCCGATAAAATAATTTTTTTTGTTTTTGGTATTGAATACGAAAGAGCGATACCATTAATTAAGACTATTATTTGGGTTATACCGTTAAGGTCATGGGTGTTGTCACTTACAATTCTATGGTTCATTCCAATAAATAAAGAGAAATTTATCACAAAAATAACACTCGTTAATATAATGCTAATTTCGTTCACTGCGTGTTTATTTATTTATCTGTTTGGCACTATAGGAATAGTGATGTCAATTTTACTATCAGAAGTAATAACTTTTGTGATATTGACCTATTTCTTTTTCAAAGAAAACTAAGAGCCTATCCCAAAAGGAATTATCGTATAATATAATGAATTACGATAATTTCTGAGGGCAACGTATGGCAGGCAACAAGTGGCAAATCAGTGATAGACTCTGGGAGAAAATGGCTCCTCTAATCCTAACCATGAACCGCTCAAAACCACCTCGCTACTTTGACGACTTGCACGGGAAAACGGCGTATTCAGCGCCGTTTTTTTATTGTTTGATAATCAGATAGGTGTCTTTTTTATCACCATATGACTGCCTTGTATCCACTTTCACACAAGGTTTTCCGTCACACGTGGAGATATCAGCCAGCGGGGCTTTTTTTTGCCAGACCGCTTCCATGCGCTGCATTTTTGCAATTCGGTCATAACCGCTGTCGATAAAATAATACATTCCCCAAAGACACCCGCCCATCACCGCAAATATCGTCAATGCGATATAAATGGCAGACTTCCACGTATAACGGGACATTTCACGTCGCATTGCACTCACGGATTCATTAGCTGCTGTAACCACCTGATTCAGCGCATTGACGGCGGGTTTCTGCTGCGCCAATCCCGTTTGTTTGAGTTCTTTTTCAACCTGAGTTAAGGCTGCATTCACCGATCGCCTGATCGTGTCGGTCATCTTACCGGAGGCACTGTCCAATTCATGGATCACCTGAGCCAATTGTGCTGTTTGGCGGCTTAATTTGGCGGATTCCGCCTGAAATTCTTCAATCAACGCCGCCACACGCTTTTCCTGCGCTTGCTGATGCCCAATCAGCGCCGCAATTTTTTTAATCTCATCACTCATACAAAATCCTGTTTATGGGGTCTGACGCTCAGTGGAACGAAAACTCACGTTAAGGGATTTTGGTCATGAGATTATCAAAAAGGATCTTCACCTAGATCCTTTTAAATTAAAAATGAAGTTTTAAATCAATCTAAAGTATATATGAGTAAACTTGGTCTGACAGTTACCAATGCTTAATCAGTGAGGCACCTATCTCAGCGATCTGTCTATTTCGTTCATCCATAGTTGCCTGACTCCCCGTCGTGTAGATAACTACGATACGGGAGGGCTTACCATCTGGCCCCAGTGCTGCAATGATACCGCGAGACCCACGCTCACCGGCTCCAGATTTATCAGCAATAAACCAGCCAGCCGGAAGGGCCGAGCGCAGAAGTGGTCCTGCAACTTTATCCGCCTCCATCCAGTCTATTAATTGTTGCCGGGAAGCTAGAGTAAGTAGTTCGCCAGTTAATAGTTTGCGCAACGTTGTTGCCATTGCTGCAGGCATCGTGGTGTCACGCTCGTCGTTTGGTATGGCTTCATTCAGCTCCGGTTCCCAACGATCAAGGCGAGTTACATGATCCCCCATGTTGTGCAAAAAAGCGGTTAGCTCCTTCGGTCCTCCGATCGTTGTCAGAAGTAAGTTGGCAGCAGTGTTATCACTCATGGTTATGGCAGCACTGCATAATTCTCTTACTGTCATGCCATCCGTAAGATGCTTTTCTGTGACTGGTGAGTACTCAACCAAGTCATTCTGAGAATAGTGTATGCGGCGACCGAGTTGCTCTTGCCCGGCGTCAACACGGGATAATACCGCACCACATAGCAGAACTTTAAAAGTGCTCATCATTGGAAAACGTTCTTCGGGGCGAAAACTCTCAAGGATCTTACCGCTGTTGAGATCCAGTTCGATGTAACCCACTCGTGCACCCAACTGATCTTCAGCATCTTTTACTTTCACCAGCGTTTCTGGGTGAGCAAAAACAGGAAGGCAAAATGCCGCAAAAAAGGGAATAAGGGCGACACGAAAATGTTGAATACTCATACTCTTCCTTTTTCAATATTATTGAAGCATTTACCAGGGTTATTGTCTCATGAGCGGATACATATTTGAATGTATTTAGAAAAATAAACAAATAGGGGTTCCGCGCACATTTCCCCGAAAAGTGCCACCTGACGTCTAAGAAACCATTATTATCATGACATTAACCTATAAAAATAGGCGTATCACGAGGCCCTTTCGTCTTCAAGAATTTTATAAACCGTGGAGCGGGCAATACTGAGCTGATGAGCAATTTCCGTTGCACCAGTGCCCTTCTGATGAAGCGTCAGCACGACGTTCCTGTCCACGGTACGCCTGCGGCCAAATTTGATTCCTTTCAGCTTTGCTTCCTGTCGGCCCTCATTCGTGCGTTCTAGGATCCTCCGGCGTTCAGCCTGTGCCACAGCCGACAGGATGGTGACCACCATTTGCCCCATATCACCGTCGGTACTGATCCCGTCATCAATGAACCGGACTGCCACGCCCTGAGCGTCAAATTCCTTTATCAGTTGGATCATATCGGCAGTGTCGCGGCCAAGACGGTCGAGCTTCTTAACCAGAATGACATCACCTTCCTCCACCTTCATCCTCAGCAAATCCAGCCCTTCCCGGTCTGTTGAACTGCCGGATGCCTTATCGGTAAATATACGGTTTGCTTTCACACCTGCGTCTTTGAGTGCTCTGACCTGAAGATCAAGAGACTGCTGACTGGTTGAGACCCGAGCGTAACCAAAAAGTCGCATAAAAATGTACCTTAAATCGAATATCGGACAACTCATGTCTATTATTACAAATTTACGATTTAATAGACATATTAATGTAACAGTTTTACGATGTCCGATAATTTATAACATTTCGTACGGTTGGAAAAATGTTACTAAATGCCCGTCAGGCAGGGAGGCCGATATGCCCGTTGACTTTCTGACCACTGAGCAGACTGAAAGCTATGGCAGATTCACCGGTGAACCGGATGAGCTTCAGCTGGCACGATATTTTCACCTTGATGAAGCAGACAAGGAATTTATCGGAAAAAGCAGAGGTGATCACAACCGTCTGGGCATTGCCCTGCAAATTGGATGTGTCCGTTTTCTGGGCACCTTCCTCACCGATATGAATCATATCCTTCCGGCGTCCGGCATTTTACCGCCAGACAGCTCGGGATTCGTGATATCACCGTTCTTGCAGAATACGGTCAGAGGGAAAATACCCGCCGTGACATGCAGCGCTGATACGTCAGCACTATCAGTATCGTGAATTTGCCTGGCCCTGGACATTTCGCCTTACCCGTCTTTTATATACCCGGAGCTGGATAAGCAACGAACGTCCTGGCCTGCTTTTCGATCTGGCGACAGGGTGGCTTATGCAACATCGTATTATTCTCCCCGGAGCCACTACGCTGACCCGGTTGATTTCAGAGGTAAGGGAAAAGGCGACGTTGCGCCTGTGGAACAAACTGGCACTGATACCGTCAGCCGAACAGCGTTCACAGCTGGAGATGCTGCTGGGGCCAACTGATTGCAGCCGCCTGTCTTTACTGGAATCACTGAAAAAGGGCCCTGTGACCATCAGTGGTCCGGCGTTTAATGAAGCAATTGAACGCTGGAAAACTCTGAACGATTTTGGCCTGCATGCTGAAAACCTGAGTACACTCCCGGCTGTGCGCCTGAAAAATCTCGCACGTTATGCTGGTATGACTTCGGTGTTCAATATTGCCAGGATGTCACCGCAGAAAAGGATGGCGGTTCTGGTTGCCTTTGTCCTTGCATGGGAAACGCTGGCGCTGGATGATGCATTGGACGTTCTGGACGCCATGCTGGCCGTTATCATCCGTGACGCCAGAAAGATTGGGCAGAAAAAACGGCTCCGCTCGCTGAAGGATCTGGATAAATCTGCATTGGCGCTCGCCAGCGCATGTTCGTACCTGCTGAAAGAAGAAACACCGGACGAATCGATTCGTGCTGAGGTGTTCAGCTACATCCCAAGGCAAAAGCTGGCTGAAATCATCACGCTTGTCCGTGAAATTGCCCGGCCCTCAGACGATAATTTTCATGAAGAAATGGTGGAGCAGTACGGGCGCGTTCGTCGTTTCCTGCCCCATCTGCTGAATAC
>ERZ791624.1500-NODE-1500-length-10382-cov-1.212162_pt1 | contig 10382 bp, 12 predicted proteins | sample MGYA00510058_ERZ791624 | MGnify/ENA primary metagenome ERZ791624 (study PRJEB30046, sample SAMN00715158) | human gut metagenome | study: EMG produced TPA metagenomics assembly of the A metagenome-wide association study of gut microbiota in type 2... | reverse complement strand
GCACGCGTACCGCAGAAAATGACCATCTTACTGCTGGGGTAACTTCTGCAAAGGTGTACGCAGCCGACGGAACTTTAGCGTTACACGACGGCAACTCCCCGACAGTGAGTTGGTGCTTGAATTCGCCCGATTTTTGCCCTGCCGTGAAGGTCAGTGTACTTCCGTCCTCTGCGGTGGCCGTGCCTTGTGCTACGAGGCCGTAGCCAGCCGGGAGGGCTTCCCACGTGCCGAAGCCTAAAATATCTACCGGATTGCGGCTGTCTGTGATACTGACGTAAACGAGCCGACGGGGTACACGGCCTCCAGAATCTGGGTTTTGAGATTGTCGATAGCCGTCTTATTGGTCGCCGCGTCGGAGTTGAGATTGTCGATGGCCGTCTTCATCGTCGTGATGATTTCTTTCACGGTTTTAGTCAAATCTATTGCAACATTACTCATTCGCTACAATCACCTTCTGTTCTTAACGTGTTCTTTCATGTCAATAGAAAAGAACAGGATACGGCTAAACTACGCGGTTTATCACTGCTCTTTATGTGTCTTTATCGCAAATCATGCAAGAATGGCTTAACCATGCCGTCCATTAGGTCATATACGGCGCAAGTTCTTCCTCATTCTTGCAATTATTGATGGCGTCGCGGATGCTCATGAACCATTCATAAGCCGCAAGCTGTTGCGCTCTGGCGTCTTTCCCGGCTTTCAGTAGCTGTTCCTTTGTTACATCTGCTAACACAAGGCTGTTGGATGAGTCACGGACTTTATACGGCCCTTTATCTTCAATCAGTGTAAGAGCAATCTGCCATTCGCGCTGGCTGTTTTCGTCGGTACTGAATTGCAGGTCATCTACCGTGACAGGGGATTCCTTCTTCGCAAGGTACTTGCTGTACTGCACATTAAGCGCCTGTGTCTTTAATTCGCTGAGCGTGGGCGGTACATATTCCCGCTTCGCTTTCGCTTCGATATAGGCCGTCACGTTGTCGATATAGCCGTCATATTCAGCGTTAGGATAGGGCTTAAAATTATCATCCACGAGGCACTGTTTCTGCGTGTCGTCGTAAATGACTTTGGCAGGAAGGGCGGAAAGTCCGCTGTCTGCCTTGAAATTATCGACAGTACCGGTGTACTGCTCATTGTCCTTGATGATAAGGACGTCGTTATCTAAAATCTGAAAAACTCTCATAAAATCTCCTTTCTCTACCGAGGAACTAGCCGCACATGGGCACGGCGCATCATGCTCTACAAATGGTAATCATAACCATACAATACCAAATAACGATAATAGTGGTGGACGTGGTGAATACATTGACGGGGGGTGATAGTAAAGAAATTCGTTTGTATACAAACACTAGTTATAACGGCGACCATTCACACTCAATTTCTATTGGCTATACCGGTAGTCACATAGCACATGAAAATAGGCAACCATTTTGTGTAGTTAATCGTTGGAAACGCACTGTCTAAGCTGTTCTTTTCCAGCGATTGATTACGACATACGGCATGCGGTTTTCGTGTTTAACGTTACCGCCTGTTGCATTAATGCTAATTGTATGTGATGGCTGCCATTAGCAGACGTGTTCCAACCACTACCAACGTGACTTGCCCAGCCGGTCGATTGGCCATCGCCATCATCAGTTGCGACGGAGTATGTGTGCGAATGATTGCCAACCGTGGAGCAGCTGGCCCCATGATATGATAAGCTAGTTCATCGGTAGAGAGTTGGTGTTCCGCTTCCCCGCCTGTATCGCCGAGGTTATAAGTATACGTCGTCCCGCTTTCGGTATAACTGCCAGCGGCTACCAGCACGCGGCCTGCATCCATCTTGACCCATGTCGTACCAGACCATAAGGTATTGGGGTCGTCGGTCGTCGTGGTTTCCCAGATACTGCCGACCGGATGGACGATGTCGATGACTTCTTTAACAGAGCGTTGCTGTACCTTCTTCCATGTGCCATCTGCTGAAAGGTAATAGTCTGTCTGTGTTCCTTCGGCCGGGGCCGGGACAAGGCCAGCCGCACCGGCGGCGGTCGAGGTGGCTCCTTTGAAATTCGTGATACTCTTCACGCCGGTAGTGACGGCGTTATCGACGTAAGATTTAGACGGCACTAATTCCCACGTTACCGGGCTTGTAGACGTCAATTTATAGATATTGTTGCTGTCGTCGGTACGCATGCACTGCATCCCGACAGCAAGGTTCGTCGTCGGGAACGCCGTGCCGGAGAACGTACTGGCTACGGACTGAATGTTCTTGTCCGCTTTCTCCAGGTACGTATTACAGGCGTCCGTCGTGACCAGCTCGTTATATTCCTGCATATTACCATCCTTTCGCAACCCACGAGACGATGCCCGTTGTCGGTTGCCGGAACTATTCAGTAATTCGATTTCAAAGTAGCGCCCTTTGTCGTCCTGCCCGTCGGTCGTTAGGATATTCGGTACGGGCGTCGTCGTGCCTGTACCGCCCTTGACCATGGCATTGACTTCCGGGGCGTTATAGTAATGCTTGTTGTAATAGACTTTCGTGGCCGCTGTCGCATCCTTGATTTCAAGCTGGCCCTTATCGTCGGTATCGTCGATATCAACGTGTGGCGATACATCGTACAACAAAGGCTGTGCCTGCGTGGCCTTACTGACCACACGGAGCCGCAAGAGGGCCTTTTCGTATTCGTAGTCCCCTACATTGAAGTCCGTGAACTGTTCGTACAGTGGTGGGGTATCCGACATGGCCGTAAAGTCATCTACTTCCTTGAACGATGAGAGTACCTGCACCGACTCGACGTAGGAGTTACTGGCCCTTACGAACGCGTCGTACAAGGCAATATCTTCGGCCGAGTTCTTTCCTATATCCCTTGTAAGGCCATCCCCGATACGGGCCAAATCCTCGAATCCACGGATGAAAACCATATCCCGGTTAAAGGACTCGTCGGTTTCCACGGCTTCGTGCAGGGTACGTTGGAGTTTCACCAGCCGTTTGTCGGCGATGGCGATACGATCATCACGGACGGCGTAGATATTCCGGTGTGCCTTATCCAATGTTTTCAACTCCTCCCGGAAATTCTGCACGGCCTGCCATATCTTTTTATAGTCGTCCTGTACATGGAACCCATCGAACTGCGCCGACGTGGCATGTTTGGCGATGTGTTCCATGGCCTTTACCTGTTCACGTGCCAATGTACGCATATCATTCCGCCATTCGTCCATGATATGCAGTCCCTCATACAGCTCATGTTCTATTGCCTGTCGTTCCTCCTCGATAATAGCCAGGTCTTCCCCTTTATTTAATCGGGAGGCTCTACGCAATGAATCCATGAGCTAAAGGCGTCGTCCAGCTGTTTGACGGCCGCCTTCTTCACGGCTTCTGTGGTCCGGATATCTTCTGAAATGTGGATGAGGAATAACACATTATCCCAGTATATTTCCGTCGTATGAATCATTTCGCTACGGACAACCTCAAGGGCTTTGTTTTCGCCGTCCGTGAATGTCACTGCCATTTCATCGTATTTCGGTTGTGCGTGGCTCATATATCGTTCTATAGCGGTTATGGTTTCCTGGAACGCCCGTGACAATTTTCTTGGGAGTGCCAGGGTTATCCGTAATGATTCCGGCCTCGTGGCGTGTATGAGCTTGTTGTGATACTCCGCAATGGACAACGTTTCCTGTACCGAACGGAACCAGTTGAAAAAGGCCGTCGCATCGTCGACAATGATTACCGCTTCCCACGGATTGATGAAAACAGCCTTGATAGGCCGTTCCTTCACGGCAATATCTTCGGATGTTTCCTTCCGTGTCTGCGATTTTTCCTTATCCGCGACGAGAGCTATTTCTTTCGCCGTCCGCTTCCATATGTTCGCCCTTCTATATGCTTCTGTGAGCTTCGTTAGCTCATGTTTAGATATAGTTAGCCGCTTATAATTTTTATCGCCTATATGGAGCGAATAGGCCTGTTTTTTGGCGAATTGGTTTTTCCCGTTGTCTTTCAGCGAAAAAGACTCCCTTTTCATCCCCAATGCCATACCGCTCTTCTTGATTTCCAGTATTTTCAGACTTTCGAGGCAGTGCATATTGAATAACACGTTATCCCAATACGTTTCCCGAACGGCCCATGCGTCCTTTAATCTGATGGTACTGGCACTCTTCCATTTGTCTGCCGTATGCAGGCTTTCCAGCGGCCGGATATTGAAGAAGTAATGGTACAGCTCATCAACGGGCGTCGTGATGGTGGATACCTTGTCTTTGATTTCGGACGCTCTATAATATCTGAGTGCGGTGTCGAATATGATTCCGGGCCTTCCATGCCTTCTATCGTATTCTTCCAGCAGCCAGACGGTTTCCTTATTCGTCGCGCTGTACGCCGTCTTGCCAAAAGCATCAAGCGTCCTGCTGGCACGGCTGTCAGATAAGGTGAACGTGGTATCTGCCAGCTTGTACAGCGTGAACGTTTTGGCAATATCCATAGGCGTTACGACAAGGTGAACTGGAAAGTCGTCGTCATGGTATCGTCAGCGGCTTTGTTGATGACGTCGAATACGACGCGGTCGAGGAACGTGCCACCGCTTGCGGCGTTGCAGATACCGGCTTCCGTGATGGCACCGGTAGCTTCCCCGGCGTCAAAGGTCGTCGTCAGCGTGAAGAGTTTCGTGCCGGAACTATGAGCGTAGCTGGCCGCTTTCCGCTTGATTTCCGTAACCAATGCAGTCTGTGTAGCGTCAACGGCGGTCGTGCCTGTGCCAACTGCCGTATACCCCATGACGGCCGGGCGCGTCGGGTTGGCCATAGCGGCGCAGATATAGTCAAACCCGCCGTTCAAGATAAGGTTGTCTTTATGGCGGGTTTCTACATCCCCATTAGCGTGATGGATGACAACATTCAAAGAGCCTTTGATTTTCATTTCGTCTTTATTCATGTGCTTTTACTCCTTTGGGTTAAAGAAAATACGGTCAAATGCACTGCATGGCGGAATGAATGCCTTTATGTATTTGGTCGTATCGAGGTCGAATTCACGGATAAAAAAAAGCCGCTTGTCGGCACTCTGTGCAAGTCCGAAAAACAGCCAGTCCCTATCTGCGGTATCAATTTGTAAGCTTAGTATCCGTTCATTCACGGTATCCCGTACATAGAACGAGTCCGTCCGCTTGTCATAGCCGATATACAGCGTAATATCGCGCCATATGCCGTCAGCACCTAAATGCTGTGCTTCGTAGCTGCCGACGGTAAAGGTCATGTCCTTGACGGCGATATAGTCCGTTAGTTTCGGCTTGTTTCCGCGCATCTCTGCAATGAAGCAGTCCGTGAGCGGAGCCGTCTTCTTGAACCAGAATCCGATTGAGAACGTTTGGGGGATACTGCATGAGTATTCCAGCTGGCCTACATCGGTGATGAGTGCGCCGTCGTTCCAGCGTACCGGGGCATAACTTGTGTTCTTCTCCGTCAGCAGTGTGCCGCCCGTGGCCGTGCTTGTGCCGTCGATGACAGCATCAAAGGTATCATCGGTTTTGCCGGTATACCGGGCTATCTGCTTTTTAAGCTCTACGCCGTCCAGGTCGCCCAGGATACCGCATACCAGGATGTGCGACGCCTCGTAGCTGTCGACAGTAAAGGTCATGTCGCACACCCTTAACGTCTGCTCCGTGACGGCGTTGATTTTACAGTCAATCCAGTTACGGGCCTTTATCTTCTGCGGCAACGATACTTTCATGAGGTATTCGCCGTTAAAGGATTCCTTCTCCAGCCGCAAACCTTCCATGGCCGCGTTATAGTACATGTTCGTCTTTATCCCGTATAGCCCAGCTTGTACTGGTTATAGTCGAGGATGACGTTCTTATTGATTTCCGGGTCGCTGGAGAGGTAATACCAGGCCGCATCCACGGAATAGTTGCCGTGGTCGTCGACGGCCTTTATCATGAAGTAATAGTTCCCTTCGTTCGGCCGGATATAGCGGTATTTGTTGACCTTCGAGCGGAAGATTTCCGTGCCCTGCTCCCATTCCTGCGTCTGCCCGGCTTTCACGACGTACTTGATATTGTAAATAGATAAAGCATCCCAGTAGAAATACAGGTTGGCCCCGTTCTTTTCTACCCAGAAGCCTGTGACGTTCGGGACAAAACAGGATAGGTAAGCACGTTCACCTTCGCCGAATTGGTCGTAATAGGCGATATACAGCTCTTTGATATCCGGGTTCGGATACAGGAAGACGTTATCCACGGTCTGATACTTCACCCGTCTATGTACAGGTTAGCACCGATACAGTTAGACGGTATCTCCAGGAAGGTAATGAGTGTCCCTTCATTGTTCTTGGTAAAGGATATGTCAGACGGTGCGGACGGCCTCCGTTTGTTATACGTGATGGTCCGGCCGTTGGATATCTTGCCGTGCTTGCTGATGGCAAACAGGTATATCTTGCCGCTGGCCGTCGTCGGTATGGCCAGGCTGGACGTGGCTATGGTCTTTTCCAGCAGGCCGTATGCGTTGCCGACGTCGGCATTGGTACGGACTTCGTAGTAAGCCAGGTCGGCGTCGTCTACGGCGTCCCAGTTGAGTACCCCGCCCAGCCGGTCGAATGTCAGCGTGAAGTTCCGCGGTATGGGGAAGTCGCCTTTGTTCGAGGCATCTACATCGTCTGCCGTAAATCCATTAGCTACGTTGACCTGCTCATTAACGGATTTCAGGTACTTCCGCAAGAGGGATATAAGCTGTCTTCCGTCGCCCTGGATAGCGGTCGGAAGGTCTGGGAATGTCAGTGCTTGTTTCTTGTATTCTGCCATAGCATCAACTCATTCCTGTGCTGATTGCCTGCTGTAAGGCATTGACGATATTCGTATCCTGGCTTATGTCGTACTCATTTTCGTTGAGGCCAGGAGAACTGCCGACTTGACGATGATATCGTTGATGGCATCGTGATTGAATGGCAGCTCTTTCGTCGCGCTGTCGATGGGGACAGGTGTCGCGAAATATCTGAATTTCACGGCGGTAATGTCCGGGTCGGTGATATGTACGGTCCCGGCTGTCATGGACAGGGGGTACGTCCCGCAAGCACTCATGTAGTTTTTCGGGATGGAATCGCCGTCCCTCATGGTCGTTTCTTCTACGAGTACCGGCCATTTAGCCCCAATGAGCAGGCTTGCCACCTGTTGCGTAGCGGTATTGAGGAATTGTAAGCAACGTTCGTCACTGTATTCCTTGCTAATGTCATGCGTTTCCTGCCGGATACGGGTAATAGCGTCTTCTACTTCCATTCAGTCACCCCCTAGCAGATGAACGGCATACGCTTTCTGTGTTGGCGTATTTCCGCATAGGTACGACATTGGCCAGGGCCGCTTCCACGGCCTGTTGCATGGTATCGCCGTCCGGTGTCTGTGTGAGGACCATACAGGCCAGCTTGCACAAGGAATCAAGGAAGACGGCTGGCAGGTCTATTTTCCCGGTATGAGGTCAGTGATACTAAGGAACGCGGCGTTATAGAGCATATCCACGTCCTTACACCGGCATAAAGCTTATTGTGGAATATCTTGTATTCATCCCAGCGCGGCGGCCGGATAGCGTCTCCTGGATGAAGGTCGCGCCCGTGGCCGTCAACGATACGGACGAGAGTAAGAAGTCGTCAGGCAGATCTACACCGGTAATCGGCATGTCGATATGCTCTTTCGGCGTCGGTTTCTCTGCCGTTTCGTCGGACGGGTCCGTCGATAGACTGACGTTGTACTCGTCAATCTCCGCGTTCATGTCGTCCTGCCGGTAGTGCTGGACCTTTTCGAGGAAGTCGCTGTTGATGTAGTACTGATTGACGTAACGCAATACTTCGTTGATGGCCTGGAGGATGTCATAGTCGCTGTACTGGACTTCGTTGTTATCCCCCAGTTTATAGCGGATGAGCTGTTTGAGTGATTTCGCGGTAATCATCCCAGCAACACCGCCCCACGCCACGTACGTTTCTTGTGGTTGACGGCGAACTGCTTCCATACACTAAAGAATTTCTGGATGTAGTACTGATATTTTGCCTGGTTCCCTTCGAGTTCAGCCCGTTTCGCGCAGATGAGCCACGGGTCGGATCCCCAGAATTCCGGCGGGATAAAGCCCATGAGCTGAATCCGTTCGTTCTTATCCCGGCCCAGCCGCCGTTGTCGATTTCATTGACGCGCCGGGCCGCATCTACGGCACTCGATACGTCGACAGTATTCCGCAAGCAGATTTCGTCGCCGTTCTGGTAAATCTTCTGTTTCGTTATCATGCAGAGTCACCACCTTTTATATAAAAAGAAGGGGCGTCATGAACCCCTTCTCTTATGGAATTGACTATCGCTTAATGTCAACGATGGAGCAGGACGCTTTCGGCTGTGTGCCTTTGAGGCCCAGGCTGGCTTCGATGACGAATTTTTCGTACGTGCCGTCTTTACTGAGTTTTTCGGGCGGTACTTCGTGCGGTTTGTCGAGGTACTTCATATCCCAGTACGACGGTCGAGGATGTCGATACGGTTGTCCGGGTAGATAGGGTGGACGTTGGCGTTGACAAGGCCAAAGGCGCCCTGGTAGGACGTAGCGAATTCCGTGGCATCGGCTTTTTCATTGCCTTTGCGCGTAGACGTCATAGTAGCTAGGACGAGCTTGATGAATTCACGGTACTTACTGGACGACATATACGCCTGCGTAGGATGGCCGCCGCGTTCGGACGTCATTCCATAGCGTTATTGATGTCGTCGAGGGTGTACGTGCGTTTCTTGCCTAAAGAGAGGACGTTGTTCGTTACAATCTTGACGTTCGTGCCAGCGGTCGACAGGGTGACCTGGTCGTCTCCGATGTTTTCGATAGCGCCTTTCTGCGTATCAAAGATGGTCAGCTTCTTGCTGTTAGCGCTGTCTACGCGTACGTAGTAGTAGAGGCCGTCTTTAAGGCCCGTCGGCATGGTGTCAGCGATAAAGTAGCAGATATCGCCGGTAGCCAGGTGTGTTTCCGTGGACGACGTGATAGTGTTATCCGTAGTGGAAACAGTGACGTCGATGAGGTTCTGCTGCATGAAGAACGGTACGCCGCCGGAACGGGGCTGTACCGTGGTCGAACCGTCGACTTTATTCGTGGAGTTGACGAGCATGTATTCAATATCCTGTGCCAGGCCCGTATAAGCATCGTAACGGAGGTCCGCAAGTTCGGAGCCGTGTTCATTCTGGTACGCTTTCTGGACTTTATTCTGTGCATCGGATACCATGCCAGTCTTCTGGAAGAACTGGACGTTATTCGACAAGCCTTCGATGGAGCCGCCCGGCTGGAACTGGTAGTCTTCCATTTCGAGGTGGGCGTTATCCTGCGGCGGGAACAAACCTTTCGTCATCCAGGAAAAGTTCATGGCTTTTGCCGGTTCGGAATCACCGAATTTGGAGTAGAATAAGGTAAGTTCCGGGGTAATATTGGTGAGGATAGGGCTGATATCCTCTGCATGGCCGATAGCGTCGTAGGTGTACGACTGGTTGGCCGATTTATTCAAGTTTCTCTGTACATCATATGCCATATTTTTTCATCTCTCCTTTATCTGCCGCTGAGGCCTGCGATGAACGCACGGCGTTCACGGACTGTCATATTTCGCATCTGCGTAAAATTAATGGGTTTGGCCGGTGCTTTCGCGCCCGTGCCAGGCTGTTCGACTTTCGGAACCGGCACTTTCTTCGGTTGCTTCGTCAGATCATTCGCTTTGGCGTAGTATGCCGTGCGGCATTTGTCGTAGTAGCCTTCGAGTACTTTGCACTGCGTGGTGTTGATATTCCCACCCTGGAGGGCTTTGATAGCATCCCCAATGACAGCGGCGTCTTTATATGGCATTGTCTGATAATAACTGTCCATTAACTGATTAATGTCGGCAAAATGAGGTTCTTCGGCCTGTTTCTGCTGCGTAAAATCGGCAATACTCTGATAAATGGCCCGCTGTTCGTTCTGTGCGGCCTGCGTCCGCATCTGCTGCTGCTTGATAGCGCCAATAAGTTGCTCCTTGTAGTAGGATTTGGCAGTATTGAAATGCGCTACCTTCTGTTTCACGGCGTCGTCGTCGGAGTATTCGGCGGTATCAATATCGTCCTGCGTAATACCAAGGGCCTTCATGGCCTGGTCAGTCGCGGCCTTATCAATATCGGCGAACATCCGCTTTTGCTGTTCCAACTGCTGTTGCTGGGCCTGCATCTGCAGGGCCTGCTGCTGTTGCTGGTACTGCTGTTGACGGCGTGCCTGTTCCTGTTGATACTGTGCATATTGCAGTTGATACTGCTGGGGGATACGGCTTTCATTGACGTTCCCCTGTGCGATAGCTGTATTCAGTTCGTCCAGCGTGTACGGTTCGTGTGGATGAGCGGTTCGGGCTGTTTTTCGGCAGCTGGTTCGGTTGCCGCCGGTTCGGCTGGTTTCGTTTCCGTCGGT
>ERZ791624.1498-NODE-1498-length-10393-cov-2.389534_pt1 | contig 10393 bp, 8 predicted proteins | sample MGYA00510058_ERZ791624 | MGnify/ENA primary metagenome ERZ791624 (study PRJEB30046, sample SAMN00715158) | human gut metagenome | study: EMG produced TPA metagenomics assembly of the A metagenome-wide association study of gut microbiota in type 2... | reverse complement strand
ACAACATGAGGAAATATATTCCACTGGTATTATTTATCTTTTCATGGCCGGTATTGTGTGCAGATATTCATGGACGGGTTGTTCGTGTACTGGACGGTGATACCATCGAGGTCATGGACTCACGGAAGGCAGTGCGGATCAGGCTGATAAATATTGATGCACCGGAAAAGAAACAGGATTATGGCCGGTGGTCAACGGACATGATGAAATCACTGGTTGCAGGAAAAACGGTTACCGTCACATATTTTCAGCGAGATCGTTATGGTCGTATTCTCGGGCAGGTTTATGCACCAGACGGAATGAATGTTAATCAGTTTATGGTCCGGGCCGGGGCTGCCTGGGTATATGAGCAGTACAACACAGATCCCGTGCTGCCTGTCCTTCAGAACGAAGCCAGACAACAAAAACGTGGGCTCTGGTCAGATGCTGATCCGGTTCCCCCCTGGATATGGAGACACCGTAAATAAAGCGATGGCAATCTTATCATTCATCTGTTCTCAGCGGGAATAAAAATGGCGAAAACAAAACAGGAATGGCTGTATCAGTTACGGCGATGTTCATCAGTCAATACGCTGGAAAAAATTATTCATAAAAACAGAGACAGTTTATTAAACAGTGAACGTGAATCATTTAATTCAGCAGCAGACCACCGGTTAGCGGAATTAATCACCGGAAAGTTATATGACAGGATACCAAAAGAGATATGGAAATATGTAAGGTAATAATTCAGAATAATTAATTACCAGGAGCAGATAAACAATGAAGCTGATTATTTTTATTCTCATTGTTCTGATTATTGCAGCGTTACTTATCCGGATTATCCTCAAAGTGTAAATCAGCATTCTCCTTTGCTGATGCAGTTGCATGCGGCAGGTATACGGACCGGTGATGCAGAGCGAATACTGTCCGGCGGTGAATACTGGCAACGTCAGAAGACGCTGCTGACAGAAAGGGAAGTCAGTTTTATGAAAGGACTGTTCAGAATTGTGGATATGAAGCGGTGGTATCTGTGTCCGCAGGTACGGGTCGCGGATATCGTCCAGCTGAACGGGAATATCCGGCCACGATCACGCCAGTGGTGGCAGTTATTCAGGATGGTGTCTCAGTGGCATGTTGATGTGGTTATCGTTGAACGGCGTTCGTTCAGTATTGTTGCAGCAGTAGAGCTGGATGATGCCAGCCATTTACGACCGGAACGCCGGCGCCGGGATATTCTTCTGGAAGAGGTTCTGAGGCAGGCTGGTATTCCGTTGCTCAGAAGCCACGATGCCAGAAAACTGCTGCAGATGACCGGAGAATGGCTGAATACAACAGGGGCTGATCAGCAGTCCCCGGAACATCGTAGCTGACGCCTTCGCGTTGCTCAGTTGTCCAACCCCGGAAACGGGAAAAAGCAAGTTTTCCCCGCTCCCGGCGTTTCTGTAATAAAAAGCGGGAAATGGTGGTCACAGAGTAAATTCCGGAACCACCTGTACCCAAACTTTATATAATAATGGTGAATATATGTAAGCGGCTCGTCAGAACCGTATTGATATTTACTGAGAGCTCAGATCAACTTTCCAGGGCAACAGATCGCGTACCCGGTTTGCCGGCCAGTCCTGGATATGCTCAATAACGTAACGCAGCCATTTTTCTGGCTCTACATTGTTCAGACGGCATGTGCCGATCAGCGAGTACAACACCGCCGCATGTTCACCACCGCTGTCGGAACCCGCGAACATCCAGTTTTTCCGGCCTACGGCCACTCCCCGTAAGGCGTTCTCTGCGATGTTGTTGTCGATTTCCACCCAGCCATTACTGCAGTACACGTTCAGTGCATCCCACTGTTTCAGCAGGTATGCGAACGCTTTTGCCGTATCTGAGTGACGCGACAGTGTTTTCATCTGAGTCTGTATCCAGTCATACAGTGACTGCATCAGTGGCGCGGCTCTGGTTTTTCTTGCCGCCAGACGCTGTTCTGCTGAACAGCCCCGGACCTCTGCCTCGATGGCATACAGTTCACCGATACGCTGCAGGGCTTCCGTGGTGATGTCGGTGGGCGCTCTTGCATGCACATCGTGGATTTTTCTCCGGGCATGAGCCATACACGCGGCTTCCGTTATTCTGCCGGATTCGTATAACACCCGGTAACCACCGTAAGCATCGGCCTGAAGCACACCGCTGTAACCAGCCAGATGATTTTGTGGATGGATACCTTTCCGGTCCGGTGAGTACGCGAACCAGACCGCCGGGGGCATCTGTGAACCGGCGTTACGGTCATCACGGACGTAGACCCACAGCCGGGCTGTCCGGGTTTTACCGCTGCCCGGCTCCTGGACCGGGACGGGGATATATCAGCATGGACTTTACCGGGCATCAGCACATACTGGCGTAGGACGTCATACAACGGCTCCAGCCGTTCAGCAACAGCACCTGTCCAGCGCCCCAGTGTGGCACGGCTCAGCTCCACTCCCTGACGACGATATATTTCTGACTGGCGGTATAACGGCAGATGGTCTGCATATTTTCCGGTGACGACATGGGCCAGGAGCCCCGCTCCGGCATAACTGCGTGCAATGGGTTTTGAAGGCACCGGAGCCTGCACGATATGGTCGCACCGGCAACAGGCCAGTTTCGGACGTTGTGTTTCGATAACCTTAAAGGCGCTGCTGATAAGCTCCAGTTGCTCTGACACATCACATCCCAGAGAACTGAGTTCACCACCACAGGCAGGACAGCATTCCTCTTCCGGCCGGATAACCCGGGTTTCACGGGGAAGTGAGGCCGGTAACGGTTTACGGGCTGAAGACTGGCGCAGGGCGGATGGCAGTACCGGGTCATATTGCTCACCCAGCGTTTCCGCCATTTCTTCCTGAAGTGCGCTGATTCGCTCCTGTGCTTCCTGTATCTGCCGTTCGGTTTTTGCACGAAGTTTTTCTGAGCTTTTACCGAACTGCATACGTTGCAGTTTCGCAACCAGCGCCTTCAGCCGGTAGATTTCGGAAGCATAAGCCGCCACCCGCTGTGAGAGCAGGCGGTTGTATTCAGCCATCTGGCGTATGGTGTCCTGTTGCGTCTGCAACAGTGCCCGCAGGCGGGCGTTCTCATGAGCAAGTGAGGTGTCCATATCCTCACTTTACAACGGGTTATATGCGGATTCCAGCGCGTTCCGTTCGTTTCGGGTGCTTCCAGTTGATACCTTCAAGAAGCATGGATAACTGAGCCGGAGTAAGGTGCACCTTGCCGTCACGGGTGACTGGCCAGACGAAGCGGCCCCGCTCCAGGCGTTTGGTGAAGAGGCACAGTCCGTCACTGTCAGCCCACAACACTTTTATCTGGTCACCCCGGCGTCCGCGGAAGATGAACAGGTGTCCGGAGAACGGGTCATCCTTCAGGACGTTCTGAACTTTTGATGCCAGGCCGTTAAAGCCATTTCGCATATCGGTGATACCTGCAACCAGCCAGATACGCGAACCTGCAGGGAGAGATATCATCAGTGGCTGCTCCCTTTTATTTCGCGGATAAGTGTCTGTAATAACGCCGGTGTTAGTTCACCTTTCAGCCTGAGAGTTCCGGCCGGCAGAACCAGCTCACAACACAGACTGTCGGACGGTGTATTTATCTGCTCTGGTTCCTGTGCGGGGGCCGGGATTTTATTATCCGGCTCCGGCGTTAACGTCACGGGAAGCAGTGCCGGCATATTTTTTCCGGAAGGCAGCAGGCCACCTTTCCGGTATTGATGGCGCCAGTTGAAGAGCAGGTTATCGTTGATTCCGTTTTCCCGGGCGATCTGCGCCACACAGGCTCCGGGCTGCAGTGACTGTTCCACTAAGGCGATTTTAAACTCATAAGGGAAGTTGGGCCGCCGGGGACGTTTTTTTACCACGGGGGCTTCGGATATAACGGTGCTTTCAGGACGTACGACTGGTACCGTGGAAAATTGTCCGTAAAGGCAGGCATCAAGTTCCTGCTCCGACATGCCTGCGGGCAAAGGCCACGAAAGGCCAGCTCTCCGAAAGCGCACGAACATACTACAAACTGTTGATTTTGGTACACCCAGGCGACGCCCGGCCACAACCCGGGGTAAATGTTCTTCAAAGTGAAGACGTAAAGCTTCAGTGATCCAGGTTCAGTATTCCATACGATAGTGTCCATTAAAAATGATGGACATTATTTTTGTGGAGCCGGAGGAAACAGACCAGACGGTTCAGATTCGGAACTCCTGAGGAAACTAGTTAATCCAGCGACCAATCGATAAGTGGGCACAGTAGAGCGTTCTGGCAACATGGCAGACGGTGTCACCACGATGTAGCATCAGCATGGCGGTGAGCCGCCGGGCGTGGTTTTTGTCCTTTGTTTTATGGATAGTTTTCTGCATCAGGCGTCGTTCGGTTCTAGAGATTGGTGCTATAATTGGCATTGCTCAGTCCGGCTGGTGATTTTGGATATTCAGCGATTGATCAGATCACATAAACCGGACAGAGTTCCCCCTGAGTGAGCTACTATTTCGAGCAGTTATTTAGAATGTGGTGCTTGGTGGAGTTCTGTGCAAGGTGCTCAAGAAGGAGGGGGAGAATTAGTTGATTTCTGTGAAATTACCCGGTGCTGGTCGTTGTTAGGCCGGTACGGTAGCGTGCCCGGAAGATATGGTGACGCCTCCAATTAGTAGAACATGTATTTTTCAATAAAACGCTCCTATGACTTTTTCGTGAAGCTCACTAGAACGTGAAAAACAGAGTGTTTTGCAGGCCAGCACGCCTGTATGGTACGCGTACCAGAGCCTGCGCTACCGGGCTTTACTGCCAACGAAGCTCCATTGCTCATAGGGTTCGCAGATAAGGCCACATCAGCATGTGCAACGGGTGAAGACGTTATTCGCTCTGGCGAGAGTTTTTTAAGTTCTGATGACGGTGTTAACGCCAGTTTTCAATGTTCTGGCGGTATTGTGAACCCCGGCACCATTGAACCGAAATGATTCATCCGACAGCGAAATATCGTCGGCATCCACGTCCTTTAGGCGTGGATAATGTCAAAAATGTTATACTAAAAATTAATTTCAAATATCATGGATAAAGTATTAATTCAAAAAGTTGGTTCAAATAAAGGCTTTGAAGAAACATTATGGGATGCAGCAAACCAGCTTCGTGGCAACATAAAATATTCCGAATACAAGCTTGTTGTATTAAGTCTTGTATTTTTAAAACTAATTAGCGATGAGTTTGAAGTACAACGCCAGAAAATGATTACCGCCGGTTTGGATGATTTCCTTGATCTGACCGTTTTCTACCAGCAAGACAATATCTTCTGGTTACCTAAAACCAAAATCTTTTGGCTGCCTGAAAAAGCCCGATGGGGGTTTATTCGGCAACATGCAAAGCGGGATGATATCACCGCGCGTATAGATTCAGCTCTTTCGACTATTGAAAAATGTAACCCGTCCCTGAAAGGAGGACTACCAAACAACTACTTCAGTCGCCAGAACCTCGAGCCCCAAAAAATGACGTCACTGATTGACGCTATTGATAACATCGAACCATTCGAGCATGAAACAGACGTTGAATCGCTGTCGAAAGAAGACTTTTTCGGACGTTTTTATGAATACCTTCTCGGCAGGTTTGCTGCAACTGAAGGCAAAGGCGGGAGGGAGTTCTATACGCCAAAATGCGTGGTAACCCTGTTAACGAAAATGCTCGAACCCTTCCAAGGCAAAATTTATGATCCGTGCTGTGGTTCGGCGGGGATGTTAGTACAGTCGGTTAAGTTTGCCGAGAATCATCAGGAGAAAAGCCAAGATATCTCGCTGTACGGACAGGAACTGAATGACATAACGTATAAACTGGCAAAAATGAATCTCGCCATTCGCGGTCTTTCAGCGAACCTCGGCAAACGCCCAGCAGACACCTTCTTTAGCGACCAGCACCCAGAACTAAAAGCCGACTATATTCTGGCTAACCCGCCCTTCAACCAGAAAGACTGGCGTAACGAATCAGAATTAATTAAAGATCCTCGATTTGATGGTTATCGAATACCGCCTGTCAGTAACGCTAACTACGCTTGGATTCTGCACATGCTTTCTAGACTGTCAGCTAATGGCGTAGCAGGTTTTGTGCTGGCAAACGCGTCGATGAGTTCTAACAACAGTGGCGAAGGTGAAATCCGCGCTCAACTTATCGAGAATGATGTTATCGACTGTATGATAGCCCTCCCCGGTTGGTTGTTTTACACCACACAGATGTCGGTATGTTTATGGTTGATAACGAAATCGAAGGCTGCAGATGAGACTAGAGGTTACCGGTCTCGTCACGGTGAGACACTGTTTATTGATGCGCGTCATCTCGGCACCATGATTCGCCACACAACGAAAGAGTTAGCACCGGAAGATATTGCTACCATCGCCGATACCTACCATGCCTGGCGCAGCTCTCCGAAAGCATTGACAGCACGGATAGCGCGTGGTGATAGTAAATTGGCCAAATATAAAGACCAGACAGGTTTCTGCAAAGTTGCGACCCTACGGGAAATCAGAGATAACGGCTACGACCTAACACCGAGACACTATGTTGTGAAAAATTTGTCTCAGATGTTGTTTGACAGCGTGGCCGTTGAGAAAAAGACGCTGAAAGCATTGTCTGAACAACTGCAGCAGATAAAAGATAGCGTGGCCGTTGAGAAAAAGATGCTGAAAGTATTGTCTGAACAACTGCAGCAGACAAAAGATGGCGTGGCCGTTGAGAAAAAGAAAAATACTCCCCTCCTTTTTGTGCGAGGGCGACAGGCAACTTTCGATGAATTCGATAAAAAACTATTAGAAATTTTTGGGCCGTATTTCAAGGTTGTTCCAGTTAAAAATGCCCAAGATAGGAAGGCTATAATCAACTATCCTGTCAAGATCGGTGTTAGTGCAGAGGGACACAGACTTGCCCGTAAACATGAGAAAGGGGCTAGTGTTGTGCTTGAATTTAAGCTTTCGGCGAAAGCGCCTTTAGCAAAGAATGCCATTTATATTGCCGTGCCTGGTTCTGAAGTTTATAGCCATAGTTTCTGGGAGTCAGTAGAGATTCGCGACCTTGTAAAAAAATATGATTTGATTGTCACTCCTAATAATGCGTCATTTATGGAGATAAATAAGAGAATCAAAAACAAAACAAAAGTAATGGTTTGTGAATCTCCTACTAAAATTAATTCAAAAGGGTGTACAAGGCTGCTGAGGATTGTTGAGATTTTTAAGAACAACGGGCGTGAAGAGATTCTCAATTCGTTCCTGCGAGTTGGAACAAGCTATAAAGATATGACAAATTATGCAGTTCATCATTCGTATTTCTCTTTTTTTGGCATTTTACGCAGAGGTCTCTTTATAAGGAAAGGCCGCTTAGCATACACGGAGCTTGTTCGACCTAAACTTCTGTCTGGTTTTAAACAATTTTGTCAGATCTTGCCTATAGCCAACAAGACAGTTGTTTTTCGATCTTTTCAGCAGCACTACACTTGCAATCCAAAATATGTGACGGAAGCTCTGATCCGGAAGTTAAAAGAAAAAAATAAAAATGTAAAAATCATTTGGATTGCAAATAAGAAAAAAGTTAATCTTTCAGACTACCCTGATGAAGTTACTGTCATCCAACAAAACTCATTTGCCGCTTGGTATTATATGTCTAATGCTAAAGTTTTGGTGGACAACAATGTACGAGCTACGATGCCTGTAAAACGGAAGAAACAAATTTATGTTCAAACATGGCACGGTTCCCTGGGCATTAAAAAGTTTACCAATGTTTGGAGTGAATCGGTTTGTACGGCGGCGGACCGTACTACAGATCTTTTGGTTTCGAATTCCAAATTCGAGACTGAAGTTTACCGGGGCAGTGTTTGGCCGACTGCAAGAATTGAAATGTTAGGACACCCTCGCAATGATATATTTTTTGCAGATAGCGAAACAAAAGAAAATATTTGTGCTCGTGTTCGACGTGTTTTAGGGATTCCAGATGACTCTGAGATTATTCTTTACGCTCCTACTTTTAGGGATGAGCATTTGTACGGTACAGCAACGCAGAAAAATAATATCTCGATGTATCTCACACAATTCGACAAGATAATAAATCGGTTTGAAACGAGGTTTGGTAAAAAGTTTGTTGTTATAACCAGAGTTCATTTTCATTTATCTAATCGATTTAACTATTAGAATTTTTCTAAAGTTATTGATGCTGGGAGCTATCCAGATATTCAAGAGCTAATGGTTACTTCTTTTGCAGGGATTGCTGATTATTCAAGTTGGATTTACGACATTTTGCTTCTAAGACGGCCTGGATTTATTTATGCATCCGACGTCGATTCATATCTTAGTCAACGGGAACTGTATTTTCCAATTGACTCAACGCCCTTCCCATTTTCGTCGAATGTAGAGGAACTTTGTGTTTCTATTACCAATTTTTATGAAAACAAGTTCAATGTTCTTGTAAATTTATTTATAGAAAATGAAGGGGCTATCGATGCATGGGAATGCATCGGTTCGAGTTGCAGACGTCATTCTTCAGAATGATTAATTAACCTTATGTGAAAAGTAAAAATAAAGGCAAACGAATCAGGAGTTGTTTGATTATTGGCCAGCAAATCCATCGATACGATCATCGCACATGCCTTGCTTGAGACTTTAATTTATACTGCTGTTTATATTCTACTTATATTCATTGTCTAGATGACAGGCGAATATTTCGAAATAACAAATCTATTACAACTAGTGCTCAGTTGGCGTTTGTTAATCATTCTGTTATGTGGCGTTGGCTTAATTTTCATGGTTGTAGGTAGAGCCTTTCCAGAAATGCAAAAGGTTCTACCGATACTAATCAAACCACTCTATTTCACTTCTTGTGTCATGTTCCCCTTGAATGCAATCCCAAAACAATATTGGGGTTATATTCTCTGGAACTCATTAGTGCATATAGTGAAATTAAACCGTGAGGCCGACATGCCCGGCCATATCAGTGACGGAGTAAGCATGAACTATCTGACAATACCCACATTAATAATACTGTTCATTGGTTTGGCGTTATATAGATCTCGTGAGAAAGCAATGCTGGCATTATGATTAATTCTTTGACAATGTCATGTTGCACACTAATGTAGCGACATTGTGTGTTTAACATTAGACCATTTGAGAAATACTTATTATTTTATTTGTGGTGCAAACAAACCATCAAAAACCCATCAATTGCTGGGATGGGCAACTAGTATGCGATCGCGATTGAACTTTGAGGTGTTATGTCGACAACAAAAATGAGTTTACTGGATACTATTGTCATTAGATAGGGTGGAGCCATGATCAAAATATTTAAGATTCACTATGTGTTTTTGTTTTTGTTTTTTTTGTTTGGGGAAGGCATTGTAAACACAAATGCCACATCAAATAATGATATTTTAATTGATGATAGCTATGTGTTAAAAAAAATAAAATTGTATCGATTGGGTTCAGGTAGAAATAATGTTGTTCAGGGGGTAGTCATTGACAATAAAAGAAGAAACTTATATACGCTACATATGTCAGGGAAGCCAGAAAAAGGTGTTGTAAATGTTTTTTTTATTGATGAGAAATCCAATCAGATTACAGCTCATTCCTTTCAGAAACCAACAGATTTTATTGGTCACCAGGGGTTGACTTATGATTGTAATAGTGGGTATTTAGTATCTTCAACCGGTGAAGCATTTACTTCAAGAGGATGGTTTGTAACTCACTTTAAATACAACCATCAGGCTTTCCCTCACGATATGAAATTTACAAAAGTATTTGATGCCCCTTATAAACCACATCTAAGTACAATGCCTACCTTAACCTTAGATGCTAAATATTTAATAGTGCGGAGTAAGTTAAAGACACGGGAGCTATTAAGGGTTTACGATACAGAAAAAGTAGATTTCAGAAATTCAATAGATATTTCATCGGAAGAGAACTTAGAATGGTTTATTGATGAAGGGTTAACCAAGGATGGTTATGTATTACAAGCTATTACTGCCGACAACAAATATATATACTTGTTGAGCGGAGGTAAAAACAGAGAAAGCAAAAGGCTTTATATTTACACCTTAACTGGAAAGCTTATAAGAAAGTTTAATAATGTAACAATAGGAAAACAAGATGCTATTAAAAGTGGAAAAGAAAAACATTGGGAACCTGAAGGTTTAGCAATTGATAGCAAATCAAAATCATTGGTTATCATGTATGCTTTAGGTGATTATAAAAAAAGATTTGCTCAGTTATATTATGTTCCTTTAGATAGACTTATATAGTTGACTGACCGTACCTGCTGCTGACTTTGACATGTCGCTGACCTTCAAATCCTCAATGGCTATCATTGCGTGTTTTTTGCTGATTGTCGTTGTGACTTTGTGAAGGTAGTCCCTGCGGATATTTGCGATACGGGAATCA
>ERZ791624.1495-NODE-1495-length-10416-cov-1.620886_pt1 | contig 10416 bp, 9 predicted proteins | sample MGYA00510058_ERZ791624 | MGnify/ENA primary metagenome ERZ791624 (study PRJEB30046, sample SAMN00715158) | human gut metagenome | study: EMG produced TPA metagenomics assembly of the A metagenome-wide association study of gut microbiota in type 2... | reverse complement strand
CAGGCCGGGCCTCTTTTTTGAAGGTATTGGTGAGGGCGGCGAGCCAGAAGGCCTATGGAAGAACTTCACATGATTCCGACAGATACAAGGATCCGGGTCCTTTTTCTGCTCGGGGAGGACAGCATGGATGCCCTCTGCGTGCGGGAGGCGGGACGCGTATACCTGAAGGATATCAGCAGCAGGGGTGCTAGTGTGCAGATCGTGCAGCGTCAAAGCTGGAAGCAGACGTATTCTGACGCGGACCTTGTTGTTACGGATGATCCAAACCTGTCGGGGACGCTTGCTGGCAATGGATTTTTCGTTGCGGGATATCAGCCGGATGAAGACGGCGGCTTTTTCAATGGCGCTTCTTATGTTCTGCAGTCTTTCGAGAATGTGGATGCAGATGATCTATTGAATGCATACAGACGGTGGAGGGGAATCCCTGTCTGTATCGGGAAGACAAAGCGTCTCTTCATACGGGAAAGTACCAGGGAGGATTATCCGGCACTGAGCAGGATTCTCGGCGAGGTCAGGGAGACAGATGCCGGAAGCATCAGTCTGAGGCAGAACATTGAAAAAGACCAGTATCTTGCCTATATCAAGACAGCCTACAGGTTCTGGGGGTTCGGACTCTGGACTGTGGCGGCAAGAAGCAGCGGGGAGATTGTGGGCTGGTGCGGGCTGATCCCGAAAACGGACAGCCTTTCACCGGATGGCAGGATTGAACTGGGATATGTAATCGCAGAAAAATGGCGCGGGCAGGGACTTGGAACGGAAGCCTGCCAGGAAATTCTCCGCTATGCGGCTCAGAAGGCCGGGATCGAGGAAATATGGGCTTTGATCGAACAGCGGAACAGGCCTTCTCTCAGACTCGCGGAAAAGCTTGGTTTCAGAGAGAGGATGGTCATTCCTGCGTCCGTGTGCCGGATCGACGCCCCGTATGCGGACGCTCGATTGTCTGTACAGAAAGTTGTTGTCAAAGCTGATCAGCACAGCAGGAAGGCAATTCAGGAAAGCTTGTGAGTGGCAGATGATACTTTTGACACTCATATCACATGATGACAGAAGAAAGGAGCAAAACATGGCACAGAATCCAGTCGTAACCTTACAATGGAACATGGCGGCGTCATGAAGGCAGAGCTTTATCCGGATATGGCACCGAACACCGTCAACAATTTTATCTCACTCGTAAAGAAGGGGTTCTATGACGGGCTTATCTTCCACCGTGTCATCGCCGGCTTCATGATTCAGGGCGGAGATCCGGAGGGAACCGGGATGGGCGGCCCCGGCTATTCGATCAAGGGAGAGTTCCGACGCAATCATTTTCCGCAGAATACCCTGAGGCATACGCCGGGTGTCCTGTCGATGGCAAGATCGATGAGCCCGAATTCCGCAGGGGCGCAGTTCTTTATCATGCATGGAGATGCCCCGCATCTCGATGGGGAGTACGCCGCGTTCGGAAAGGTGACGGAGGGAATGGAAGTTGTGGATCAGATCGCACAGTCTGAGACCGATTATTCAGATCGTCCGATGGAGGAGCAGAAGATTCAGTCCATGACAGTTGATACCTTCGGTGTAGATTATCCGGAGCCGGTGAAGTGCTGAACACTGCAAAGTCCTGCACCATCATGAATTCGTGCATTTGGGCAGGGTTACGGAAAACAGGGGTGTGCAATCTCCGAGAAGCCGGCGTCAGGAAAAATCAGATAAGCATAATGCACAAATAGCAAGTATATAAATTGTTAAAAAGAAACAAATCAACTACACAGGGCCAAAATGGTGTTGAAACCATTCTGGCCCTGTGCTATTATTCAGTCATCACCGGAAACGATACCGACAACGTTGCCGACAACGATTCCGGTAAGGCTTCCGATAAGACAGAAGCAACCCAAAATCATGTATGTCAAAGGAGAGGACGAGACATGAAAAAGAAAGCCGTAAGTATTCTTATGACTGCTGCAATGGCAGCAAGCATGCTTGCCACAACTGCAATGGCAGGCGAGACAGAAGCTTCCACCGAAGCTTTTGATCCGGGTACAGGCAAGGTTTACCTGCTGAACTTCAAGCCGGAGACCGACGAAGCATGGCAGACGCTTGCATCCGATTACAGCAGCCAGTATGGCGTCGATGTCACGGTTCTGACCGCAGCTGACGGGCAGTACAACACGACCCTGACATCCGAGATGGCAAAGAGCGATGCTCCGACCATCTTTACAGTCGGCAATGCAACAGCAGCTCAGACCTGGAATGACTACACCTACGATCTGAAGGATACTCCTCTTTACAGCCATCTGACCGACAAGTCACTGACCGTCAACTACGATGGCAAGGTAGCAGCAATTGCAAACTGCTTCGAGTCTTATGGTATCATCTACAACAAGACGATCCTGAATGACTACTTCCAGATGGACAATGCAAAGGCGAAGTCCATGGATGACATCAATTCTTTCGACACCCTGAAGGCTGTTGCAGATGACATCCAGTCCAGAGTCGACGAGATCAACGACAAGTTCGGAACCAGCCTGACTGAGGCATTCGCTTCCGCCGGCCTGGATGATTCTTCCTCCTGGAGATTCTCCGGACACCTTGCAAACCTTCCGCTGTACTATGAGTTCAAGGACGACGGTGTCGATCTGACAGCCGGCGAGCCGACCATCAAGGGCACCTACCTTGACAACTTCAAGAATGTCTGGGATATGTACGTATCTGATTCCGCAGCAGATCCGAAGACGCTGAACTCCGGTTCCTACAATGCAGAGCAGGAATTCGGCATGGGTGAGGCTGTGTTCTATCAGAACGGTGACTGGGAGTTCTCAGCGCTGACCAATCCGGACAACGGATATGAAGTCAAGGCCGAGGATCTCGGAATGATGCCGATCTACTTCGGTGTCGATGATGCGAATGAAGGACTCTGCTCCGGAACCGAGAACTTCTGGGCAATCAATGCAAAGGCTCCGCAGGAAGATATCGATTCTTCTCTTGCATTCCTCAACTGGGTGATCACCTCTGACGAGGGCCGCAAGGCAATGGTCGATGACATGGGACTTACCTGCCCGTTTGATACCTTCACAGGCGATTATGCTTCCAAGAACGCATTCGGCGTCGAGGCAACAGCTCTTCAGTCTGCAGGAAAGACCTCTGTTGCATGGTCCTTCAACGCAACACCGAATGTCGATGACTGGCGCAAGGATGTTGTCAACGCTCTGACCGATTACACCTCCAACGGCGGAAGCTGGGATGCAGTCAAGACCGCATTCGTCGATGGATGGGCACATCAGTGGACACTGGCTCATGAGGGAGAGGCATCAACTGAGGCAGCTACCGAGGCAGCTACTGAGGCTGAGTAAAGATCGGATGTCCGGAAAAGGACAGACAATCTCCTTGATGAAGAGAATGTGAATCACCGGGGATGAGTTGCAGATACAGAACTCATCCCCTTTTTCTCACGAATCGGCTGGTGCCTGATGAGGGGACCGGATCTGAGCCATGGCGAGGGAGAAATTTTTATGCAAAAGTCAATCAAGAAATATTTTCCATTATTCATGCTGCCGACAGCGATTGCATTCCTGATCGGCTTTATTATTCCATTCTTCTATGGAATCTTCCTGTCATTCTGCAAGTTTACGACTGTGACAGACTGGAAATGGGTAGGATTCAAAAACTTTTCCAGAATCTTTGTTGTGAATGGCAAGGTTGATACGACCTTCCTTCATTCCATCTGGTATACGTCACTGTTTACGGTCGTGACGGTTGTGATCATCAATGTCGTTGCATTTGCGATCGCACTGGCTCTGACGAAGGGGATCAGAGGAACAAATTTCTTCCGGACTGCATTCTTCCTTCCAAACCTGATCGGCGGAATTGTCCTGTCCTACATCTGGATGATGATTTTCAACGCTGTCCTTCAGAATTACAGAATGACGATCACCACTTCCCAGTGGAGCGCGTTCTGGAGTCTGGTCATCGTTGTGTGCTGGCAGCAGATCGGATACATGATGGTCATCTACATCGCCGGGATTCAGAACATCTCGCCTGATCTGATCGAGGCAGCCGAGATTGACGGAGCAAACAGCAGACAGTTGCTTCGCTATGTCACCCTTCCGATGCTGGCTCCGACCATCACCATCTGCACCTTCCTGACACTGACGAATGGGTTCAAGCTCTTCGACCAGAACCTGGCACTGACAGGCGGTAATCCAAATCATCTGTCTGAGCTGCTGGCTCTGAACATCTACACAACAATGTACGGTTCGACCGGCTGGCAGGGCGTCGGCCAGGCAAAGGCAGTAATCTTCTTCATCCTGGTCGGTGTGATCTCGCTGATACAGAATAAGATGTCCAGAAGCAAGGAGGTGGCGTGACCATGGCAAAGGCAAAGAAGCTGAACAAGGCAGCGCAGGAGGTTTCAACTGTACGCCGTGCCAGACACGGCGGCCTGCTGACGGTGATCTTCACGATCATATCCCTGATCTGGATCTATCCGCTCGTCGTCGTCACCCTGAACTCCTTCAAGAAGAAGGCGTTTATCTTCAAGAACCCGTTTGGAATCAGCAGGTACTCTCTGTTCAGTGATGGCGCTGAGAAGTGGGAGAAGGGCATCAAGCAGGTGTTCTTCGGCATGAGAAACTATGTGAATGCCTGGAACAAGACCGGGTTCCCGAGAGCGTTCGCGTTCTCATTGTTCATCACCGTATTCTCCGTCATCGCGATCATTCTCTGCACCTCCATGGCAGCATGGTACATCGTTCGTGTGAAGTCGAAGTTCACTTCCCTGTTCTACGTCCTGTGCCTGTTCTCGATGATCGTCCCGTTCCAGATGGTCATGTTCACACTGTCCAAGTTTGCGAACATCCTTCATCTCGGCAATCCGGTCGGTATCATCGTCGTGTACCTGGGATTCGGCGCGGGGCTCGCCGTGTTCATGTTCACCGGCTTTGTCAAGAGCATTTCCCTCGAGATAGAGGAAGCTGCGATGATCGACGGATGCTCCCCGGTGCAGACCTTCTTCAAGGTTGTGCTTCCGATCATGAAGCCGACTGTCATGACAGTCACGATCCTGGAGTCCATGTGGATCTGGAACGACTACCTGCTTCCGGCGCTGGTCTTGAACATCAACAAGTACAAGACCATCCCGATCGCAGTCCAGTATCTGAAGCAGTCCCACGGAAACATTGACTGGGGCGCCATGATGGCGGTACTGGTCATGGCCATCATCCCGATCGTGATCTTCTATGCATTTGCACAGAAGTACATCATTGAGGGTGTTCTGGCCGGAGCCGTCAAGGGCTGATGAAAAACGCATGAAAGGAAATGCACGTACATGAGATATGCAGGAATCCTGCTTCCGATTTCAAGCCTTCCGTCTCCGTACGGAATCGGAACATTTTCAAAGAGTGCCCGTCAGGTTGTTGATCAGCTGGAGGCCTCGGGCCAGCATTACTGGCAGATCCTTCCGCTGGGGCCGACAGGATACGGGGACTCTCCATACCAGTCCTTCTCTGCTTTTGCGGGGAATCCGTACTTTATCGACCTGGACGCGCTGATTGAGGAAGGGCTTCTGAAGAAGAGCGAGGTAGAGACAGTCGATTTCGGGCAGGGGGACGAGACGAAGGTCGACTATTACAAGCTCTATACAAACCGTTTTACGGTTCTGAAGCTTGCCTGCGAGAGAAGCCGCTTTGATCAGACAGCGGATTATCAGAAGTTCTTCTCGGAGAACGAGGACTGGCTTCCGGACTATGCGCTGTTTATGGCGATCAAGAATGCAAACGATGGGAAAAGCTTTCAGGAATGGCCGCTTGAGCTGAGAAAGAGGGATCAGAGACACTCCGGAAGGCAAAGGAGGCATACAGCGGAGAGATCCGTTTCTACTGCTTCCTCCAGTATATGTTTGCGGCCCAGTGGAACAGTCTCAAGAAGTATGCCAACGATCACGGAATTGAGATCATCGGGGACATTCCGATCTATGTGTCACCGGACAGCTCGGATTTCTGGGCGCATCCGGAAATGTTCCAGGTGGATGAGGATGGGAGACCGAAGGCCGTCGCAGGCTGTCCGCCAGATGCATTTTCGGCGGACGGACAGCTCTGGGGCAACCCGCTTTATGACTGGGCTTACCATGAAAAGACAGACTTTTCCTGGTGGAAGAGGAGAATCGATCACTGCCTCAAACTGTATGATGTCGTTCGCGTTGATCATTTCCGCGGGTTCGATGAGTATTATTCCATTCCCTACGGAAGTGTGAACGCAGTGAAGGGAAAGTGGATGCCGGGCCCCGGCATGAAGCTGTTCCGTGCGCTTGCGGAGAACCCGAAGGTGACTTCAAAGTCGATCATTGCGGAGGATCTCGGGTTCTTGACGCCATCGGTCATCCAGCTGGTAAAGGACTCCGGATTCCCGGGGATGAAGGTCATCGAGTTTGCATTTGACTCGAGGGACTCCGGAAACTATCTGCCGTATAATTATCCGCACAATTCGATCGTCTACACGGGTACGCACGATAACCAGACGCTGTATGCGTGGTACGATGAGCTGTCAGACGACGACAGAAAGCTCGCGGATGATTATCTTGGACTTGCAGATGTACCGAGGAAGGAGAAAACCTGGCAGTTTATCCGGCTTGCAATGGAGAGCGTCTCAGATACCTGCGTGATTCCGATGCAGGATTATTTGAACCTTGACAGCTGGGCGAGGATGAATCATCCTTCCACAACCGGTGGAAACTGGTGCTGGAGATTGAGAAAGGGAGAGTTCTCAGATGAACTGGCCGCGGAGATCAGGAGGCTGACGAAGATTTCCGGCAGACTGACACAGAGAGATACGAAGTGACTGATGGATGGCAGGGCAGGTTGAGAAAGCCCTGCCATCTTTTTGTGAAGGCGACGAGCCAGAAGTCATGATGAAAGCTTGCTTGCATATCATGGCTCCTGGCGACCGCTCATCATCGAGTGCGGAGCAGGAGATCAGGGCGTTCGGGCGTGAGGCCTGATTCTTCTGCGGGATGGCTGCGGGACAGCATCTGTGCCTGCATACGGATCATTGCATCTGTCTGCGGGACTTGCTATAATGCTTGAGTCTGTGGTCTTTGTGACTGAGACGGAAGGAACAATACAACATGGAACAGATCACAATAAAAGAAATAGCAAAGATCTGCGGTGTCGGTGTCAGCACGGTCTCCCGTGCGATTAACAACCATCCGGACATCAATCCGGAGACAAAGAAAAAGATCCTTGATACCATTGCGGAATATCAATATATTCCAAACAACAGTGCCCGGAATCTGAAGCGTTCGGAGTCAAACGCGATCGCTGTCCTGGCAAAAGGAATCAGCAACCCGCTCTTTGGCGCGATGGTACAGATGCTGGAACGCGATATTCTTGGCAAGCAGTATCTGTTTGTCCTGCAGCAGGTTGATGAGGATGAGAATGAGATCGAGGCTGCAATCCGCCTTGAGAAGGAGAAGCGGCTGAAGGGAATCATATTTCTGGGGGGCGCAAGCCACCCGAGGGAAGACCTGCTTCATCAGCTGACGGTTCCGTATGTCATCTGTACGGTCAACGCCGTGCTCGGGGAGAGCCTGGACAATTTCGGGGTTGTCTCCATCGATGACGAAGCCGAGAGCTATCGGATGGTCGATTATCTCTGCCGGATGGGACATCGGCGGATTGCCATTCTGACCTCTCTGGCGCGGGATTCCAGTATCGGGACGCTTCGCCTTGAGGGCTACAAGAGAGCGCTGAGGGACAACGGAATTGAGTATGACGAATCCCTGGTTGTCACAATGGACCCGGATGAACAGACCTATACGATGCAGAACGGCTATCAGCAGACGAGGAGGCTCCTGAACCGGGGAGTGCGTTTTACGGCAGTTTATGCGATTGCGGATGTGATCGCGATCGGGGCCTGCAAGGCGATCTTCGATGCCGGGCTGAAGGTGCCGGACGATATTTCTGTCGCAGGGTTCGACGGCCTGGATCAAGCATTGTATTACCAGCCTTCCCTGACCACAATCGAACAGCCGATCAGGGAGATGACAACGGAAGCAAGCCGGATTCTCTTTGAACTGATCAACGAGAAGACGGGGCGGAGGTATCGCATATTTCCGGCGAAACTGCGAGAGGGACAATCGGTAAGAAGAATATCAGGATGAAGAGTTCAGACAGAAGATCGATCATAGAAGGCCATGATCTGACATATGAGTATCTCCATTATGACGACGACGGCAATGTGGACGCTTCCTACAAGGCGCTGAAGGGTGTCAGCCTCGATGTGAAGGAAGGACAGTTCATCGCGATTCTGGGACACAACGGTTCCGGAAAATCGACGCTTGCCAGGCAGCTGAATGCGCTGCTCGTCCCATCGGGGGGTACTCTTTTTGTAGACGGACTGGATACCCGGGAGGAGAAGAATGTCGGGGCGATCCGGCAGGCAGCCGGTATGGTCTTTCAGAACCCGGACAACCAGATCATCGCCTCTGTCGTGGAGGAGGATGTCGGCTTCGGACCGGAGAACATGGGTGTTCCGACGAAGGAAATCTGGGAGAGAGTCCGGAAGGCCCTGAAGGCTGTCGGTATGTGGGAATACAGGGAAAGTTCTCCGAACAGACTCTCCGGAGGCCAGAAGCAGCGTGTCGCGATTGCAGGGGTGATCGCGATGAAGCCGAAATGCATCGTGCTGGATGAGCCGACGGCGATGCTGGATCCGGGCGGACGGGCGGAGGTCATCCGGACAGTCCGTGAGCTGAACAGGACAGAAGGGATTACGGTCATTCTGATCACCCATTATATGGAAGAAGTGATTCACGCAGACCGGGTGCTTGTCATGGACGAGGGGGCTGTTGTGATGTCAGGTACACCGAGAGAAGTTTTCTCAAATGTCCGTGCGCTGAAGGAAATCCGTCTGGATGTTCCTTTTGTCACAGAGCTTGCGGACCGGCTGAAGGAGCGGGGTGTTCCGCTGCCGGATGGGATTCTGACGGTGGAGGAGCTGACAGAGGAGCTGGAGAAGGTCAGGCATGGAGATCAGAATCGAGCATCTTAATTACATATACGGCCTTGGAACCTCTTACGAGAAGAAGGCGCTCGATGACGTCAGTCTGACCATCTGGAGCGGGGAATTCATCGGGATCATCGGCCATACAGGCTCAGGAAAATCGACGCTGATTCAGCATCTGAACGGACTGAACCGGGCATCGTCCGGCCAGATTTTTGTCGATGGGAAGAATATCTATGAGGAAGGATACCCGATGCGGCAGCTCAGGTTCCGGGTCGGACTGGTGTTTCAGTACCCGGAATACCAGATCTTTGAGACGACGGTGCTGAAGGATATCTGCTTTGGACCGAAGAATCAGGGGTCCTCGGCCGAAGAGGCAGAAGGGCGCGCAAGGGCGGCCATGCGCATGGTCGGACTTGACGAGCACTATGAGGACAAGTCCCCGTTTGAGCTGTCCGGAGGGCAGAAGCGCAGGGTGGCGATTGCCGGGATCCTGGCGATGAACCCGGAGGTACTGGTGCTGGATGAGCCGACAGCAGGCCTGGACCCGAAGGGGCGCGATGACATCCTTGGGGTGCTGAAACAGCTGCACCGGGAGCACGGCATCACCGTCGTGCTGGTTTCGCACAGCATGGAAGATGTGGCAGACTATGCCAGCCGGATCATCGTTCTCGACAAGGGGAAGGTGCTGTATGACGATATCCCCGCAAGAGTGTTCTCCCATGTGGAGGAGCTGGAATCGATCGGGCTTGCGGCACCGCAGGTGACCTATGTCATGCGGGCTCTTCGGGGGAAAGGATGGGACGTCAGCCAGAATGTGACCACGCAGGAGGAAGCGGCGGATGAAATCCTGGCGGTGCTCAGGAAGGCAGGAATGGAATGCTGAAGGATATGACAATCGGCCAGTATTATCCTGGCAATTCCCTGATACACAGGCTGGATCCGCGCGTCAAGCTGCTCGGAACGCTCGTCTTTATTATATCCCTGTTTACATTCGGCTCGATCAGTGCCTATGCACTCGCGACCGTGGCCGTACTGACGGTGGTCGTCGTGTCGGGGGTGCCGCTGCGCTACATTCTGAAGGGGCTGAAGCCCATCTTCATTCTGATGCTGATCACGATTCTGTTCAATCTGTTCATGACACCGGGGAAGGTTGTGCTTCAGATCTGGAAACTGAAGATGACAAAGGAGGGCATCCGGTTTGCGATCCATATGGCGGTCCGCCTGACGTATCTGATCATCGGTTCCAGCATCCTGACGTTCACCACGACACCGAACAGCCTGACAGACGGTCTGGAGTCCGGACTCGGCTGGATGAACAGGCTTCATGTACCGGTTCATGAGATTGCGATGATGATGTCGATTGCGCTTCGCTTTATACCGATTCTTCTCGAAGAGACGGATAAGATCATGAAAGCACAGATTGCCCGTGGTGCGGATTCT
>ERZ791624.1493-NODE-1493-length-10431-cov-1.793948_pt1 | contig 10431 bp, 13 predicted proteins | sample MGYA00510058_ERZ791624 | MGnify/ENA primary metagenome ERZ791624 (study PRJEB30046, sample SAMN00715158) | human gut metagenome | study: EMG produced TPA metagenomics assembly of the A metagenome-wide association study of gut microbiota in type 2... | reverse complement strand
TTGAACGCCTTACAGGCAAACACGATCGCTGCTACAACAATGATCAATATGTACCATTTATGAATAATGAAGTTACTTGCCGCAACCATCATTCTCGTCGCAAGAGGAAGCTTTGTTCCCATGTCTTCAAACATACTGGTGAAGTTCGGGATAACCGCGATCATAACTACGATTACCACGATGATCATTACGATAAATACTACGATAGGATAAACCATCGCGCCCTTGATCTTACTGGATAATGCATTATCCTTCTCAAAGTGTTCTACCAGACGATCCAGGCACACCTCTAAGTTACCGGACAACTCACCGGCAGCTACCATGTTGATCATGATTGGAGGGAATACATCTGAGTTTACTCGAAGGGCATCTGCAAGAGTACCACCTTTTTCAACATATGTTTTCGCATCCATAACCGCACGCTTCAGCGTTGGATTCTCGATCTGGTCGCCCATCAGTTCCAATGCGGAAATGATCGTAACACCGGCTTTTATAACAGCTGAAAACTGTTTACAAAAGACACCCAGGTCTCGTGATTTTACTTTCTTCTTAATTAAACCCCCTGAAAATGGATTGTTCTGCTCTGTCAGGCTCATGATCGAATAGCCATCCGACTTCAGCTTTTTCTCCGCTCCATCTCTGTTTGGGGCCTCGATGGTACCTTTTTTATTCTTACCATCTTTGTCAACAACCTTGTAGTTAAATACTGCCATTGTTTCTCCTCCGACCCTGTCATATTTCTTCCGTGATCATATCTGACCACACCCTTTATGCGTCTTTAAGCGCATAAAATCTCATTCATATAGATTATATAATACTATAATTTGCTACCATAATCAATATTTTCTTATGTCCGCCAGTTTTTTTGTGAGATTTGCACAAAACTGTTATACATTTTACTGTCCGTTAATCTTCTTTCTGAGGTACTGCTGATCCTGTGCATATGTCATTGCCATCTCTCTGGTTATAGTTCCCGCAGAGAACAGATCGTACAGTGCATCATCCATCGTAATCATTCCAAGCTGTCTGCTTGTCTGAATCGTTGACTGGATCTGATGCGTCTTTGCTTCACGGATCAGACTCCGTATAGCAGGAGAAGCAAGCATAACTTCAAAGGCTGCTACTCGTCCCTGACCATTTGCCGTAGGCAGAAGTGACTGTGATATAACGCCTTCAAGAACCATCGCAAGCTGTACACGTACCTGCTGCTGCTGGTTTGTAGGGAAGATATCAATGATACGGTCGATCGTACTTGCCGCGCCGATCGTATGCAGAGTCGAGAAAACCAAATGTCCTGTCTCGGCTGCAGTGATCGCTGTTGAAATGGTCTCAAGATCTCGCATCTCTCCTACCAGAATGATGTCAGGATCTTCACGGAGGGCTGCACGAAGTGCGTTCGCATAGCTGAGTGTATCCATACCAACCTCTCGCTGATTTACGATCGCCTTGTTGTGATGATGGATATACTCGATAGGGTCCTCCAGTGTGATGATATGATCTGTCAGGTTTTCATTTGCTTTATTTATAATAGAAGCAAGTGTTGTTGATTTTCCCGAACCGGTAGGTCCCGTTACAAGTACAAGCCCTCTCTTTCTCTTATAGAGATCAACAACCTCTCTCGGAATACCAAGCTGATCAGGTCTTGGGATCTGTGTCTCAACTCGTCTGTAAGCCGCCGCCATATTACCGCGATCCATATATACGTTTACACGGAAACGTCCGGTCTCCGGTGAGTCAAACGAGAAATCGACCTCACCTCTGTCCTTTAAGATCGCTACATGTCTTTCTTTCATGGTTGCTCCGATCGCTTCTGCCGCATCAGCAGGTGTAAGCGGAGGAACTTCAACTTCTGTCAATCGTCCATTGATTCTGAGCTTTGGTGGTATTCCGACTGCAATATGTACATCAGATGCCTTCGCCTCAACCGAGAATGCCAGGAGCTCCTTCATATCCAGCATATTGTTTCCTTCCTTTCCTTGTTGCATTTCATAATTTCAATTTATTTTTACAGAGTTATGTATGTAAGTTCTTCTCTGTTAAAAATCTGTTTGGATTATTTCTTTGTTAAAAACATCCTTTTTTCAAATGAACACTCTAATATGAATGTATTAATGTCTTTGCATGTTTTAATGTTTTAATATTTTAATGTCTTTATATCATTTAGTATTCGTCACCGGTTGTATAAACGATCTTCTTCATCTCCGAAAGTGATGTGATACCGTTTAATACATGCTTTGCTGCGCCCATCTTCAGTGTGAGCATTCCTTCTGATAATGCCTGCTTCTCAATCTTATCTGCCGTCGCTCCGGTCGAGATAACTGCCTGTAATGCCTTTGAACCCGGCATCATTTCATCCACACCGATTCGCCTGCATAGCCGGTATCATTACAAAGCGGGCATCCTGCAGGCTCATAGATGATTACGTCTTCTTCATCAGCCGGTACGCCAAGCACCTGTCTCTCATCATCTTCTATAAGTCGTGGCTGTTTACAGGTTGGGCACAGACGTCTTACCAGTCGCTGTGCGATAACACCTACAACCGCATCACCTACAACGTAAGGCTCGATACCCATATCTTCCAGACGAGTGATCGTAGATGCTGCCGAGTTTGTATGGAGTGTTGATACAACCAAGTGTCCGGTGATAGCCGCCTGAACCGCGATCTGGGCAGTCTCACCATCTCGAATTTCTCCGATCATTATGATACCGGATCCTGACGAAGAATAGATCTAAGTGCTGCCGCGAATGTCATATCTGCTTTATTATTTACCTGTACCTGGTTGATACCGTTGATATTCGCCTCGACAGGGTCTTCTACCGTGATAATATTAACATCTTCTTTGTTCAACTCACTTAATGATGTGTACAGTGTAGTTGATTTACCGGAACCGGTAGGTCCTGTAACAAGGATGATTCCGTGTGGGTTACTCAGGATTCCATCAAATACTTTGATCTCATCCTCATCAAGTCCAAGACCGCTCTTCGGCTTGGTCAGTCCGTCTTTAGAAGTAAGTCGCATAACCGTCTTCTCGCCGTATACTGTCGGAAGGATAGATACACGGACATCGAACTCTCGTCTGTCTACGAAAATAGTAATACGACCATCCTGTGGTTTTCTCTTCTCTGCGATATCCATTCCGCCTATGATCTTGATACGAGCTGTAATACCTGCCAGAATACTGAGGTCATATGACATTACCTGCTTCAACGCACCATCAATTCTGTATCTGACACGAACGCTGTTCTCCAGTGCTTCGATATGGATATCGGATGCTCTCTGTCTTACACCGCCCTCAATGATCTGCTTAACCAGAAGAACGATAGGTGAATTATCAATATCTTCGTTTGTTTCTTCTTCATCTCCGCCACCAAGTGCATCCGCCTGTTCCTGACGATACATCTCAGCCGCTTCCATCGCTTTTGAGCTTCCATAATACTTGCCGATCGCATCATTGATCTGTTCCTCCGTTGCGAGCATCGGCTCTACCTGCATATTTGTTACAAGTCCGATATCATCAATCGCATTGATATCCATCGGATCAGACATAGCAAGCTTTAATATATTCGGGTTTTCCGGATCGATCTCGATAGGAATAACCTTATATTTTGCAACCATATTCTCAGGTACCATATGAATAACTTTTTCTTCGATCTTGGCACCTTTCAATTCTATGTAATCAATACCTAACTGCTGTGTTAGAAGAGTAATAAGAATCTCGTTACTGATCATTCCCAGATCTACGAGAACATTTCCGAGCTTCCCGCCATTCTCTTTCTGATATGCCAGTGCCTCCTGTAACTGCTCCTCTGTAATTGCTCCTGCTGCTACAAGGATATCTCCAATTCTAATCTTTTTTCGGCCCATTCCTAATCGCATACTGGTCTGTCCTCCTACACTTTTTAAATATACGAACACTCATTTAGAGATTATAGCACACCCTGGTAAAAAATTAAACATTTTGAACAGATTTTGGTCAATTTTTTTTGATTTTTTTCACATTTTAACAAGTTTTCTTTTTGGGATATGCACGTTCTTTACAGTTTCATCATAAAATATATACAAATCGCTGGAGCAGAAATTGATGTGCAGACATTTAAAAAGCCTCTCTCACCAAAAGAGGAAGCATATTTTCTGAAATTATGCAAAGAAGGCGATCCCCGGGCCAGAAAAACTCTGATTGAATATAATATGCGGCTGGTTGCCCATATTGCAAAAAAATACAATGGAAGCCACGAAAATGATGATCTGATATCCGCAGGCACGATCGGACTGATCAAAGCGATCGACACCTACGACTCAAAAAAAGGAAAACGACTGGTCACCTATGCATCCCGATGTATTGAAAACGAACTTCTGATGCTTCTCCGTCAGAACCGAAAGCACGCCCGTGAAGTATCCTTGTTTGAACCCATCGGCACAGACAAGGAAGGAAACGAGATCAGTCTGATGGATATCATCAGTCCCGATACTCCATCCATTCTTGATTCCATGGTACATGATTATAATCTGGAACAGCTTCCGGGTTGTATGCTGCACCACCTTACAAAACAGGAAATGGTGCTCCTGTCCAGACGTTACGGTCTGTCCGGTGAAGCACCATGTACTCAAAAAGAAATTGCCTCCGCAATGGGCATTTCCAGATCATATGTTTCCAGGATCGAAAAACGTGCATTGCTCAAGCTTCGCAAAGCTCTCGAAACCTGACCTCCCTATTCCTGCCGTCTGAGTATCATCCCCGCTGATACCGGGCGGTCAAGTCTTACATAGAGCTGCATCTTCGGATGCGGTGCAGACTCCATTTTCTCCATCTTGTCATTGTAGATTCTTCTACCCGGCACGAGATATTTGTGCCGTCAAAGTCCATCGCCTCTATCATCTCTCCAACAGAAAACTTATTCTTCTGTTCAAATACCGCAAGTCCGTCTTCTGTCACCAGCTGCACATTTCCGATATAGGTATAATTCTTGATATAAGTATTGTTATCATAGATCTGAGAGTCACTATCTGTCTTTCCGAAATAAAATCCGGTTGTGAACTGTCTGTATGTGCATTTTGCTATCTCTGATTTATAATATTCCATATTCGACCTGTAAAGCTCCGGCGACTCCATATAATCATCGATTGCCTTTCTATATGTTCTTGCCACTGTTGCAACATAAAGGGCAGTTTTCATCCTTCCCTCTATCTTAAAGCTATCGATACCCGCATCGATCATCTCGGGAATGTGTTCTACCATGCAGAGATCCTTTGAATTAAAGATGTAGGTTCCCCTGTCATCCTCATTAACCGGCATATACTCACCCGGTCTTGTCTCTTCTACGATGTGGTACTTCCATCTGCAAGGATGTGTGCACGCACCACGATTCGCATCTCTGCCCGTAAAGTAACTACTGAGCAGACATCTTCCCGAATAAGAAATGCACATAGCTCCATGCATGAACGATTCAATCTCCATATCATCCGGAATATGGTCCCTGATCTGTCTGATCTCAGCAAGCGACAGTTCTCTGGCTGTAACCACGCGTTTTGCCCCAAGCTTATACCAGAAGTTATATGTCAGATAATTGGTGTTATTTGCCTGCGTACTGATATGAAGCTCCATATCCGGCATAGTTTCCTTTGCGAGTGTAAAGATACCAGGATCAGACACCAGAACAGCATCCACACCGGTATCCTTTAACTGTTCAAAATATGTTTTCATTCCATCGATATCATAATTATGTGCAAATATATTCGCTGTCACATACACTTTTGCGTTTTTTGCATGTGCATATGCTGCTGCTTCTTTCATCTCATCAATCGAGAAATTATCTGCTTTCGCACGAAGCCCATATGCCTGTCCGCCGATATAAACCGCATCGGCACCATAATCTACCGCAACCTTTAAAACTTCAAGACTGCCTGCCGGAACAAGCAGTTCCACTTTACGATCTGTCATTTATCCAATCCTCTTTTCAATTCTTATTTATCTTCTTTCATTCTGTAATATCATACACCAACCGCACATATTCACATGTCGATTATTTACAGCATTCGTCTTTTCGTACAGACAGGCTCATTCCGTCCCCAATATTTAAAATAGCTGTTTCAAGCCGTTCATCATGTTTTAATTCATACAGATATTCTCGCATTCTTGCATGAATCGTCCGATTTCTTCTCGTTACCGCGAACCTGGATTCAAGCACGTCTCCATCCTGTAATACATTATCACACAGCAGGATTCCTTCCGGAGCAAGTAATGGGATCGTTTTTTGAAAAAAGCTTCCATACTGTCCTTTTGCCGCATCCATAAACACCAGATCAAATGATCCCTGTAATGTCGGAAGGATCTCGTTTGCATCCCCCTCCAACAAGGTAATCCGATCTTCAGCCTGTGCAAGTCTTATATTGGCCTTTGCCTTTTCTATTCTCGGTCGATAGTTCTCTATCGTTGTAATATGTCCTTCTTCTCGCAAAAACCTGCTCATAAAAATAGCAGAAAAGCCGACCGCCGTTCCTATCTCCAGTATATTTACCGGTTTCTTTATCATCATCAGAAGCTTGATGAACTCGCCTGCTTCTCTACGGATGATAGGAACCTCCTGCTCTTCTGCTTCTTTTCTGATAGCAGTTATCACATCGTCATAATCACTGTTAAATGAATTAATGAAGGACGCAATTCTTTCATCTGTTATCATTCACTTTTCTCCGTTGTATCATTTTCCGACTTGGCATCAGTCGTGCTGTCCGACGTCTTATCTTTTGCCTTTTCTTCCTTTTTGCTTTCGGCTTTTTTCTCCTTCTCGTCCAGCTTGCCACCCGTTATCACGGTTATGATCTCGTCATTTGTATAGTTCGGAGCAATCTCATACGTTCCCGGCTGGATCTTTGCTGCATAAGAACCGATTCTGATACGAATCATCAGTGCATATGCATTCTTTACAACTCCGGCATCATCTAATGTCTCACAGACATCTTTGATCGATGAATCCGGAAGTATCGTAACTGCTACTACCTTTGTATCCGCCTTATCTTTGCAGCTGTTACTTGCAAACACATCATAAGCAAAGCTGAATCCGAACGCAAACACCTTAACCAATATAAACAGGATAAATACATTCACAAGTAAACCGACCGAGAATCGCAGTACTCGTTTCATTGTCAGTGCTCCATCTATAGCCATATCTTAATCTCCTTATCCATTCGTGCCTTCAGACACTACGTATCTGTTGTAACATATCCTACTGCTTTATGTCAACATCCAGCCCATCAGCTATCTCATCATACATTGTTTTCAGCATCCTGCAAAGCTTTCGTTCTGCCCGAAGGAAATCATTTACAATAGTGTCATGAACGATCGGATCATATTCCTCGAATAATGCAACTACCTCATCATAAGGATTATCATTCGAAGCATTGTTCTGAATATCCGAGTTCTTCTTTTTGAACTCATTCAGCCCCCGAAGCAGATCCGGATGTTCGTATAATCTTTCGCGGCACACCAGATAGTGCCTGTAGAATTCCGATTCCTTTATCGTTTCATTCAGTTTTTTACTGAGTTCAACAACATCACTCATTGTTCATTCCTCTTTTCTTCTTAGCCTATACCCATGCATGAGGTAATTATCAAAGCGTCTTATACTTCTGTAATGATAGGAAGGATCATCGGGCTTCTCTTCGTCCGTTTCCACAGGAATTCACTTAAGGAATCCTTGATCGTCGTCTTGATCTTGCCCCAGTCTGTAACATTCTTACGCAAGCATTTCTCCAATGCTTCCTCCACTACTGCACGACAGTCCTCCATCAACGTCTCCGATTCTCTTACATATACAAATCCTCTGGAAACAATATCCGGACCCGCTATCAGGTTATTGCTGTATTTATCAAGTGTCACCACAATGATCAGCAGACCGTTCTGTGACAGAAGCTGTCTGTCTCTTAAAACAATGTTACCGACATCTCCGACTCCAAGTCCGTCGACAAAGACTCCCTGTGCCGGAACTTTTCCGGTCACCTCAAGCTTATCTTCGCTTACTTCCAGAACATCTCCTGTTGTCAGGATCTTGATATTCTCTTTCGGAATACCCATCTCCTGTGCCAGCTCTGCGTGGCGTTTCAGATGCCTGTACTCACCATGTACCGGTATCGCATATTTCGGTTTTGTGAGCGCATAGATCAGCTTCAATTCCTCTCTGCAGGCATGTCCCGATACATGTGTGTCTTCAAAGATTACATGTGCGCCCTTCATTTCCAGCTCATTGATCACCTTGAATACTGCTTTTTCATTACCCGGGATCGGGTGTGAACTGAATATGACCACATCTCCCGGCATGATCGAGATCTTGTTATGGATCGACGCTGCGATTCTTGACAAAGCCGCCATGTTCTCACCCTGACTTCCTGTCGTGATCAGAACCAGTTTCTCATCCGGATAATTCTTGATCTGACTGATATCTATCAATGTGTTATCCGGTATATCGATATAACCGAGCTCGGAAGCCGTACTGATGATATTCACCATACTTCTTCCTTCGATGATTACTTTTCTTCCATACTTATATGCTGAATTGATGATCTGCTGCACACGATCTACATTCGATGCAAATGTAGCTATGATGATTCGATGATTCTGATTATCATTGAACAGATTATCAAACGTTCTTCCTACTGTCTTTTCTGACTTTGTAAAGCCCTCACGTTCTGCATTTGTGGAATCTGCCATCAATGCCAGAACACCTTTTTTGCCAAGCTCTGCAAACCGCTGAAGATCGATCATATCTCCAAATACCGGTGTATAATCAATCTTGAAATCTCCGGTGTGGACAAGCAGTCCTGCCGGCGTATAGATCGCCAGTGCTGCGGAATCAGCAATCGAATGGTTCGTCTTAATAAATTCTATGCGAAATTTTCCAAGAATGATATTCTGTCCATATTTTACAACCTTACGTCTGGTGTTGTTCATCAGATTATGTTCTTTCAGTTTATTCTCGATCAGTCCCATCGTAAGCTTTGTTGCATAAATCGGCATATTGAGTTCTTTCTCAATGTAAGGAATGGCTCCGATATGATCTTCATGACCATGAGTAACCACAAGTCCTTTGACTTTGTCCGCGTTTTCCTTAAGGTAAGTGACATCCGGTATTACAAGATCGATTCCTAACATATCGTCCTCAGGGAATGCCAGACCGCAGTCAATGACTATAATAGAGTCCTCATACTCTATTGCGGTAATGTTCATTCCAATCTGTTCCAATCCGCCCAATGGAATAATCTTTACCGCATCGCTATTCAATTTTTTCAATGTTCTATACCTCCAAATCTACGTCCTCTAGCAGCTCTTCAAATATCTTCATAACTGCTTCTAATTCTTTGTCATCTTCAACGATGTCAAATGCTGCCATCTCACCTTCACTGTCTGAAGCATTCTCCTTCAGTATCAGGAAAGAACCATCATCTTCATCGTCTCCGTCTTCCGTAACAAGCAGATAATTCACTCCGCCAAGAGTCGTCTGCTCCATAACAGAAAAAGCAACTTCATTGCCATCTTCATCTGTAAATACTATGCTGTCGTTTTCCATTTCTGTTCTAATCCTTTCGACTATTCGGTCTGCCCTTCATGAGCCTGACTGTCAAGATAATTCTGCAAAATAACCGCAGCGGCCATCTTGTCTACATACTGTTTCCGATTTTCTCTTCTGACTCCGGTATCCATCAAAATCCGTTCTGCTTCTACCGTAGAAAGTCTTTCATCCCACAGGATAACCTCAAGGCCTGTTCTACGTTCCAGATCTTCCTTAAACTGTTCGGTCGCTTCTGCACGTTCTCCAATCGTATTATTCATATTCTTCGGATATCCGAGAACGATCCGTTCTGCCTGATATTCCTCAATAATACTCTCTATTCTCGCAAGTGTCTGTCGAAGTTTGTTTGCTGATTTTCTTTCTATTGTTTCAAGTGGCTGTGCCGTGATCATCAGCGCATCACTGACCGCAACTCCTACTGTCTTTGTTCCGTAGTCCAATCCAATTATCCGCATATTCTTATCCTGTTCTTCTCTCCATGTAATCCGAGCTTTTTTCGATGGGATTTTTTTCATCCGACCCCATCATTTTCGACACGATCCCGATCTACTTGATCAGATTATTCTTAATGTAATCTTCAAACAGAACTTCTATGATCTCATCCCGCTCTGCTTTCATGATCAGACTTCTTGCATTCTTATAGCTGGTGATATATGTAGGATCACCGCTCATAATATAACCGACAAGCTGACTGACCGGATTATAGCCTTTTTCTGTCAGTGCTTCATATACCTGTCCTATGATCTGTGTTACATCTATCGTGTTATCCTTCAGCTGTGCAATATGTTGTGTATTCTCTTTGTTATTCATATACTCACATCCTTACTTTTATCAAGTGCCATCAGCATCTTTGCATAAAAACCTTACCCT
>ERZ791624.1490-NODE-1490-length-10460-cov-1.950312_pt1 | contig 10460 bp, 7 predicted proteins | sample MGYA00510058_ERZ791624 | MGnify/ENA primary metagenome ERZ791624 (study PRJEB30046, sample SAMN00715158) | human gut metagenome | study: EMG produced TPA metagenomics assembly of the A metagenome-wide association study of gut microbiota in type 2... | reverse complement strand
TTCCAATTTCCATTACGATCAAACAGTCCTGTGTTCCACGCTATACGGGGCAGTCCGATTCTCCAAGATAATCGAAACCTGTCAAATGAACATTCCCGCCATAGCAGGCGTGTCTCTTACTACTAACCATGAAGAACGGGATGGAGTATTTTCAGTACCTATAATTTTACGTCCTGGCTTGGCGGCTCCTACTGCAATTAATCCTTTTTCTCCATAGTTCTGCCCTATAACATCCAACATCTCTGAAAATCCATTTTCAAAAAGCCTCATTTGTTTTGGACGAAATAAAGCCATCGTAATAGGACGCGTAGGATCAAGTTTACGAGTTAAACTTCGTAAATCTAAAAAGTAACGACGCCCTTCAAGGCTGTTGAGATTATCTCTAATTTCATTACCAAGGCTATAGAGTATAATACTCGGGTGATTGCGTATACGTATAATTGCTTCTTTAGCATCAATTTTCCACCAGTCTTTAAAATACAAATTATAAGCTTTTTCTCCATTTGGTTTGGCAGCAGTCCACGTATCAAAAGTTTCATCAAGAAGCAACATACCAAGACTGTCACACAAATTATAGAAAGTTTGGTCCATAGGAGTATGGGCTCCACGTAATGCATTACAGCCTATCTGCTTCAAACGTTGGATACGGCGTGCCCATACCGAAGCAGGGACAGCAGTACCTACGGCTCCTCCATCATGATGAACACATGCACCTAGTATTTTCAGATTATGACCATTAAGCCAAAAGCCTGTTTTTGATTCGAATTTGAAATTTCTGATGCCAAACTTATTCAATTCATAATCTATTAAATGTTTCTCATTAAAAATACGCGTGGTAGCACAATAAAGATTAGGAGTCTGAATATCCCAAATTTCAGGATGGGAAATAATAACAGTCTGCAAAGAATGTATAGTATCACCTGCTAAAATAGTTACCATTTCATAATCAGATTGGATTTTCTGTCCTGAAGGGGATTTTATCTCCGTTTGAAAACCTATTTTACAGGTATTCTGCGAAGAATTGATAATGGAACAGCTTATTCTTACCTCTGCACTATTTTTTTCTATCTTAGGAGTTGTAATGAAAACACTGCCTCGCTCTAAATGTATGGGATTCGTTGTTATAAGTTTTACATGCCTATAAATGCCCGCACCTGTGTACCAACGCGAAGCTGGTTGTATACTGTTGTCTACTCTCACGGCAATTACATTTACTTGTTAAATTTGAGATACTTAGTTATCTCATAATTTATAGGCAGATACCCCATTGGTCTATGCCCCAAATAATGACCATTAATCCATATATCACTATTTGCCATTACAGCATCAAATTCTATAAAAACTGAATGCTCTGTATCGGAATTTGACATTGTAAAACATTTACGATACCAGCCTACTCCCGCTGGCAGATAACCACCTCCCCGTTGAGTAGGATTATTAGAATCATAGTTTCCTTCAATACTCCAATCATGCGGAACATTAAGAGTACGCCAGCTATTGTCATCAAATGATAGCTTTTCTGCTCCAACTATATCTCCTAGATAAAATTTCCAATTTTTATCAAAGTTTGTTGTTACACGCCCTTGTTGTCCATATGTGGGTATAAGACTCAATTCAACTACAACAAAAACAATACAGTAGATTACTTTATCATATAATAATTTTGAACTCATAACAACTTACGGTTTGTAGATAAATGAAACAGCAACTTATCCCATCCAATATTTTTCTTTAAGTGGTTGTTATTTGTTTTTAAAATATTTGTCAGCAAAGCGAAGGAATTGTTCCCAATCGTATGGAAGAACAGCATGAGGTCCTTTGCGATTGTGGTATGCGATAGGGCCATTCATGTAGGGTGTATCTACGGGAGGCATTTCTTCACAACCTATTCCGCCCAAACCATAGAGGGCATATACAGGTTCAGCTCCTTTACCTCCTAGAAATTCACCTTTTTGGTCGGACCAGTTGTCTTCTTCTGCACTGGCTATATATATAGGTCTTGGAGCAATTAGGGCAACAAGTTCGTGCTGGTCGAAAGGTAAGTATTTTTCCCTGTCATTAAATTGTTTGTAATTACCACAAACCAATGAGGAAAACGTACATTCATAGCTTCTACAGTCTCACCGAAACAACGACGTGAGATGGCAACTCCACAACATCCCGAATTCCCGGATATGACTAAAGCAAAACGCGGATCGGAGGCTCCGGCCCAGACAGCGGTTTTGCCAAGACGAGAATGACCTATCACGGCAACTTTTTTAGCATCCACTTTTTTGTCTGTTTCCAGATAATCCATGGCACGGCTCATGCCCCATGCCCAAGCTGCAATGGAACCCCATTGATCTGGATCTGGGAAATTCTGCCCTTTTTCGTAATAATAAGGATGCACACCATTTTGGAAGTCATCGTCAAAATCGGGATCCACATCATTATAACAGAAAGTGGCCAGACCATATCCGTGTTCCAAAATTTTATCAAGCTGCCAGGATTTGTCATTGATCCCCTGAAAGATCTTTTCTTCATTTTTTCATCTGTTATTTCGGGGACTGATAAATCGGGATCATCATATATCGTGTAATTGGGCATGAAGCTAATGCCTAGAAAACTGGAATTTTTCCTGATACATGATTAGGAAGATACAGTTGCAAGTCGATGTGGGGCCCCTGTGGATCGTCTGTTAATTGGATGGTTATTTCTTTCCGGGTGGCACGTCCGTTCAGAGCTTTTTCATTGATCCGACTGACTGTACAAGGCAGTTTGTGTTTTAATACAGGTGCTTTGCCAAACATATAAGTCGTGAACAGGTTTAAAATTTCGGGGCGGCGTTTTTGCTCCCATTGTTCCTTGGTCTGAACCATTTCTCCGTCGTGGCACATTAATACGGAAGGTAAGGTATATTGCGGAACCTTACTTTCATCATAATTAGCTAATTTGGCATAGTCTTTTCTAGGAGATTTTCCATTTTGGGCGTCAGTATAAGTTATACTCAAGAGGAGCATAATCCATATCATTATGTTTTTCATAAGATCCAGTTTTTATAGAAGTTTGATAACGATTTTTTATAATTAAATTTGTCTTACACCTTTCGGAAGTTTTACTTTGGTTGCGATTTTACCATCGGCTTTCTTCTCGTGGCTGACTTCTATCACGCCCCAAGGGGTGGGATAAGTACCTTTGGCCCATTCTAATTTACCCAAGTGTGGCTCAATACTGATCTGCTTGCGTTCCACGTCCACGATTTTTATACCTAATACATGATCTGACAGCCATGTGGTAGGTCCTGAAGACCACCCATGGCAAAGGCTGTGACGGAATCCGGGATAGCAATAGGCACCGAAATCGCCATGTATGTCTTTTTTCCCGGCTGGAACAGGTTCGTCTATAGGAGCGGCATTAGGAATCCAGTCCAGATTGAAATCTTCCCAAAACGTGGTTGCTCCCAAATCCAGCATGGCTCCCCAGAAAGTTTTAATGATATCTATTGCTTTCTCATACTCACCTGCTTTGGCTAATGCTTCCAGCATATAATACCCGTAAAAAGTGGAAAAACCTTTTCCACCGCCTACAGAGACAACTTCATCGCAAGCCTGTTGGGGATCCATCAATCCGGTGATGGCCATTAATGAAGCTGCCTGTTTCAGATTGTTGTGAGGTAATATCTTTTTTTTCATCCGGTTGATAATGTCCAGACATAATTGAGCATCAGAGGTGTTGCCAAGTTTTAAAGACAATTGATGCGCATCTTGCATGGCCCATACGATCAGTGCGCGATAGCCTGCCTCAACTCCGGCTTTATTTCCGCTGGATGGCCAGTCCAAAAAGCGGGCAGGTGCTAACGTTTCATTTCCCGCATCATCCACTTTTCCGTTTATCAGATGGATTAATCCGCTGATATAGTCGGAATGTTTCTTTAAAAAATCAATATCTCCGGTCTGGTGATACCATTCATATTGGTTGATCAGATACCATAGGCTGTATGCACTCATGCCATTCATCCAATCGGGTAAAGGAAATTGTTTGCAGGCCAGGTCCAGACTGTTGGGAATCACCTCATTGTATCCGAAAACACGGCTGATGGTCATTAATTCAGGATGCATATCGCCCAGCCAGACTACCCGGTCACGTTTGATGCCATCCCATAAAAACTCCTGCATGTTCAAGTGGACAGTATAGGCTCCGGTAATCCATATTTTGTTTAAACGTTGGTCGTTGCATTCAAAAGACCCCAGATAGGGAATATCACGGTAGCGCAGGATAGCTGAAATTTCTTTTAAAGAGATAGTAGCGTTGTTTTGCAGCAAGTCGAGACGGACAAAGCGGAAACCGGTATTGCCTATTTCAATCATGCCGTCACGGGGAATTTCCATGATGATATCACGTTTGGCATGATCGTCTGTTGAAAATCCCACTTTCCATTCGGTATTTGAAGTGGTACTGTTGGCTTCTCCAACAGATTCTCCGAAACGTATCCTTACCAAAGAAGGCTCCCTACGGCTGGAACTACCCATGACGAGCTTTAATCCTCCATGCAGTTCACTGCCGAAATCCAGTAATAAGGATGCCTTCTCTGTTTCAGTAGAGGTCATTATGCAACATTTTTTTCTGTTCATCTCCGATTGGCCGTTTCCACGCTCTAACAAATAGTGTTCGTCTTTTATTAGATTATTCTTACATCCTGCGTATTTGGTAACAATACGTTTGGGGGTGATGTAAGCACGGTTCATGATATCTTTGGTCATTCTTTGTGAGGCATCGCTTTGTAGGGTGGGAGGGATACCTGCATATAGAAGTGCGGGTAGCAGAACGAATGCAATTATGCTTTTTCTGATTGTTGGTAATAGTTCCATAGTATCTTTGATTTTTGATTTGTGCAAATATAGACGAAGAAGGTATCTTACCTATGGAATTTTATTCATTTACATGGAATATTGTTCATATTCTTTCTGTTCTTTTTCCATATACGGATAACAATCTTTATTCATCTTGTTGGATTTGTATTGGATTTTAGTTATTGTTTTTTGGGGGGCTGACAGATAGATTCTTTATATGAAAAGAAATGAGTGAATGAACTGTACAGAACTTGTTGATATCACTTTTCTTTTATAATCCATATTCCTTCAAAAAAAGGAGCCTCACCTCGTAGCTTTCCTTCTTCTGTTTTATATAGTCGTGCGCTCACTATATCGTTGATTTGTATTATATAAATATCTCCTTCTTTTGTGTAGTGGCTTGTCAGAACCAATGGTCCTGGTGCGACAAATCGGCATAGCGTGTCGTTCAGGAAATCTATGTAATCTATTTGTGGATTGCCATCTACAAGTTCATAGCGTATAGTTTTTTGTTGTTTGCATCCCGCTATTAACAAGAATAGTGTAGTGAAGCATATAAACCGACCGATTTTTTTCATTATAAAATAAGTATTTATGGTGTGGAAAATAGGGGAGTACTGAATCCGGCACTCCCCTTATTAATTATTGACTGCAAAAATCTAGTCTGTTAATAGCCTGGATTCTGCATTGCGGCTTTTTCTTCATCACTTAAATTCGTACCGTCTTCATGTTGAAGTTGGTCTAAGAATGTTTGTGGAATAGGACGAAGCAAATGTTTGTCTGCTATATTGGCAGCTGCTTCCGGATTGAATAATTTAGCACGTTGAACCAAAGTCTTGGTACGGCTTAATTCTTCCCAGCGGTTCCATTCACCTAGGCATTCGCGGGTACGTTCGTTTAAAATGAAATTGATCAAACGGTCTTTGTCCCCATTTACGCCCATAGCTGATAGAATAGCTTCATCCTCGGCCGGTAATGATGAATAACTTGAAATTTGCAGACTGGAAGCATCTGTAGTGCGTTCTATACCAGTTGAAAGATAGTAAGTGTTCTTTTGAAGGAAAGAAGCCTTGAATGCCTCTGTGTTATTGATTTTGGTACCATTGGCATCTTTGCATTTACCTAAAGTGCTTAGTGCGGTTGAATTATCTTCGTCACCACCTGCGCTTTTCAAGAAAGCCATAGAACCATCGGTGTAGTATTCGCGATCTTCACCATTTTTCCATTCGGCACGTGCACGGAGCTGGTTGATGGTAGAGATAGCATCCTGGAAGTTACCGGAACGTACTTGAGCTTCCGCTTTTATCAGATAAGTTTCGCCTGTACGGGCCATAATGACATCACGATGTGCGTCCCCTTTTTCTGCTGTACGCGAGCCGTCATCAGTTTTATTGATACCACAGAAGACATTGGACTGTGCTGGATTTCCGCTAACACCATAGGTGTTCAATACATATTGACCACCGGCATATACAGGGAACACATTCGGCACCCATTTATTTGTTTCGGGGTTTACAAAGGAGTGGGCTATACCACCACGACCTACTGTTCCATAATCGGAGTTTGTGGCGTCTTTAAAACGGTTGTCACTTTTTTTATTAAGAATAAAGATGATGCCTTGGTCGCCTAGTGTTGGAACCTGATCGGCTGTAATACCGTTTGTAGCCACTACATCATCTGCTTTCGATGCAATATTATTCAATCCGTAGACAGTTTTGAATGTTTTCCACATACGTGAGTCATTCACATTGTCAAAGATAGCATAAGCGTATTCTGTAGGGCGGCAACGTTGGAAGTCCATACCACCAATATATTGGCCACGTTGTGTCCAACCACCGGAGAAGTTGGAGAATTGTGGGTTGAAGTAACTATAAGTACGGTTTCCGAAACGTCCGGTTGCCGAAGAAGTGTGTTGGCATGACATTAATATTTCATTAGACTCCTCGGCTTTGCAGTCTATACCGGTCCATTTGGCGTAAAGGTTATTATAATCACTTTCTAACGGACATTTTGAGATGACTTCATCGCATAACGTAATCGCTTTTTTCAAATCAGCATCAGCAGGATAACTTGAGTTCCAGTCGCTGCAACGTTCAGACTGACGGTACAGCAAAGCTTTTGCCAGGAAGTGTGCTGCTGTGTATTTAGTCCATGTACCTGTACCACGCCATCTGTCTGTAGGCAGTTTGTCGTAAGCGTTCTGCAAGTCATCAATCACTTGGTTTAATGTTTCTTCTGCAGAAGCGCGAGTAAAGGTTCTGACCACACCTTCAGTAACTTGGGTTTGCAGAACCACACCACCATATTGTGCGAAAAGACGATAGTAGTTATATCCACGTAGGAAATAAGCTTCACCCAAGCATTTTTCACGGACTTCCGCATCAGTAACATAGTCAGCTGATGCGATAACTTGATTGGCAGAAGCGATGCCGTAATACATCTGATCCCAAAGAGCTGATATACCCGGACAGTTATTGTTGGCCGCTCCGTTTGCTTTTGTACAGTCCAATGGGTTCAGACGGCTGTCATAAGTGTTCCATGGTTCTGCCGTCAGGTCAGAGCCGTTTGTGAATTCATCAGTGCCGTAAAGGGTAATACCATACGCCCATTCATAACCGAAATGCCAACGGATGTTACCGTACAGTGCGGTAGCCAGATCTTGAATGCCCTGTGACGTTTTGAAATAATCAGTGGTATAGGATGACTTGTTTTTTTCATCTAGGAAACTATCGCTACAAGAACTGAAACCGGCAGTCATTGCGACAGACAGGGCAGCTGTGAATAATGTATATTTTAAATTTTTCATTTTAAAAACAGTTTAATGTGTTATTATCAAATTAGAAACCAACTTGTAAACCGAAAGTAAAGCCTCTATTGTAATAAGTAGTGCCTAAGTCCAGATCCATAAAATCTACTGAAGAATAGAGGTTGCCTATATTCTTAGCTTGTGCATATAATTTAAGAGAACTGATTCCGATGTTCTTTAATGCTTTGGAATTGAAGTTATAACCTAAAGAAATGTTACGGATCTTGATGAATGAGGCATCTTTAAAGCCTAGCAGACTTGAATAAGCATCACCACCTGCTGTACTGTAAATCGGTTTTTGATAATCAGCACCAGTGTTGTCCGGAGTCCAATAGCTTATTTCACGTTGGTTGTACATACCGTATTGGCCTTCACCACCCGTATCAACCATATAACCAAATCGTCCGTTTAGCTCGATACCTAGTTCAAGACCTTTATAGTTGAATGTATTGCTCCATCCCAGTACCCATTTAGGATTTTTGTTGCCAAGAATAATACGGTCATTACTGTCTATAATATAGTTACCATCCTGATCAACTGGTTTAACCATACCTGCTTCAAATTTATGTCCGTTGGCATTGAATTTAGCCATTTCTGCCGCATCACTTTCCTGCCACAGACCATCGCTGGCAGTACCATAGAAAACATTGATTGACTCACCAATGAACCAGGCATTGGAAATGTCATCCTGCTTGCCGTTGGCAAGTTCTACGATTTCATCTTTTTGATAGGCTGCATTGATAGTGGAACTCCATTCAAAGTCTTTGGTTTGTATGGGAACCAAGTTCAGAGATAAGTCAACACCGAAGTTTTTTGTTTTACCTACATTGGCATAAGTAGAATTAAAGCCGGTTAAGGTTGGAATAGTCATGCTTAATAATAAGTCATTGGTGTTAGAGTGATAAATATCCATTGAACCGCTGATACGTCCATTCAAGAAACTGAAATCTACACCATAGTTATATTGTGTTGTCTTTTCCCAACCTAAATCTTTATTTGCCATTTTTACTTGAGAAGAAGTGTAATAAGGTTCATTTGTAGCATAAGCAGGTGTTAGAGTAGAGCCAAAAGGTACATAGAATGACTGGATATTACCTAATGTAGAATATGCACTTACAGCTGAGTTACCTGTTGTTCCCAAACCGAAACGAAGCTTTAACTGGTTTATCCAAGAAATATCTTTCATGAAGTCTTCTTGGTCAATGCGCCAGCCCAAGGCGGCAGAAGGGAAGAAACTCCATTTGTGTCCGTCTGCTAATACAGAAGAACCGTCATAACGTCCGGATACAGTCAATAAATAACGGTCGTTGTATGCGTAGTTTATACGTGCCATGTATGATGCCAGCTGATTTTCAGACATACCGGTACTCATACCAGCACCATAAGTTGCTGCATCTGTAATGTCTACACTGCCCATGTTGTACCATTCAAAATTCTCATTAGGAATGGCGTTAGCACTTTCGGAACCACTTTCTTTATTATATTTGGAAGCTGATTGCAATAAGGTTACGCCTAAGTTATGTTTGCCAAATGTCTTGTTATAGTTGATCTGATTATCCAGTGTCCATGACAAGTAACGATCTGTTGCATATTTAGCATAGTTTTTTGAGCCCATTTTCACGGCAGAGTCTTTGCTGATAAAAATACCTTGACGATAGTGGCGGAAATCAGGACCGAAAGAGATTTTATAGCTTAGTCCCTCTAGTGGTGCCCATATTTTTCCAAAATCAAATTGTCCGTAAAAGCTGCCTAGTGCACGGAAAGTTTGGCGGTTATCGGTTGACTTATTCCATTCGTCAATCACAGTATAGACATTGGTGGTGGAGCCACAGGGGTTGGTAATGATATTGCCTTCTTCATCATAAGGAACACCAAAGCGTGGAATAGCTTTTGCCGCGCTATATATATCAACAGGGCCCGAGCCTGAAGATTGTCCGGTACGGGAATAACCATAGTCTTGAACCGCCCATGAACCGTTGATAGATCCGCCCATTTTAAACCAAGGTTTTACTGTAAATCGACAGACATTGAGAAATTATAACGTTCATATTCCTGTCCTTTCTGAGTACCTTGATTATTTAGATAACCAATAGAGAAGAAAGCTTGTGCAGTTTCGTTACCGCCACTACCACTGATGGTATGTTCATGTGTGATACCTGTTTGGGTCACTATGTCTGCCCAGTCGGTATCTGTTACTCTACTTCCATCCCAAGTACCGTTATTCCAACCTTTATTTACATTAGCCAAAGCTGCGGGATCACCTGATGCTGCGAAATAAATTTGGTCTTTATCGTAGTTAGGTTGGTCACCGCGAGGATTGTTTACCGGATCTGAGTTATAATAAGCCCAACGGCGCCAGGTAATATAATCGCTTGCACTCATGGCAGGTGATTTGTCTTTTAGGGTTTCTAATGTGACAGAACCTGAGTAGTTTAAAGCGAGTCTACCTGCTTTACCGCGTTTGGTGGTTATCAATATGACACCATTGGCACCACGAGAACCGTAAATAGCTGTAGAAGAGGCATCCTTTAAGATATCAATGGATTCTATGTCACGCGGATTGATCGTTTCAATTCCTCCAGCACTCAAGGGCACTCCATCTACTACATACAGAGGGTCTGATGATGCGCTGATAGATCGGTTACCACGAATACGGATTGATCCTACAGTACCCGGACGTTCACTTGAGGTGATATCTACACCGGCAGCTTTGCCTTGTAAGGCTTCAAAAGCATTGTTCACAGGTCTTGTATTCAATTCTTCAGAACCCACACGTGCCATAGCACCAGTCACATCACTTTTTTTCTGAACACCATAACCAACCA
>ERZ791624.1488-NODE-1488-length-10468-cov-1.879286_pt1 | contig 10468 bp, 11 predicted proteins | sample MGYA00510058_ERZ791624 | MGnify/ENA primary metagenome ERZ791624 (study PRJEB30046, sample SAMN00715158) | human gut metagenome | study: EMG produced TPA metagenomics assembly of the A metagenome-wide association study of gut microbiota in type 2... | reverse complement strand
GGAATAAAGCAGATGAAGTGTTGTATGCTCCATCCCACCATTGTACCAATCGACCGGCAGCCAGTATTTGAGTGCTTCCGGACTTGCCAGTGCCTTGTCATTGTGCGGATCGGTATAACGCAGGAAATACCAGGAAGATCCGGCCCACTGCGGCATTGTATCGGTCTCACGCTTTGCAGGACCACCACAGCATGGACAAGTCGTATTTACCCAGTCGGTCATTGCTGCAAGCGGAGATTCTCCGTTGTCTGTCGGCATATAACTTTCTACTTCCGGAAGAAGCAGCGGCAGCTCGCTCTCATCAATCGGCACATACCCACACTTATCACAATGAACAATCGGAATCGGCTCCCCCCAGTAACGCTGACGGGAGAATACCCAGTCTCTTAATTTATAATTTGTCTTTGCCTGACCAATTCCTTTTTCTTCCAGGAATTTGATCATCTTTTCCTTTGCATCTTTTACTTCCAGGCCGTTTAAGAAGTCGGAGTTGATCAGCACACCCGTCGCTACATCGGTAAAAGCAGCCTCATTGACATCCACTTCTTCTCCGTTCTTTGCCACTACCTGAATGATCGGCAAATGAAATTTCTTTGCAAACTCCCAGTCTCTCTCATCATGTGCCGGAACTGCCATGATCGCACCGGTACCATAGCTCATCAGTACATAATCAGATACCCAGATCGGAACTTCTTTTCCGTTGACCGGATTGATTGCAGTCAGACCGTCAATTGCCACACCAGTCTTGTCTTTTGCAAGCTCCGCCCGCTCAAAATCAGACTTTCTGGAAGCCTGCTCGCGGTATGCAACGATTTCCTCCCAGTTTTTAATCTGATCCTTGTACTTATCCAGATATGGATGCTCTGGTGAAACAACCATATAGGTAACACCAAACAATGTATCACAACGTGTGGTGTAAATACGCAGCTTATCTTCTGTATCTTTGATCTGAAAATCAACCTCGGCACCTGTAGAACGTCCGATCCAGTTTTTCTGTGAAACCTTGACACGTTCAATGTAGTCTACATCATTCAGTCCTTCGATCAGCTTATCCGCATAATCGGTGATCTTTAACATCCATTCGCTCTTTACCTTGCGGACAACCGGAGCGCCACACCGCTCACATACACCGTTTACAACTTCCTCGTTTGCAAGACCTACCTTACAGGAAGTACACCAGTTGATCGGCATCTCTTTTTTGTATGCAAGACCGGCCTTGAACAATTTCAGGAAAATCCACTGTGTCCATTTATAGTACTTTGGATCTGTTGTATTAATCTCACGATCCCAGTCAAAAGAATATCCCAGAGAATGTAACTGATCCTTAAAATGCTTTACATTATTTTCGGTTACGATTTTTGGATGGATTTTATTTTTAATTGCATAGTTTTCTGTCGGAAGTCCAAATGCATCCCATCCCATCGGATATAATACATTATATCCCTGCATTCTTCTCTTCCGGGCAACAATATCCAATGCTGTGTATGGTCTTGGATGCCCAACGTGAAGTCCCTGTCCGGATGGATATGGGAATTCAACCAGCGCATAATATTTCGGTTTGGAATAATCATTGGTTGCAGCAAAAGCCTTTTCATCATCCCAGACTTTCTGCCACTTTTTCTCTACCACTTTGTGGTTGTATACTTCTGCCATGTCTTCGCCTCTTCATTTTTCATATTTTTTCACAATACATTTATTTTACACATACCGGGGTAGTTTGTCAATTGTCATGAGGAGGGACATTGCCATGAGGAGGGACCCGCGCTCTTTGCGGGAGGAGTCCTTATGGCTCCACCTGGAAAAATCTTGATACCTCTTTGCGGGAGGAGTCCTTATGACCACTTCCTTCCACCCCGGCACAAAAACAAAAACCCCGATGATATCACTCACCGGGGTTTTTAAAATCAGTTTCTGATTAGTTGTTGATGAGCTTGTCGCTCTCGTTGTTCCAGCTGTACAGCTTACGGATCTCAGCACCAACCTTCTCTGATGGATGCTCAGAAGCAAGCTTTCTCATAGCCTTGAAGTGAACCTGACGTCCTGCCGGAGACATATCCAGTAAGAACTCTTTTGCAAATGTACCATCCTGAATATCAGTAAGGATCTGCTTCATAGCCTTCTTTGTCTCAGCAGTAACAATCTTTGGTCCGGTGATGTAATCACCATACTCAGCTGTATTAGAGATAGAATATCTCATTCCTGCGAAACCTGACTGGTAAATTAAGTCTACGATCAGTTTCATCTCATGGATACACTCGAAGTATGCATTTCTCGGATCATAACCAGCCTCGCAAAGTGTTTCGAAACCAGCCTGCATAAGTGCACAAACACCACCACAAAGTACAGCCTGCTCACCGAAGAGGTCAGTCTCTGTCTCTGTACGGAATGTTGTCTCAAGAAGTCCGGCTCTTGCTCCGCCGATTCCAAGACCATATGCAAGTGCAAGATCCCATGCCTTTCCGGTAGCATCCTGCTCAACAGCGATCAGACAAGGAGTTCCCTTACCAGCCTGATACTCAGAACGTACTGTATGTCCTGGTGCCTTAGGTGCGATCATTGTAACATCGACATCCTTTGGTGGCTTGATGCATCCGAAATGGATATTGAAACCATGTGCGAACATTAACATGTTACCTGGCTCAAGGTTTGGCTCGATATCTTTCTTGTACATATCAGCCTGTAATTCATCGTTAATCAGAATCATGATAATATCAGCTTTTTTAGCAGCTTCTGCTGCAACGTATACCTTAAATCCCTGCTCTTCGGCTTTCTTCCAGGACTTGCTTCCCTCATAAAGACCGATAATGACGTTGCATCCGGACTCCTTTAAGTTTAATGCATGTGCATGTCCCTGGCTGCCATAGCCGATGATTGCGATTGTCTTTCCATCCAGTAATGAAAGGTTACAATCTTCCTGATAAAAAATTCTTGCTTCTGACATATCATTGTCCTCCTAAATATGTATACTCTTATATAAAAAAATATTTTTAATAAGTAGCTGTAACTAATCCAAAAAACGGACATCCGACGATCCACGGGTAAGTCCCGTAATTCCGGTACGCGCAAGTTCCAGAATTTCATACCCATCCAGCAGATCTAAAAAGGCATCCAGTTTATCCTGATGTCCTACCAGCTGAATTACCATGGAATCGTTTGTGACATCTACGATCTTTCCATGAAAAATCTCTGTCACATTCATAATCGGCTGACGCTCATTATCCTTTGCGCGGATCTTTACAAGAATCAGCTCCCGGGTAACAGAAAGTCCCGGTTCCAGTTTTTTGATATCCAACACATCTTCCAGTTTCAGTAACTGTTTCTCGATCTGATCCAGAATAAGTTCATCGCCACTGGCAACAATTGTAATTCTGGTATATTTCGGATCTGCAGTCACACCGGATGAAAAACTGTCAATATTATATCCGCGGCGACTGAACAATCCGGATATCCGGCTCGTCACACCTGGGTTATTTTCCACTAAAAGCGATAACGCCTGTCTTCTCATATCTCGAAAACCTTCTACTTTCTTTGTGTTGTTTAGATCATAATACTATAATCTGTGTTTGTCAAGCACTATTTTTATTATAACTTTCGGTTATATTATGAATAACTCCCATCTATCAGAATGGGACTTTTAAAAGTGAAACATATGGGAATACAGGAAGCTCCCGATTCCTACCCCCAGTAAAATAATCACAATAATTTTCATAAGAAGCGCGATCACACTGCAGATCACCCCTGCAAGTGCCATCCCTCTGCTGCTTCCGTACTTTGGCTTCTGTAATGCGATAATTCCAAGAAATCGACCGGCAGCTGCGACAAGAAATGTCAGCCATTTCCCTCCGGCACAGCATGCCAGCAGAATGGCAACAATCCCAAGAATCATTGAAGCAATTCCAAGCCCGTTTGCACCTTCGTCCATATTCTGCGGTGTTCCACCATAAGTATACGGATTATCCGGGTTTACAGGTGTTCCACAATATCCGCACATAACCGAATCATCGGGAATCTCTCTTCCACATTTTCTGCAATACATAATTTCTCCTTTGTTTAATACAAGGTCTTAATGGCTCCATTATAATACTGAAGGATTTTTAAAGCATCCGTCAGATCCACTTTTCCGTCACGGTTTACATCTGCCGCAGTCTTTTCCGCGTTTGTAAATGTTTTCGTGTTGTTATAATACTGAATGACATATAACACATCCACCAGATTAATTTTCCCGTCACCACTCACATCTCCAAGCGTATGTACCTGATCCGTGATCGTCACACTTGAGGTCGCCGAATTATAGGAAAAGATATCTCTCTGCTGGTCTTCCACAGACTCTATGGCAACCGTAACATCTGTACTGATTCCATTATTGGAGTATGCTGTCATCCCATTCGCAAGCTGAAAATCAATGTACATCAGATTACCTGAAGTATTGACATCTGCTGTTGCGGTATATTCCGTTGTCAGATATCCTCCGTAGGAAGACATATTATAATCACTCTGTGTAAGTGTCGACTGCACTTCCGGTGCCAGTGTTATGGACTGGAAAGCAAGAATATTTTTATTATAAGTAATCCTAAGCTTAATTTTATTAAATCCGTCATTTCGGGAAAAATACACCGGTACGGAAATCCGTCCGTTTCCCTTTACGATTCCAAGGGAAAGTGTCACGGTCTTTGCCTGGGAATTGGTCAGTGTGAGTTTCTGCGTTTTCAATTCCACATCCGTTCCATTTGTCCGAAGATAGGATGGGCTAAAGGTAATATCCGTCTTAATCACCGGTTTTGCCGATGTAAATTTCAGTGTGGCAATGGATGATCCTGTCACTTTCACAGGGTCTGCAATCTGCCCGGTTGTATTTCCTGCCGCATCCTTTTTATAATAATCCACGGACAGAAAATGTGTATACCCATTATAGGAAGCCTTCCACTCTCCGTTATTGTCTGTCTTTCCGGATGTGGTGCCCCCGCCAACAACTACCGTAACCGAAGTAAATACTGAATTGTCATAAGTCAGGTATCCTCCGAATCCGGAAGTCTCCGCATTGACAGAAAATGTCACATCAAATGACTGTCCCGCATTTAAATTGATGGAGTCACTGGCAGTCTTCATTTCCAGCGAACCGGCAGCAGCCGTTGTTGTTGCTGCAAATACGTCAGGCGGCTTCACGCCGGCTCCCACAATGACCATACATGCCAGCATGATTCCGGCTATTAATTTCTTTGCTTTTTTCATAAGAATTCCCCCACTTGTATGTGTTTTGATCCTCTGTAACTCATTCTATGTCTTATCCTACCATTCTCTGTAGCAAAAGGCAAGACGTAACAAAGCCGGAAATTTATATGGTTTCCCTGTGATTTTCATCCATCATTCTCCTTAACCGTTCGATTGCCGGATAATTATTGGGATTGATCTGCTCTTTCGGTGGGAGTTCTTCCATACGGAAAAAACAAAGTTTTTCTACTTCCTCCTGCTGGCAGATGATCTGCCCGGAAAATTCCCGGCATAAAAAGATCTCTTCTGCGGCATAAATTTCATCCCCGTTTGGATAGACATAATGTACTTCTTCTCCGGAGACATTCATAAAGTGTTCGAGTTTTCCGCAGATCAGTCCTGTTTCCTCCCGTACTTCCCGTCTGGCACAGTCTTTGAAGCTCTCCCCGAGTTCCATAGACCCCCCGGGATATCCCCATAACCCGTTGTCTGCACGTTTCTGCAGAAGCAGCTCCCTTTTTTCATTCAAAAGCAGCACTCCTGCACAAGTCATAATCAACGGCCGATGACCTACCTGTTTTCTCAATTCCAATATATATCCCATATGTTTTGTTCTCTCTTTCTTTTTTCTGTCTCCATCATAGCACGGGAAAGGAAAAAAGAAAACCGCGCATCTTTTCAGATGCACGGCACTTGCTGAGTAAAACGTAACGCTAATATACAAATACAACGTTACCATGTCCGGATTTTCGGTTTCAGACTATTGTAATGTATCATATTTTTAATACTTACCGGATTTTTATAAAGTTTCATCAAAAAACCGAAGCATATGCTCACTCCATGCTTTGGCCGAAGTACCATATCCTAACCCGATGCCGTGATCCCCCGTCGGAAAAGTCTCACACAGATGCTTCACCCCTGCTTTCGTAAGTGCTGCATCCAACCGGGTCGTATTGCTGGCCGGAACACAGCCGTCATCGAGATTCGCATAAGCGTATGTTGGCGGATAGCCGGTCAGATCGTGAAGTTCTACCGACAGTTTTTTCTGAAGATCCGGGTTTCCGCCTGTATTACAGCGACAGCTTCCCTCATGATATTCCGAAGTAAAACTGATCACCGGGTACAACAGTCCTACCCCGTCCGGCCGCGCAGAAATCCTTCCATATAGTTTTTCCATCTCCGGATGTACACAAAAAATTTCTGTTTTCAGCTCTTCGTGCAGCATTGCCGTGCTTGCGCACAAATGCCCACCGGCAGAAGCTCCCACCACAAGAATACGGTTTTCATCAATGCCATACTGCCGTGCATGTGCACGTACATGCATAATGGCCAGTGCCAAATCCATCTGACACTGCGGATAGGTATTGGGCTGGATGCGATAGCTTAAAATAAAACATATAGTTTCACTCCCTGCCAAAAACCATATCATAAATCACGTCCGTAATTTCAGAATTGTCCGGCAAAATACCTGTTATAAAAAGTCACGCAGCATACGTTTTCTGCTCGGTGCACCAAGTTTACGCAGTGCCTTTGCCTCAATCTGACGGATACGCTCTCTTGTCACATGAAACATCTGTCCCACTTCTTCCAGCGTGTGCGGCTGATTTCCGTCAAGACCGAACCGCAGTGTGATCACTTCCTGCTCACGATCCGTCAGGTCTTTCATGGCAAGTGAAATCTGCTTATTACGCATCTCCGCAATCGCATTCTCCTCCGGGGATAACGCATTGGAATCCTGCACAAAATCACCCAGATGGGAATCGTCCTCATCCCCTACCGGAGCCTCCATGGAAACCGGATCCTGACTAAAACTCATGATCTCCGTTACACGATCTTCATCTTCGCCAAGCATCTCCGCAATTTCCTTATTGGAAGGTTCTCTTCCCAGCTCCTGTGTCAGGGTACGGCGTGCGCGGACAACCTTATTGATTGTCTCCACCATATGTACCGGAACACGGATCGTCTTTGCCTGATCTGCAATTGCACGGGTAATTGCCTGACGAATCCACCATGTCGCATATGTGGAAAACTTAAATCCTTTTCGTACTCAAACTTATCGACTGCTTTCATCAGGCCGATATTCCCCTCCTGAATCAGATCCAGAAGCGGCAGTCCCCTGCCGACATACTTCTTGGCAATACTTACTACCAGTCTGAGATTGGCTTCAATCAGTTCCTTCTTGGCTTCCGGATCACCCTCACTGATCCGCTTGGCAATCTTTTGCTCTTCTTCCATGGTAAGCAGACGCACCTGTCCGATCGTCTTTAAATACTGACGTACCGGATCCGTGATATCCGCCCCCTCCATAACCGAGAGATCTTCCTCGATATTTTCCTCGGAATCTTCCTCAATATCATCATCAATATCCAAAAGAATCTTACTTTCTTCCAGTTCTTCGTCATCCACCTCATCCGGTTCTTTCTCCTTTGCAGACAAAGAAACCGTCTGCTCCATGTCATTTTTTGAGCGAAGGACTTCGATCTTGTTATCTTCTAAAACTTTTAAAATGTTGTCAAACTGCTCAGAGGAAATCTCTACCCCTGAAAATGTATCCAGGATTTTGCTGTATGCGATCTTATCCTGATTCTTTTTGCCCTGTTCGATCAGGCCTGCTACCATTTGAATAATAGAACGTTTATCTTCTGTCACGAAAAATACTCCTTATCAATAAATTCCCCTATTTTATTTTATATCTTCTTTTAGGTTCTAAAACATTTTACCACAATTCAAAAATAATTCCACACCTTTTTTCGTATTTATGTTCATTATTTGATACTGCCGTTTATTCTCCCCTGTGCTCTGCTCCTGCATTGCCTTGTTATTCCCGGCTCTTTCTTCCTGCTGGTGGCAGCCGATCCCCCTCATGTATCTCTGATACCCTGTCAATGCCCTGTCTCTCATAACTCCGGTGGGCGGTGTCGTTTGGAATGTCCGGATTGTATACAGGCTTTCCATACTTCCGTATTACTATTGTTATTTATTGTGACAAATATTTTGTCTGAATACTTATCGCCAACCCTGTTTGATTCAATTTCCGATTTTGGAATAGCCTTCTTTCATACGCTCCATAGTTTGCCCCATTGACAGCTTTCCTGAAGAAGTGATTTCCAATCGGTTGTCATATACCACAACCTGTATCGTACCATGATCCAGATAACGATATTTAATGGTATTGAATCAAAAATATTATGTCTCACTTTATTCTCTTCTTTACAGGCACTTTCTCGGCATATTCCTGTTCCAGTTCCTCCGCCAGATACGCATCGCTCATGCAGTGCATATCGGAAACACCATCACGGATCAGCTGATAAACCAGTGAATGATAAAAGAAATCCAAAGCCGCATCCAGTGAAAGTCCCTGCTGTTTAGCAAAGCATTCAATAACACGGCTATATTTTTTCTGAAGCAAAATCGGATTCGCTGTCATAGTGTTTCACTCCCTTCAAAACGCAGCAGAGACAGTGCTTTCTCTGTGCGGAAACATATTTGCAGGTTCGGCTTTTCATAACGCAGGCGGTTGATAGCTTCCGTTTTATCAATCAGTCCGTCAAAGAACAGCTCCACCGTATTGAACACCTTATCATTGGCAACACCGCCTACAACAAGGTCATAATCCGTCAAATCTTTTCCACTGCGGCAGTTCAGAATAAAATCCAGCCATTCTTCGGAATAAGAATCGAATTTCAGCGTTTTTAGTTCAGCTTCCCGGCTTTCATCGTTTCATACCTGGAGATAATACCATTTTTCCCACGGTGTTTGAACTTGCCGCACCACTTCGCTGCCTGTTCATACAACGGTGTGACATAAAAGCCACGCCCGAAGTCTACGTTAGGGCGGGAATGAACCAAATCCGGCTTAGCAATCTCTAAGAAAGAACCATGATAGAGAATCATACTTCCACGCCCCTTTCTTTCATCACATCAAGAAGATCATTAACGATATATTCCCGGCTCTGGGTATGCAGCACTTCATATTCCGGCACGATATAACCGTTCAGAATGTTGCTTTTTTCAGTAAATGCCTGATACACACGCTCTGCATCCACACCCAGCTTTGCCGCTACATTTTCAATGCAAAACACGGCAAACTCCAACTCTCTGGAATTTTTGATTTTTTCATCCGCCATCACGTGTCAACCTTTCCTATATTTTTAATAATTCATAGACTTTTTTAAAAATTCAACCTTTGTTCTATTTCCTTATCTGCACAATAAAATCAAAATAATCTTTTCCAATTTTAGTTTCGACATCTGGATAACCTGATGTATCAACTATCCAATGATTTTATGGGCTTTCCTTATATTGTATTTAATTTAAAATTATTTATTGTTATTTACAGTTTTTTGCTTTTATTTTGCTAACGCGGTCAAATTGCGGTCAAACTTCTAATTCATTTAATTTCTTCATGTACTCTGCCTTCTCTTTATACCCTCTGATTTCATTTGCACCAAGTTGTAATGCTCTGCGAATATACTCTTCATCATTTTCATCAGACGCATGTTTACACCTTCTAGTATGATTCTGCTGCAGTTTTGAAGAACATGGATACAATTCTTTTACTATTACGATCAACTACAGTATACCATCAAAACAAGACGATTTCTATTATATCTACATTTTCCACCAAATGATTCACAATAAAATTGTACTTATCAATAGAAACCAATCGCGGAATACTGCCAACTTCTCGAGACAGTTTTGTCCTGTTTAAAATATCTACATAAGATACGATAAAATACAGACCATGGAACAATTGTGTTGCAGGGTGGCTGACCTCTATTTTATTTTACATAGGATGGGGGTGGTGCTGATGAACAAGAGATTTGATTTTAAAGACCTCATGACCTTTGGTCTGTTCATTCTTGCATTACTGACATTCGTATTTACGTTTATCAGATAATGTTTTAGAGCATAAAAAAACACCCCAAAAACTTTGACTGAGTACTAGGGTGGATTTTCTAACTAGATTTACGAGGTCAACCACTTGTGGGCAGTTGTTCCTCTTTTATTTACATTAACTATAACACGACACGTTCCAAAAAACAAGTAGCATTATTTATATCATATGATAGCCCTAAAATCACAGAAGGCAAGCTCATAATCAAACAAAATTATCCTAACCGTTACAATAAAACGCTTAAGGGTGTCTGTATTCCGGACACCCTCTTTTTATATCTAAATCCGGCGGGAAATTTGCGTCCTACCGTTTGTGTTCTACGTGCGTCCTACTTGTGTCCTACGTGGCAAAATTTAAGGCTATC
>ERZ791624.1487-NODE-1487-length-10476-cov-2.331734_pt1 | contig 10476 bp, 15 predicted proteins | sample MGYA00510058_ERZ791624 | MGnify/ENA primary metagenome ERZ791624 (study PRJEB30046, sample SAMN00715158) | human gut metagenome | study: EMG produced TPA metagenomics assembly of the A metagenome-wide association study of gut microbiota in type 2... | reverse complement strand
TGGAATTTCTCATTTTGGCTTGTACTATTTATATTCTAGCACCAGACAATATCAATAATGGGCTTAGCTTTGATCACTGAAATTGCTGTGCTTCCAATATGCTGTATATCAACAGCATCATCACCTAATATAGATTTAAGTGTTTTAATTGTTTGAACAGCAATCTCATTCCCCTATTTGTCATGCGGTTCACGTTTCACTGTCCCCCTTTTTAATCCTAATGTCATAAAGCACTCTCCCCTTGGCTCATCTATTCTGTTCATCTCTTAAAAATGGTTCCTTGATTTCCTTACTTAACAACTGACTATATGCTTCTACCTTACGAAATGTATTTCCTAACATTTCCCGATTCCTGTATTCTCTAATAGCTTCCATATCAAACTCCGCATAAAAAATTTCCTCAGTTTTATCATCAGCCAGCAAAACTGTGTTATCAACACATTTTCCATTTCTATCCCAGCAAATTGGACTATATGCGCAGGAACATCCAGCATTATCTCCATTCGGATTTGCCATAGCAACTGCAACCATATTTTCATAAGCTCTTGTAGAAAGTGCCATGATTCTTGGTTGCATAGAACCGCAATCATTTGGGACAAGAATAACCTCAGCTCCTTTTAACATCAGTATTCTTGCACTTTCTGGGAACTCTCTGTCATAACAAATCATAATACCTAATTGTATTCCTTCAAAATCACACACCTTAAATTCTTTCCCTGATTCAACATCTCTTTCATCTGCGAAATCACAGGTATGCACCTTAGAGTATTTCATCAATATATTGCCCGATTTATTGATAACAAAGGCTGAGTTCTGTGGCTGCTTACTACCTTTTGTAAACGCAGTAAGTACTACGCCTATTTTATATTTTTTAGCATTCTCACATATTTTGGCAATTCTTATATCATTATCTGCAATGCTTTTTTCATATGACATAGGCAAATCATATCCTGTAATAAAACATTCTGGCAACAATAGAATATCTGCATGGTTTTCCGAAGCCTCTTCCATTGCCATAATGATAGTTTCAATATTCTTATCTATTTGTTCATTAATAGAACGTTTTTGTAGTATAGCAACCTTGAACATTCACTTTCCCTCCTATAGATAATTCAAAATGTCAGATAAGTTATTAACTTCAATATCGGCTTTTTCACTCTCGTCCATTACAGTCCACAAACTTCCAAATCCCTGTTTTATCCATATCGTTTTCATTCCTAACTGTTTTGCTGGTACAATATCATTATCAATGCGGTCACCAATCATTACAGCATTTTCCGGCTTACAGCCACTTCTTTCCAAAGCAATTTCAAATATACGTCTGTCCGGTTTTGAAACACCTTCTTCTGCTGATGCAATGACTAAATCAATATATTTTCGCACTCCGAGATTTTCTAATCTTTCAGAAGTTCCTAATGGTTGGTTTGCGATTATACCAATTTCATAATTTCTGCTTAACCTTTTCAGGCAATCTTCTGAATCTGTATACAGCTTTTCATATTGTGATTCCCATTTAGGTAGTTCTATCCTCAATTGTTTTGCTATCTCTAAATCACCTTTTTTATTTCTCCTGTACAATGATATCGCATGTTCATAAATTTGTTGCGGAGTTATACCAGATAATTCAGCTATTTTTTTCATCCTATCTTCATAAACGCTACTTTCATCAACCAGCGTCGAACCAACATCAAAAAATAACCATTTTATTTCATCCTTCTTAGGCAAAAATCCTCTTTGTCTCGCTTCTTCTAGCAGTCTTGGTTGAATTTCCGGATATGTCCAATTAAGCGGTAGTTCATTCATAATTGCTATTTTCTCTATCTCACTATGTAAATCTTTTTCAAACGTATGTATCTCCGCGAAAAATAACTTTCCAAAGGTTTCTTTCCCATTAAAGTTGTCTGGCGCCGTCACAGAATAAATACATATCGGATTTATCTCAAAATTAATGGCTCCTGTTTCCTCATACAATTCTCTCTTTGCTGTTTCAAGAATATCCTCACCTTGTTCTCTATGTCCTCCTGGCACTTCCCATGTACTTCTTTCTCTATGCTTACAGAATACCCATTTTCCATTATGTTTTGCAATAATAACTGCAAACTTTAGCATTGAATCATCAATGCTATCATAAAAATTCACTTTGGTCATATAATGCTCCTTATTAAATTTCTTCTATTTATCATTTATTGTTCCCACAAATAGAGCCAAACTAGAGCCTTTTGATAAAACAAATGCCGGAAACCCGCATAAATACAGGCTTTCGGCATTTTAATCCGTTATTCAAACTCTTTTCCGGGTTCAATTTTTCACATAAATCTGCTGTTATTATATTGCAAAACCATATCATTTTGATACGGTTTTGTATGTTATTCATATAGTTGCATTTCTGGTGTACCCAAATTGTACCCACGCTATTTCTGTACACTATTCTTCATTATCAAAGGTATCATTTTTTCCATGAGTGCATCTGCGATACGTCTGCTTTTGTCATCAAGAATTTTCTTCTGTTCATGCGCCCACTCTACAGCCTTAAGCTGATCTTCTAATTTTTCACTTAACAAAACATGATCTTCATCATTCATATGTCTTATTCTCCTGTTACATCTTCAAACAACTTTGCTGACACAATATCCTCAATTTTTTCTCTGAACTGCTTAAGCATTGCTGTATCTCCAACAATAATTTCATCAAAGAATAAACTTCCAGTTGTTTTTCTTAGAATCAAATCTACAGTCCCCGGATTCTTCAATTCATTTCCTTTTATCAAGGACTTCGGACGTGCTTTCTTTGATTCTGAAAAAACTAATGTGCAGTTTCCATCCGCTGTTGCCAGCGAACACACTACCCGATTTTTCCGAAAGCCTTCTTCTACTTGAACATCCGATTTCATTAGTGTCATCATATCCGGCAATACTTGTATTTTTCTTCTTATTGTACCTTTTACCGACTTCTCATTCTGTCCTGCTTTTGCAAAATCAAAGTCCACTTCCGCAAGCGTTCCATCATAACATTTGCGGAAAAATGTCTTAGCATCTATCTTTGAATGTACACCTGTTAAATGCTGAAAATTATCTTCCTCCGCAGCAATTATATAATAATCATTTTTCTCAAATGTTACCGAGCAAATTAGATACTCATAATCAACATAGATGTCCTTATACTGTTTTGCAGCTTTTATCATTTTCTGTCGGGCACGTTCCTTAAAACTCTCCTCTGCCATTTCATCTCCTTTGTTAAAGAAAGACGGATGACCGAAGCCATCCGCCTTTGATTTTTAGCAGTTTACTCTGTAATGGGAATGAGTTTTAGGTCTTCATCCCGACCACTGGAAACGGGTTTTAAGTCTCCGTTCCGACTGTAGTATCTTCTCTTTGTAATTTAAATATACACTATCGTATGCTAAAAGTCAATCTGCTGTGAATGTTGTTTTATATCCAAGGTACTCCCAAAATCTCGCACCATAGGCACGATATTTACTCATAGCTAAGTAAATAGCATATAACTGCCTGCTGTACTTCTATCAAAGATTTCTTAAACTCATACCCCACAAAATATTTACTATCAATAGCATCTGCTGACACTTCCTCGCTCCTAAAGAATGGTGGGCACGGATTTAAGCAAGCATCCGCATTCGCATATCTAAGACGATCTAATGTGATTTGATAACCTTCAAAGTCGTCCTTCGCCGCTGATGGGATTGAATCTGTGCAAATAATATCTTTGCCAACAACAGCTTTGTCAATTTCATAGCAGACACTAGCTCCATCAATTTCATATCCTCTAGGACAACACTGTGTAAAATTGAATCCCACTAATTCCGATGCCTCTTTCCATGTATTTCCAATATTCCCCTTTGAACCCATAAAAAGACATTCCTTTTCCGAGTAATCCACATATTTCTTTGAAAGAGAATACAAATCTGTTAATATCTCGCATGGATGATTTACAGCTGTCATAGCATTTATAATTGGAATATGCGAATGCTCCGCCATATACTCTATCAACGACAAATCCTTGTGACGGACAATAACCATATCCGCCCAGTTTTCCAAATATCCTATCACATCCTTAATATCTTCTTTTTTGTCAAGCGCTTCCGGTGGAAACAAAATTGTATCTCCACCCAACATTTTTATTCCCTTTTCAAAAGAAACCCTCGTTCTAATGCTGCTTTCCGGAAAAAATAATACAATTGCTTTCCCCTTCAACCAATCACATTCTCCGTTATCTGCTTTTAACTTATCCGCCAATTCAAAGATTTGAAAAATTTCCTGCTTTGAAAAATCGTTCAAATGTATAAAATGTTTCATTGTCCTGCCTCCTTAAATTTCTCCAATCTATAATGATGTTCTTCATCCAACTCCTTAACACCATTCTTATAATCATATCCAAATTTTCTGTAAAATTCTGTTGCTGTAATAGAAGCAGGTATCTCAATACGAGTTGCTCTTACATAAAACTCATCCTGTTCCAATGTATTTATGATTTTTCTTCCGATACCTTTCCCATGCAATTCCGGCAAAACAAAAATAGTCAGCAAAATGCTTTCTGTCTTACTTCCCCAAAAACTGGAAATCGATCCCGTACCAACTATTTTACCATTCCATTCAAATACATACATATGTGCATAGTTGGCAATATTTAGAACTTTCCCTGAATCATAAACTTTTGCAAGTTTCTCCATAGCTGCAATTCCATAATCCTTGCTATTAACTTCTAAGAAATTCCTTACAACTAACTTGCTAACCTCTTCTGCATCCTCTTCTGTAAATCTTCGTACACTAATACAATTTTTTACATACTTAACCAATGTCATCTTTTTATTTACAACTATTTCCTCTCCAGTCCTGACAAAGTCGCATTTCTCGTATAAATAGCAATTGCCTTTTTCCTGCTTAATCGTATCTAAACGCCATTCTATTGTATCTGGATAAATATCAAATAATTGTTCTATCACCGTGCTCGCAATCCCTTTATTTTGAAATTTGGGAATTATAAAAATAGGAGATATCCAATTAACGTCTTTATACACCTTTTCACCTTTATGCCTGCTGACTCTCACACCTCCAACTTTTTCTCCATGAAATACAACGAAGTAGTAATCTGAATTTGTATCAATAATCTTTTCTGTTACTTTCTTCAGGCTTTCTTTTGCCGGACTTGTATCATCATCTTGATATTTTTCATATAATGGCATAAACGCTTCTACCTGTAGTCTGTGCAGACACTCTGCTTCATCTTCTGTTACCAATTTCAATTTAATTAAATCATTCATTCCATGAACCTCTTTCACGCAAAAAAATCGCACCAAACATTCATTGTCCAGTGCGATAATTCCAATTTACGATGTAATATATATTAACACATCACTTACATTCTGGTTTTATGCACTAGACTAATAGACCTACCGGCTATAAGTCAATGCATTAACCTTGCAAAGCTTATAACACAGTATGTCTATAATACATGTACATATAACGTCTTGAATGTAAGTTCTGATTCATTTGTATGCTCTCCTTGTAATTTTGGTGATAAGTATACTATCCATATTCTCTTGTGTCAATAAAATTTTTATTTCAAACCATAAAAAACTTTCCATTACTCAATTCACAAATAGAGCCAAAGTAGAGCCATTTTATAAAACCAATGCCGGAAACCCGCATAAATACAGGATTTCGGCATTTCTGTCCGTTATTCAAACTCGCAAAGTTTGATTTAATTCTGGTTGTTTTAATGCAGTTATCTATACCGTATCGTATTGATAATATACATCTTTTCCACTCATTATTTTTCGTTTCACATATTTTTAGTACCAATCCAGTACCATTGCTTTTTTTCATTATTGTGTGTAGTTCCGGTGGCTTGCAGGTTTGTTTACTATTCAGAAGATAATAATCTGATGGTTTACAAGTCCACCTAAGGAGATTATAATATCCAACCACTACTTCTGCAAGAAAAAGTTTTGTGGTACTAATCGTTAGTACCATCCTTCTCCATATCATTCATCAATTTATCAAAGTCACTTTCATACAGTGAATCCTGTATAACTCTGTATTTCTCAAATTCACTTTCCGCAAATTCTTTCGCAATAGTTGCAGTAACTTTCCCTTTATCCTGAAGTACTTCTGCATCATTAAATCTAAGAAATGCGTCAAGCTTTGTTTTCCAATCTTCCATAGTCATAGGAATATGTCTTCGTGCCTGTCTTGTTGCATAATCAAGATACATTGTCACAATCTCATTTAATTCTGCAAGTTCTTCTTTTTCTAAGTAGTTTTTTGCAATTGACACATCTGTTTTTACTATTTTACCATCCGGCGCATTTTTCCATGATTTAAGTCCCATATGTTCCTTATTATGATCAGCTCTTGCCACTATCACTTCTGCCGCTGTACTACCATGAACTGCATAATGCATCTTATTCTGTACTGTTGCATAAAACTCTCTTGTCACCTGTGAATTCTTATCATAATCAACTGCTGTTGCATATATATCTGTAATTTTCTGGTAAAATCTTCTCTCACTTGCTCTGATTTCCTGAATCTCAGCAATAAGATGCTCAAAATAATCTTCGTCGAAAATCTGTCCATTAATCAATCTACTTTTATCAAGAACATAACCCTGCTTTGTAAATGTATCTAATACCTTTGTTGCCCATGTTCTGAACTGCATTGCCCGTTCTGAATTAATGCGATACCCCACAGCAATAATAGCTGCTAACGAATAGAACTTATAATTGTATGTTTTTCCATCATCCGCAGTTTGTGCAAATTTTGCACAAACTGAATTTTCATCTAATTCGCCCTCTTTAAAAATGTTACTCAGATGTTTTGTAACCACACTTCTATCTACATCAAAAAGCTGTGAAATTGCCTTCTGCGTAAGCCATACATCGCCATTCTGAACCCTGACCTCTATTCCGTCTTCTCCTGCATCTCGTGTGAAAACTAAAAAATCCACAGTGCTATTTCTTATCTGTAATTCTTTGCTCATAAAAGCATTCCTTTCTCTAGATTCTATCAATACATCTCTATAAAACATTTTCCCCGGTTTCTTTCAAATATCAAGAAGGGAATTTCTGCTTTTGCCAGCATACTATTATTAACTGGAACATATTCATAATTTTCAATATCTGGTATACACTTTATAGCTTTCTTTTTATCTATACCATATAGATTATTTTCACTGCTGTTCCATAAAGCCTTAATCTTCAAAACAACACATTTTGTTTGAACCATCACCTTATATTTTTCAAGCCTGCTTTTTTCTATCTCCTTTGATTTATCACCATAAGAAATAGTAATATATCTGGAATTGGATTTTATAATGCGAACATCTCCATTCCTTACTGCCTCTTTAGGGAATCCCAAATCTTCAAAAAAACTATCATAATCTGTAATGCATTCTGGGAGTTCCATTTTGACTGCATAACTGCTATTTATAATATTCTGTATATCCTTATCATCAACCCTGAACATATAAATATTCCATCCCGTGCTATCGCCATCATCATCTAATATTGGAATAGAACCATAAGGATTAAACATATGTAAATTAGACAAATCATCTTTTGTTGGCTTTTTAAATTTGACTATTTCAAATGTTATGCTCATAAATGTTCTCCTTTTCCGTCGCTTTTTTCGTCACTTTTTTAGCGACGAATTATTTTATACATCTTGCTTTTCGTCATTGCAAACTAACTTCTTATGCCCAAACAATTGTTTTAACAATTCTTTTGCGCTAATGGTTAGAACTGCGATTAGTATCTATGTACCTGGTAAAATCAATTACCTTTGCAGGCTTTCTCTTAGGAATAATTCCTAATCGTTCCATGTCTAATTTAAAGAGTTCACTTGGATATCCATATGCATCGAATCCCTCTGGCTGACAAATATCTCTGTTAAGATACTCACTCAGTTCCCACTGATATTTTGTATCTTTCTCCAGTTTCTTATCAAAATACTGCGCATCCGTTACCATTCTATTAATGCCGCCAACCGATTTCTTCCCATGTGTCTTTGTCACAATCATATCGCCTGACATTTTAAAATATTGTGCTATCTGTTCTTCAGAATATCCCATTTCCTGCATCACGCCATGGATCACGCGGCTGATATACATTGCATAGTAATTCCAGTTTCTTGGTTCAATATCTGTCATTGCTATTGTATAACGATTACTGGCATTTACAATAAACAAGACATTTCTTCCTTTTATTTTCGTCACATGTGTGTCCCAGCAGAACACAAGTGAAACACCTTTGCTTTCTGCAATCTTTGTGGTTTTTAGTCGATCTTGAACTGCCTTTGTTGCACCAATCTCCATATGTATCACCTGCTCATTTCAAGTATTCTCTTCACTTCCAGCTGTAATTCATCACTAAAGTCTGATAAATCATCATATGTAATTACTTTCAATCTAATAAGACGAACGATATCCCATATCACCTCTGACTTACTCATCTCCATGATAACTCCCGGATGACGCTTATCTTCTTTTATCCGTTTTTCAAGTTCCCAGAATTTCTCTGATGCAGGCTTTTTATCATCATTCAGAAAATTTGCATACTCTTTAACAAGACCTTCCATATAATTTTCCTGCCAGCCTGATAATCTTTCTCGAAATAATTTCCAATCCTTTTTGCTTATGTCCATGATTTTGAACCTCCTCAGTCTCATGTTATCTCTGCATTTTTCACCACTGCTTCAATGTGATAATAGCACCCCATTCCAAATTTGTTAGTTGGTTGCTTGCACCTGTGATATACTTCTTTCTGTAAATATTCTATGATATCAGTTCTCATTTTTTATTCCTCTAAAATTCACATATCTGTTAATAGATATCTCTATGTCCCTCTATTTTTTTATACTTTCAGTTATATCTTTGAAAGAAGAAATCATATCTACTACGTTGCCCATCTTTCGTGCTTTTTTCCTTGCTATTCTTCTAGAGTCTCCTGATATGGTTGAAAAATCATATGTGAATTTTTCAATAATTTTCTTAATTACCCACACAACAAGAGCTGTTGTCAAAAACGGTATAATATATGGCATAAATATAATAATTGCTTGCAACATGCCATCCATAATCGCTTTATTCATCATTTCTCCTATATTTACCAAATCTCAATCTCCTCTCTTCTTATAATGTATCATCAACAAAATTTTTCATCTGTAAATACTTTTCCATCAATTTCGGCTGTATCAAAGGGTATGTCCAATTCTCAGGCAACTTATCCATAAGAACAACCTTCTCCATTTCGCTATGTAATTCTTTCGTAAATTCCGTTATCTCCGCAAAATAAAGCAGTCCAAATGTTTCTTCACCAGTATCATTTACTCTAGTCTTACCTGTCACCGAATATACGCATATTGGTTTTATCTCAAATTTGATAGCTCCTGTTTCTTCCTGCAACTCTCTTTTAGCAGTTTCAAGAATATTTTCCCCAGCTTCTCTATGCCCTCCCGGCACTTCATATGTATCTCTTTCTTTATGCTTGCAAAATACCCACTTTCCGTTACTCTGTGAGATAATTACTGCAAATTTCAATAGTTCGTCATTAACTGTATCATAAAATCTTACTTCCACCATATTTCCTCTCCATGTACATATCTATAATATTTCATTCTCAATAAAATCCGCAATTCCCTCTTCATCATTTGAACCAATTACAATATCCGCTCTCTCTTTTACCTCATCAATCGCATTCCCCATTGCAACACCTGTTCCACATAATTCAAGCATTCCGATATCTGCATAATCATCTCCAAATGCAATAATTGAATCTGTACTAAATCCACATACTTCCGTAATCTTCATAATTGCGTTTTCTTTCGTCACATTCTTTTTTGTAAACTTGTACCAAAATCCATCAGAGAAACGAATACAATCACAATCAGAGAGACTTCGAGCTAGCTTATCTGCCTTATCTTGATTAAATATCTCAACACACATTTTTAATGAACATTCGTTAAAATCTGAAAAATCTGTATAAATACTATCTCCCCAACTCTTATCTAACTTCTTAGGATCTATTTTATAATTCCAATAATGTGCATCTATTGTATCTATCGTAATTTCGCAATCATTTCCACAAATATTTCTTGCCATGTCAATCATCACATTAGTTTCTTCTTCGGAAAATTCTGCCCTATAAATATATTCTGTTTTGTATTTTACTAATGCCCCTCCACTCGATATTAAAATATCGGGCATCAATTCATTTAAAAATACCAAAGAGTTTTGCTCACTTCTGGAGGTAGAAACACCTATCAATATATCATTTTCCCTGCATTTTTTTAGAGCTGATAACGTTCTAGTTGATATTGTTTTGTCACTCTGTAATAAAGTTCCGTCTAAATCAAGTAAAAGAAGTTTGCATTTCTTCATATCATTTTTTCCTTTTCATTCATCTCAATAATTACATTTGCATCAATTACTCTCCCCACAAATAGAGCCAAACTAGAGCCATTTGAT
>ERZ791624.1486-NODE-1486-length-10479-cov-1.422007_pt1 | contig 10479 bp, 13 predicted proteins | sample MGYA00510058_ERZ791624 | MGnify/ENA primary metagenome ERZ791624 (study PRJEB30046, sample SAMN00715158) | human gut metagenome | study: EMG produced TPA metagenomics assembly of the A metagenome-wide association study of gut microbiota in type 2... | reverse complement strand
TCTTAACTCCTTTAACTCCTTAACTCCTTTAACTCCTGAAAAACCCCTTAACTCCTTTAACTCCTCAAGAAACTCCTGAAAAACACCTCAACTATCATTATTTTTTGCTTTGTTCTTGCGTATTTTAAAAAAAATTCATATTTTTGCAGGCTAACAGCAAAATACCTGAAAATGAAGAAAGCCAAACAAAGCCTAAAAATCATCCTTACTACGCAACTTTTCCTTGCGCTGTCAGTTCTCATAGGTCATGCACAGACCCCAAAGAGTGTCGACTCTCTGCTCCACTGCATCGACGAGGCAATAGACAACTCTGCCCAATACGTCAGCCGCAAAGAGCAGCGCATCCGACAGCTGCAGCAACAGCTCTCGCAAGCCAAAAACCTACATGCCGAATACCAACTCTCTTATCGACTATACGAAGAGTACACACCCTTCGTCAACGACTCTGCCATCATCTACCTCAAACGCTGCATCGAGATTGCCCGGAAGACGGGCAAGCAATCAGAAGTAGGTAAGTGCCAGGCACTCATCGCCATCCGCTGCTCCAGCACAGGCAAGTTTATCGAGGCGCTCAACACCCTCAGCGCCATCGACACCACCCATCTCGACAACATCGCCAAGGGCACGTATTATATGGCTTACAACCACGTATACGGCGAAATTATATACTACCGCAACCCCATCACCCCCGAGGCACAATACGGCGCCATAGCAGCCGAATACCGGCAACGGATGTATGCTGCGCTTCCCCCCACCAGCAATTCCGTATTTCAGTGTCGTGAACTCGACGCCCTCAATGCCCATGGCAATCGGGAAGCCATGCGCATCAACGACCAGTGGCTTAGCCACATAGAAAAGGGATCACATCCTTACGCACTCGTTACCCTCTACCGCTATCTGGCATACAAGGCAGAGAACGACAGCACACGCATGATGTACTGGCTGGCAGAATCAGTCCTCACCGACATCAAGAATGGCGTCATGGACCAAGGCTCCATGTGGGAAATGGCCACCAGCTCATGGGCCTCAACGATGTCGACAGAGCCTACAAGTACATCAGTTTCAACAGTATCTGCGCCAACCGATTCGGCTCACGCCAACGACTCGCACAAATATCCCCCCTGCTGTCGGTCATCGCCAAGATGTACAAAGACGAGAACGACCAGTACAACAGGCGACAGAACTATACCCTCTGCATCATCAGCATCCTGGCGTTGATGCTCCTCATCGGCGTGTTCTACGTCAGCCGACAGCGACATAAACTCGCCATCGCAAGAGACGACCTCGCCAAGACCAACCGCCAACTGCACGAACTCAATGCACAGCTCAAATCGCTCAACGAGCAGCTCTCCTGCACCAACAGTCAGCTCTCTGTGGTCAACCATGAACTCACCGACGCCAACCGTGTCAAGGAAGAGTATGTGGGCAGATTTATGCGCCTCTGCTCCATCTATATCAACAAGATAGAGGATCTGCGAAGAGAGTGCACAAGAAGCTGAAGGCACGCCAGTATGACGAGTTGTACGAAATGACACGTCCACAGGACTTCAAGGAAGAGGAGTTAGAGGAATTCTACACCAACTCGACTCCGCCTTTCTCCATCTCTTCCCCCATTTCCTCGATTCCTTCAATGCCCTGCTGCGCCCAGAAGAGCGCATAGAACAGCCCAAGAAGGAACAACTCTCCACCCCTATCCGCATCTTCGCCCTTATCCGATTGGGCATCAACGACAGCAGCAAAATAGCGGAGTTCCTGCATTACAGTGTCAACACCATCTACAACTACAGAGCACATATCAAGAAAGGTGCCATCAACGACAAAGACTCCTTCGAGGAGGATGTAAGGAAGATAGGAACGTTCTAACATCTCTAATCTAACTTTCATAAAACTCAAGCAGTGATGCTATTGCTTTGAGTTCTTAGTGACAGAAAGGAATGACAACTTCCATGACTTCACAAAATAACTTCTGAATACAATAATAAAAATCCCCTGAAAGGTTGCCTATACGCTAAGGCTTCCTTTCAGGGGATTCTCTTTAGCGCTTATACGAAGCGCTCAAAGGCTTTATTCTACTGTGAACATAACATTCTTCGTTTCTCTACTATTAGGGCCTACCATGACGTCGAAATCGCCAGATTCGAGAACATACTGTAGGTTGGCATTATAGAACTTCAGCATATCAGGAGTTATGTGGAAAATTACCTCCTTACTCTCGCCTGCAGCAAGATGAATGCGCTGGAAGCCTTTCAACTCTTTAACAGGACGGGAAATGCTTGCCACTTTATCTCGAATGTAAAGCTGTACGATTTCATCGGCTGCACAACGACCTGTGTTCGTAACACGAATGGTGGCAGTGATGTCGGCATGGTCGTTCCACGTATCGCTGTCGGCAGAGGCTACGCTCGCTTTATGGGAACTCAACTGCAACGAACCATACTCAAAGGTGGTATAACTCAAGCCATATCCAAAAGGATAGAGGGCGCCATTGCGTACATCCAGGAAGTTGCTGGCATATTTGGCAAATCGAGGATTGTCATCGGGTACAGGACGTCCTGTATTTTGGTGATTGTAATAAAGAGGTTCCTGACCTGTAGCCTTGGGCAAAGAGGTGGTAAGCTTGCCACTGGGCACTTTGTCGCCAAAAACCACATCACAGATGGCATCGCCAGTCTCAGAACCACCAAACCATACATTCATGATGGCAGGGATATGATTTTTCTCCCAAGTAAGCACGGTAGGACGACCAGAGAAATTGAGTAGCACGATGGGCTTACCTAATTGGGCAAGTTTTTCGAGCAAGTCACGCTGTGTGTCTGGCATACGCAAGTCGGTACGACTGGCACACTCACCGCTCATATCGGCAGTCTCGCCCATGGCACAAACGATGACATCAGCTTGACGTGCTATCTGCAAAGCCTCAGCCTTCAGCTTAGCATCATCCCCACGAGTATAGTCTTGCCAAACTCACCATCTTTCTGTTCTTGCTCGTCGTAAACCACGTTGCAACCTTGAGCATAAAGCAAAGTAGCTTTTCCTGCAAGAGCCTTCTCCATACTCTCTTTGAGTGAGGAATAGCGGTCGTGAGTAGCTGCAACGCTCCAAGTACCACTCATATTGTTGCGCGTGTCGGCAAGCGGTCCGATGAGAGCTATCTTTCCCTTCTTGCTGAGTGGTAAAAGCTGTTGGTCGTTCTTGAGAAGTACAAAGGTTTCGGCAGCTATGTCACGTGCAGCCTTGCGATGACTGGCAGTAAAGATGTCCGTCTTCTGGCGTTTGCTGTCACAGTAGCGATAAGGGTCGGCAAAGAGTCCGAGCCTATATTTGGCCTCCAAGATGCGACGGCAAGCCGTATTAATGGCTTCCTCGCTCACCTTGCCTTCCTTCACACTCTGCTCCAAGAATTTGACGAAGCCCTGAGAACACATATCCATATCTGTTCCTGCAAGGAGCGTCTGCTCTGAAGCTTCCTTTAAGTCCTTAGCCGTGCCATGCTGCAGAATCTCGCCGATAGAGCCATAGTCGGTCACCACGAAGCCCTGGAAGTTCCATTGCTTGCGCAGCACGTCGGTCATCATCCAGTGGCTTGCCGTGGCAGGCACATAGTCGATGAGGTTGAACGACGACATGACGCTTCCCACACCAGCGTCGACAACCATCTTGTAAGGAGGAAGATATTGATTGTACATACGCACCTTACTCATATCGGTCGTATTATAATCCTTACCTGATTCCACAGCACCATAGAGAGCAAAATGCTTGAGGCAAGCCATGATATGGTCTTTGGGAACAATATGTTCCTGACTCATGTCGACCGACTGATAACCACGGGTCATGGCAACACCCAAAACTCCACTCAGATAAGGGTCCTCGCCGAAGCCTTCGCTGATACGTCCCCAGCGGGCATCGAGAGCCACGTCGACCATAGGCGAGAAGGTCAGTTGATGCCGTCGGCGCTTGCCTCGCGTGCAGAAACGGCTCCCACTTGCTTCAAAGCTTCTTCGCTCCACGTGCATGAGAGGGCAATGGGAATAGGGAAGATGGTCTCGTAACCATGAATAACGTCCATGCCCACGAGGAGCGGAATACCGAGTCGGCTCTTGCGGATGGCCACGTCCTGCAGGGCTTTAATCTTGTCGAAACCCTTGATGTTGAACACGCCTCCCATTCTTCCAGCGTAATATCGCCTGCCACCTGAGTGTCCATAGCATTTCCTGTAGTAATATCGCCTGCCACCATGAGGTTGAGCTGACCTATCTTCTCTTGAAGCGTCATCTTGGCCATCAATTGGTCGATATATTCCTTCATGGGAAGAATCTTCTTGCTGTCAACAGCTTTCTTAGACTGACGCTTAGCTTTCTGTTTTACTTGCACCGTCTTCCATGATGCTGATGGAGAGGCAGCTATCCCCATTAAAGGAAAAGCTGCCCCCAAAAGAATGAATGATGATAACAATAATTCTTTTTTCATGCTGATAATTTAGGGTTTAAGATATAATTCTGATAATTTACATGGATTATTCTTAGGAGAAACTAAGACATTTACTTCAGCTCAAAGGTTTTCTTAAGCTTCAAATTGTCGGAAGCATTACCTACCCAGGCCGCAAACAGTCCTGGCTCAGCCTTCCAGCTTGCTGTGGTCTCGTCGTAGAAGCTGAGGGCGTCCTTGCCAAGGGTGATGCTGACGTCCTTGCTCTCGCCAGGCTGCAGACTCACCTTGCAGAAGCCTTTCAGCTCCTTGAGCGGACGGTCGACCGAGGCCTTGGCATCGTGCACATAGAGCTGTACGGTCTCAGATCCGGCACGCTGACCGATGTTCTTTACCTGTACGGTGAAGGTGATGGAGTCGGCAGCTGTCATCGATGCCTTGTCTGCACGTAGATTGCTGATGGCAAACTGGGTATAGCTCAAACCGTGGCCAAAAGCAAACACTGGACGCTGTTTCTCCTTGTCTGCCCAACGATAACCGACATAAATGCCTTCCTTATATTCCTCGTCAATGATATTTCCTTTGGTCTGAGCACCACCTTCCAGGCGCCATGTGCCAGGATAGGTGTTGAGGGCATGAGCGCCCACCTCTTGCAAAGACTTCACCCAAGTGAAGGGCAGCTTACCCGATGGATTGACATCACCAGTGAGGACAGAAGCCAAAGCTTCGCCTGCCTCAGAGCCTAAATACCAGCCCTGCACGATGGCAGGCACCTTATCCTTCCAAGGCATAGCTACAGCATTACCTGAGATATTGACATACACGAAGTTCTTATTGGCTGCTGCCAAGGCTGTAACCAACTTATTTTGTGCATAAGGCAACTCATACTGCTGGCGGTCGTGACCCTCGCAATCTTGATAATCGCTCTTGTTAAGTCCGCCGAAGAGGATGACACAGTCGGCCGCTTTCGCCTTCTCTACAGCCTCAGCGATGAGTTCTGCCTCGCTGCGCTTGTCTTCCAGGTTCTGACCTGTGGTGACGCCATTGTAAGCGCCAGTCACATCGCCCACATAGCCTCGGGCAAAGTCAACCTCCACGCCGTCTTTGGCCAGTCGTGCCTGCAGGCCCTGCAGAGGGGAAATCTCCCGCTGTACCTTGAGAGAAGAGCTGCCTCCACCCACGGTCATCATCTTCACGGCATTTTCTCCTACTACCAAAACACGTTGTGCCTTCTGGGTATTGATAGGAAGCACATGGTTCTTGTTCTGGAGCAGTACGATGCCTTCTTCGGCAATCTGTCTGGCTGCCGCATAGTGGCTGTCAGAACAGAGGAAACCGTGAGGACGATGGCGGTTCATCGTGGTGCGATAGAAGAGTCGCAGCACGCGGCGCACTTTTTCATCCAATTTGCGAGTGGTATATTTGCCTTCCTGAATGGCTTTCAGATAAGGCATGGCAAGATAATAGTTATCATAAGCGTTGCTGGCTCCCATAGTGAGTCCATTCGTCCAAGAGCCAAACTCCATATCAAGTCCATTCTTCACGGCTTGATCGGTGTCGTGAGCGCCACCCCAGTCGCTTACCACCACACCATCAAACTTCCAGTCGGTCTTCAGTATCTTGTTCAGGGTGTACTGGTTATGGCAGTTGTGCTCATTGCGATAGAGATTGTATGCACCCATAATGGCCCATGCCTTGCCCTGCTCTACTGCAGCCTTGAAGGCAGGCAGATAGATTTCGTGCAGGGCACGGTCGCTCACCTTGACGTTGACCTGATGGCGATATTCCTCATCGTTGTTCAGACAATAGTGCTTCACGCACGATGATACGCCCTTCGACTGCAGTCCCTGTACGTAGGGAACTACCATGATGGAGGCGAGGAAGGGGTCTTCGCCCATATACTCGAAGTTGCGACCATTGAGAGGTGTACGATAGATGTTGACTCCTGGTCCTAATATCATATCCTTGCCACGATAAAGTGCTTCTTCGCCCAAGGCTTCGCCATAGATACGACTCATCTGTGGATTCCAGGAGGCTGCAAGACAGGTAAGGGCAGGGAAAGCCACACACGAGTCGTTGGTCTGTCCTGCCTGCTCCCACTCGTCCCACAGCACGTCGGGGCGCACTCCGTGTGGACCATCATCAGTCCAGAAGTCGGGGAATCCCAAACGTGGAACTCCTGCTGATGAAAACTTGCTCTGGGCATGGATTACTCTGATTTTCTCCTGCAAGGTCATGCGGGAGAGGGCGTCCTCGATGCGTTGCTCTACGGGCTTGGTGTCGTCCAAATAGACGGGCATCTGCTGCGCCTGAACTGAGAAAACGGTTGTCAGCGACAACACGCAGGATAATGCTAAATGTTTCATAAGTTATATTGTTATTATTTTTTGCCGAGTGCAGCTAATCTTTTCTTTTGCAAAGATAGCCAAAAAATCAAATAAAAGCTATTTCACTTAGTAAAAAGTGGATTCGTGTACATAATGCAAAACTGCAACCTTCTATAAACAAGCTGTTTACGCAAAAACAGCCTTTCGATTTAAGTGGAAGATAATGAAAGGTAGATTAGTCGAAAAGGGGTAAATAATGGGGTGATTTTTAAGTGTCAGGATTGGCTGGAGAGCACATAGCAGTACAGAGAATGCTGCTCACCCGTCGCCACCTTGCCGCCTCCCCTGTCTTCAAGGGCATTCCCAATTTCCGCCAGACGAGAATCGCCATGCTGAGAGCCACTACCGTGAAGGAACTGAAAGAGATTTTGAAAGAATGCCGAGAGAGAATCAAGGCGATAGAATAATACAAGTATCTAAGTAAAGGGAGACTCCAACGATGTTGATTGGAATCTCCTCATACTATTTAAAATAATTTTGTATATAAGCTATCAATTGTTTATTCTTGTATATAGGTCTTTGTAAAGATCTACCTCCATTAAAACCATGTCTTTTTAGGTTTTCCTCCTTCAAAAGGTTATTATTACTTTCACCTATAAGTTTCAAACGAGAAGTTAAATCCCTTGGAGCTTTCTCTACCCAAAATTCAGAATCTTCTCTAGGAATACCACAAGCCTCTACTATTGTTTTAAAACGTATATTTCGGCTATTTGACATAAACAAATAAACGACATCTCCAACTTCAAATCCATAAGAATCCACCCAACTAACAAAACCTTTTGTCAACAAACATCTTGTGTGATTACATTTACGTTCATTAGCAAAAACCACCCAAACTCTACACTCTTTTCCCATTATTGTTCCATAAAATATTTTATCATATCATCTATTGTTGCTTTATATAGTCTACCAAAATCAGAGCTAATACCGTTTGGTTCCCATACCTTAAAGCATTTCTGTCCTAAAGTCGTACTATAGGCCAAACTATAAGTCTGTCCCATTACTTCAAAATCAAAATGCTCACCTTTTTTAGCATTTTTCAGTGCTTCAGAGAAATCTTGAAGATTTTTTATCGTAGTCTCTTTATCACCCAATAAAAAGATAACAGGGTCATGAAACTTCGAATTATTGCGTAAAATAACTGAGTAAGTATCCCCTTTTTCAGTCATAGTTTTAGTCAACGTAACCGAACCATTAGTAAAGCTCTTGAGCTTTTCTATAGTTGCAGTTTTCTTTAACTGAGCAAAGCTTGCCATAGGTACAACACACAACAGCCATGCCATGATTATATTTCTTATCTGTTTCATTTGTTTAAGCATTCAAAATTACTAAATTATTTATTGTCTCATCCACAACAGATCAAAATACATGAGCCTTGTAGCCATTTTAATAGGTTGTCCTTTCTTTCCTCCTGTATAAAGGAATTCTTGTTCTTCAGAAGAAAACAAAGGTTGGAACCCATTCTTCTGATAAAAAGAGATAACCTCTGGAGCGTTGATAGCATCTACGATAACAAAGCGACAACCAGATTTATTGTCATGTGACATGAACCAACCCTTAATAAAGTCTATAACCTCGCTTCCGATTCCTTTTCCACAAAAATCTTTATTCACTCCCAATCGACCAATCAAAACACCCGGATAACGGCGAAGAGGTTTCTCATGATGAGTAAGACTTTTCATATAATCTTTACGGCTTCTTGGTAGATCGTAAATACGAATACTATCATTAGAAACAGTAAAAGTACAAACTATCTTGGTAGGGTCATCTGTTTTGCGAAAGCAATAAGATTTTCCCATCAAATAATAAGCATATCGTGTGGCATCATTCCTGAAGAAATCATCTAAATCTTCATTGCCACACGAAAAGGGTTGACAGATAGATAATAGATCATCTGTCAATTCACCGAAAAAGCATTGTGAATTCAGAAACATAATACCCCTTTCTTACTTCATTCCTGCCTTTTCTAAAATACTACGCGCCATTACGCAATAAGGATGTTCTTCTATATTATTGAAACCCTTAAAATTGCGCTCGGCCTCTTCTGCATGACGCAAAAACTCTTTAGCTTCTTTGCCATGTAACGTTGGTATAGCTTTAATTGCTGTTGCCATAATTTTAATCTCCTGTAATTTTGCCAAATGCCAACCTATCACAACACAAATAGGTTGCTGTTTATTTTACTGTTTCAATATCGAAGCACCTTCGAGCATGGCGAGAGCATTATTCTCGTTCTCCTCCATGATCTCGCGCTCGCCCGGACCCTTGTCGTTGATGCCGCACAGGTGCAGAATGCCGTGAATGATGACACGATGCAACTCGTCGTCGTAGGTCTTGCCGAACTGCTCGGCATTGGTGCGCACAGTATCGAGCGAGATGACAATATCGCCGTTGATGACATCGCCCTCATCGTAATCGAAGGTGATGACATCGGTGTAATAATCATGGCCCAAATACTCGTTGTTGACCTCGAGAATTTCTCGTCGTCTACAAACATGTAGCCCACCTCACCCACTTTGCGTCCGTGTGAAGCAGCCACTTTGCGAATCCATGCGCTGGTTTCACGCTTCTTGATTTTAGGCATTTTCACGCCTTCTACACTATATGTTATCATACTTCTTATGGAGTTAAGGAGTTAAGGAGTTAAAGGAGTTAAGACAACACCTTTTCGTTCCTATTCTCCATTTATATTATATATTTTTTTATTTGTAAAATATTACTAAAGTTCAAATTTGTATAAAGTTTCACCTGTTTTTAATTTTTTTATAATCGATCTTCCATTTCAACAAATTTCTATTTTTCTAATTCATATAATACCACAAACTCATTTATCCTGTCAAAATTATCCATTGAATAATTTTGCAGGAACATGGAGTTATACTAATCCCACTTACCAGCCTAAAAACGAAGTTTTTAGCGTATATGCAATTTTCCCCAAATTGTATGCTCATACGGGTGTAAAATCCCCTGGATGCGAAAACAATACTATCCATTTACCTTTATAATCATTTAAAGATATATTGCCCATTGTTGTCGTAGCACAAAATTCTGGTGCCATTTGACCTATTTTTACGTTTCCATTCATCATTAATTCATAGTCCATAGAAAAAGCTCCTTTCATACTGTTGTATAATATGAAAAGAGTACTTATTTTGCTACATTTTAATTTATAATTATTTTTAGTTATAGAGTTTTATAAACAATAAAGAAACACAAAAATAATTTACCTTTGTGCTTCCTTTGTTATTAAACTCTTTTCCAGAACCAGTCTAAACTGTTATCTATGCTTTTTCTATTTTCAACTTTTGCTTGAATTTCATCCATCCATAGGTATGAAATAAAAGATAAAAATATAAATACGAAATCTACTAGTATACTTCTTGTCATTGCATAATGCATTTCTTCTGTAATATTTGATATTGTTCCCAATTCAACAGCATGACAAACAAGAATTATTAAAAATACAGATAACATTGTTGCTATAATTCCGCTTTTCTTTGTTTCTTTACTTAGTACTAATGCTAGTAGAAACACAACTAATGTTAATAACATTGTTGCTACATTAGTAAAATTAATAAATGGCATATGTTTTCCTCCTTTTATTTTAACTTTTGTTCTATTAATTTAGCCAAAGCCTCTGCTTTAGTTTTAATATAACCTTGATCCT
>ERZ791624.1484-NODE-1484-length-10487-cov-1.538248_pt1 | contig 10487 bp, 11 predicted proteins | sample MGYA00510058_ERZ791624 | MGnify/ENA primary metagenome ERZ791624 (study PRJEB30046, sample SAMN00715158) | human gut metagenome | study: EMG produced TPA metagenomics assembly of the A metagenome-wide association study of gut microbiota in type 2... | reverse complement strand
TAAGTCTGTTTTTGATGCTCTGGGTGCGGATACCTACGTCATCAACAACAAGCCGAACGGCTTGAACATCAACAACAACGCTGGCTCTACCCATATCGAGGGCTTGCAGAAGTTCGTGGTAGAGAAGGGGCTGGACATCGGTTTTGCCTATGACGGCGATGCTGACCGTTGCCTGTGTGTGGATGAAAAGGGCAATGTCATCACTGGCGACCACATCCTGTACATCTACGGCTGCTACATGAAGGAGCGTGGCAAGCTGCTAACCAATACCGTCGTTACCACGGTCATGTCCAACTTTGGCCTGTACAAGGCTTTTGATGAGCAGGGGATCGGATACGCTAAAACTGCTGTGGGCGATAAGTACGTCTATGAGTACATGGCTAAGAACGGCTGCCGTATTGGCGGTGAGCAGAGCGGTCATATTATCTTCAGCAAGTACGCCAGCACCGGCGATGGTATCCTGACCAGCCTGAAGATGATGGAGGTCATGCTGGCCAAAAAACTGCCCATGAGCAAGCTGGCTGAGCCTCTGAAGATCTATCCGCAGGTTCTGGAGAATGTCCGCGTCACCGATAAAAAGGCTGCACAGAACGACCCGGCAGTGCAGGAGGCAGTCAAGGCAGTTGCAGAAGCGCTGGGCGATACCGGCCGTATTCTGGTGCGTGAGTCCGGCACTGAGCCCCTTGTCCGCGTGATGGTGGAGGCTGAGTCGGATGACCTCTGCGCAAAGTATGTCTATGACGTGGCAGCCGTGATGCGCAGCGAAGGCCTTGTAACAGGCTGATAAGCCGGAAAGGATTGTATGGATTTACCAACGTCGCGATTCAAAGAGATCACACTTGCGGACCAGGAGCTCTTACTCCCGTTCTACAGAAGGCTGAATTCCCGTTCATGTGATGACTGTTTTTCAAACCTCTATCTGTGGAAGCATCTTGAGCCGATGGAGTACCAGATTTCAGATGGCGTACTGATTCTGAAGTCGAAGACACCGAAGCCCTTTTTCCGTTTCCCGATGGGAGAGCCGGAAAAGCTCCCTGCGGCACTGGACGCAATGACCGGCCTTGCCAGTGAGGAAGGAGCACCGTTTCGAATCCGGTATGTGACGAAGGAACAGTTTGATCTGATTGAGACAGCCTGTCCGGGAAAGTTTCATTTTGAGCCGACCCGGAATTACTGGGACTATGTCTATGAGACGGAGAAGCTGAAGAACCTGTCCGGAAGAAAATATCACGGAAAGAAAAATCATATTAACAAATTCCTGCGGGATTACCCGGACTGGTCTTTCGAGCCGATCACGGATGACAATGTGGAAGAATGCTTCCAGATGGGACTGAAGTGGCGGGTGCTGAATGATTGTGATGAGCTTTACGAAAAACGGATCGAGATGTGCGTGGCGCTGAACTCGCTCCGGCTCCTGAAGGAACTTCATCTGACCGGCGGTCTCCTTCGGGTGAACGGACAGGTCGTGCTTACACGATCGGGGAAAAGGTGAATGACGATACCTTTGTGGTCCATATCGAGAAGGCGCTGACCGATGTCGAGGGCGCCTACACTGTGATCAATCAGCAGTTTGTCGAGCACGCGATGGACGGGATTCCGTATGTAAACCGGGAAGATGATACCGGAGATGAGGGACTCCGGGAGGCAAAGGAAAGCTATCATCCGGTGATGATGGTTGAAAAAGGAGAGGTGACGCTCCAGTGATTGCAAAGGCAATGCAGGAACTCGTGCAGAATTCAAGCGCGATCCGGGCGATGTTTGAGGAAGGCAGACGGATGGCGGCGGAATACGGGGCGGAGAATGTCTATGACTTTTCCCTCGGGAATCCGAATGTTCCGGCTCCGGCAGGCGTCGGGGCGCAGATCAGGAACCTGACGGAGACAGTTCCGCCGCTGAAGCTTCACGGCTATATGTCCAATGCCGGATTCGAGGAAGTCCGGGAAAAGATCGCAGACAACCTGAATGAAAGGTTTTCCACAGCTTTCACCAGCCGGAGCATTCTGATGACGGTTGGAGCAGCCGGCGGGTTGAATGTAACGCTGAAGACGTTGCTTGACCCGGGGGATGAGGTGCTGGTGTTTGCCCCGTTTTTCGGTGAATACAGAAGCTATGTGGCGAACCATCAGGGAGTGCTCAGAGCTGTGCCCCCTGAACCGGAGCATTTTCTCCTGAATCTGGAGGCTGCGGAGAAGCTGATCAGCAGGCGGACAAAGGCTGTCATTCTGAACAACCCGAACAATCCGACCGGAGTGGTTTACCCGGAGGAGCAGATCCGGCAGCTTGCAGAGCTGCTCTGCCGGATGGAGAAAAAGTATGGTACATCGATCTACCTGATTTCCGATGAGCCGTACAGGGAGCTGGTATACGACGGGAAGAAGGTTCCGTTTCTGACAAAGTATTATCACAATACGATCGTGGGCTATTCGTTCAGCAAATCGCTGTCTCTTCCAGGGGAACGGATCGGGTATCTGGTAATGCCGGATGAGCTGGATGATGCGCAGCAGATTCAGGCAGCGGCAGCGGTTGCAAACCGTGTTCTCGGTTTTGTCAATGCTCCAAGCCTGATGCAGCTGGCAGTCGCAGGCTGCCTGGAGGCGAAGGTGGATCTGGATTTCTATGACCGGAACAGAAAGCGTCTCTGCGAGGGGCTGAACAGATATGGATATTCTTATGTGAAGCCGGAGGGAGCCTTTTATCTGTGGATGAAGAGCCCGCTGGACGATGAACGGACTTTGTCGCGGAGGCAAAGAAAGAGCACCTTCTGTTTGTGCCCGGGCGGTCATTTGAAGGACCCGGATATGTACGGATTGCCTACTGTGTCTCGCCGGAGACGATCGAGCGGTCTATGCCGGCATTTGAAAGACTGGCGGAACGGACAATCCGGCGCGCGTAAATGAGCGGTGAATTTGATCCGGTATGCCTGCTGAATGGCAGGAAAACATGCGTGGCATAGATCAGACTGGGAAGGACGAAGAGGAGAGAAAGATGGCTTCATGGGAAGATGGCGTCAGAAGAGTCGTGCCTTACACACCCGGCGAGCAGCCGAAGGATCTTCATATTGTAAAGCTGAATACGAATGAGAATCCGTACCCTCCATCACCGAGGGTGATGGCCGCGCTTTCGGGTGTGACAGAGGAAAGCCTCCGGAGGTATCCGGATCCGGCGGCAGCTGCTCTGACGAAGACGCTGGCGGATGCATATCATGTCTCACAGGATCAGGTGTTTGTCGGGGTAGGGTCTGATGATGTGCTGGCGATGAGCTTTCTGACTTTCTTCAATTCCGGAAAGCCCATTCTTTTTCCGGATATCACATACTCCTTCTATGAGGTCTGGGCTGATTTGTTCCGGATCCCGTATCAGAAGCAGAAACTGAATGCGGAGTTTGAGATCGTCAAGAATGATTATCTGAAGGAGAACGGCGGAATCATCTTTCCCAACCCCAATGCGCCTACAGGCGTTCTGATGGAGAAGGGGGCGGTGAGGGACATTCTACTGGCCAACCCGGACAGTGTTGTGATTGTGGATGAGGCCTACATTGATTTCGCTCCGGACGGAAGCAGCGCGCTGTCGCTGCTTCCGGAGTTCGATAACCTGCTTGTTGTGCAGACCTTCTCGAAGAGCAGAAGCCTTGCGGGGATGCGAATTGGATTTGCGATCGGATCGGCAAAACTGATCCGATACCTGAGTGACTGCAAGTATTCCTTCAATTCCTATACGATGAACCAGGCCGCGCTTGCTGCAGGAAAAGCTGCCGCGGAGGATTCCGGATGGTACAGGGAGACAGCCGGGAAGGTGATTGCGACGCGGGAGAGAAGCAAAAAAGTGCTGTCGTCACTTGGCTTTTCCTTTGCCGATTCACAGACGAACTTTTTGTTTGTCCGGCATGAGAAGGCGCAGGCAAGGGATCTGTTCCAGGCGCTCAGAAGGGCGGGCATCATCGTCCGGTATTTTGACAGCCCGCGGATCGACAATTATCTGCGGATCACGATCGGGACGGACGAGCAGATGGACGTTCTGTTTGACTTCCTGAAATCGTATCTGTAAACCCATCATAAAAAGGAGTTTTCTCTATGACGAACGCGGTTGCCGTCTGGTTCGCGAATAACCTTGGACATATTATGCCCGCCGAGCTGGTCTGTTTCATTGTCTCCCTTTTCCCGATTCTCGAGTGCAGGGGAGGTCTGATTGTGGCGAAGCTCCTCGGGGTGAATCTGCTGACAGCTTTCCGATCTGCATCATCGGAAACATCCTTCCGGTTCCGTTTATCCTGCTTCTGCTGAATAAAATTTTTCAGTTTTTCAAGAGAACGAAGCATCACAAACTGGTCGATAAGATTGAAGCACACGCGATGAAAAAGAGTGAAAGCCTCAGCCGGGGGGAATTTCTGGGACTTCTGCTCTTTGTCGGGATTCCGCTTCCTGGAACAGGTGCCTGGACCGGCAGTATGATCGCGGCACTGCTTGGTATGGACAGAAAGAGATCCTCTGTGGCAATTGGGCTTGGCGTCCTGCTTGCTGCATTTATCATCTCGGTGATTTTCTATGGACTGCTCGGAGGAGTCATTCACTGAACATGGCGATGTATGAAAGCTTTGCGCAGGTTTACGACAAATTCATGGACAATGTCCCGTATGACAGCTGGGCCCGGCGGCTACGGAATTGACGATGGCCTTGTCCTCGACCTGGGCTGCGGGACGGGCCAGATGACCCGGCGCCTGAGGGACAGAGGATATGACATGATCGGTGTTGACGACTCTGAGGACATGCTCCAGGTGGCGATGGAACATGAACAGGCAGGAGGAAACATCCTGTATCTGCAGCAGGACATGAGGGCCTTTGAACTGTATGGGACGGTCAGGGCAGTCTGTTCGTGCTGTGACTGCCTGAACTACCTGGAGTCGGAGGAGGACCTGCTGAAGGTTTTCAGGCTGGTGGAGAATTATCTGGACCCGGGCGGTATCTTTGTGTTTGATATGAACACAGCATCCTATTATGAACATGAGCTTGCGCAGAATGTCTTTGCGGATGTGAGAGAGGAATGCGCGCTGGTCTGGGAGAACGATTACCATCCCGAACGCCGTGAAAATGAATATGACCTGACGATATTTGCACGTCTTGAGAACGGCCTTTACCAGAGGGCATCCGAGACTCATATTGAGAGGGCCTACCCGATGGATACTGTGAAGAGACTGGCGGAGGAGGCCGGGCTGATTTTTCAGGCTGCCTTCGACGGTTATTCGGAGCGGCCGCTTGCGACGGACAGCAGCCGGATGCTGCTTGTATTTCGGGAATCCGGCCGTAAGCTTTGCAGGCAGGGCAGATGAAAAGCGGACCAGGCCTGCCACCTGGAAAGCAGTGACAACGCTGACTGCGCATCTGAAGGGACGCCGCCGGCAGCGGTTGCCGCGGACTTCGGAATCCTGTATGCTGAAGGGCATCAGTCAACCACCAGGAAGGGTTTTGACAGAAGGGAGACAGCCTCACATGAAATTTACCAAGATGCATGGCTGCGGCAATGACTACGTTTATGTGAATGGGTTTGAGGAGACCGTGCAGGATCCGGAGAAGGCGGCGGTTATCATTTCTGACCGTCATTTCGGAGTCGGATCGGATGGACTGATCATCATCAGACCTTCCCTCACGGCGGATTGTTTCATGGATATGTACAACGCTGACGGATCCAGAGGGAAGATGTGCGGAAACGGGATCCGGTGCGTGGCAAAGTATGTTTATGACCATGGAATGGTTCGAAAGAAACGGATGACCGTCGAGACACTTTCCGGGGTCAAGACGCTCGATCTTCACGTGAAGGATGGGAAGGTCGAGACGTGCGCGTCGATATGGGAAGCCCGGTGCTGGAGCCGGAGAAGATTCCGGTCCGCCTGGGAGAAGCCGGTGAAAGCCTGGTTACTGAGAAAAAGCCTTACGGAAGGGTCATTCTGGATGCACCTCTGAATGTGAATGGACAGAGCTGGCCTGTAACCTGCGTCTCGATGGGGAATCCGCATTGTATCACGAGGGTCCGGGATCCGTATGAGCTGGATCTTCCGGCGATCGGGCCTCATTTTGAGCATCACCCGGTATTTCCGGAGGGGGTGAATACGGAATTCATCCAGGTTGAGGACAGGGAGAATGTCCGGATGCGTGTCTGGGAACGGGGGAGCGGCGAAACCTGGGCGTGCGGAACAGGCGCGTGCGCCGTCGGGGTGGCCTGTATTCTGAATGGATGGACAGACAGGAAGGTGAAGATTCATCTTCGGGGCGGAGATCTTCTGGTCGAGTGGGACGAGGGGAAAAACACCGTCTTCATGACCGGACCGGCTGTCACGGGTTTTGAGGGGGAGATTCGCCCGCAGGCGATTAAATAAAACCGGCCTGAAAAGGGCGGTGTTTCAGGGCGAAGACAGTAGATCAGGCAGAGAAGAGCTGTCAGAGAGGAGAACTATGTACAGAGTCAATGAGGATTATCTGAAGCTTCCCGGAAGCTATTTGTTTTCCACAATCGGAAAAAAGTCCAGGGCATTCAAGGAGGCTCATCCTGAGGCGGATGTGATCAGTCTCGGGATCGGCGATGTGACGCAGCCACTTGTACCTGCGATCATCAAGGCACTGCACGCTGCGGTGGACGACATGTCCCGCGCGGAAACTTTCCACGGGTATTCCCCTGATCTTGGATACAGCTGGCTGCGCGAGACAATCGCAAAAAACGACTATGAAGACAGAGGCTGCAGCATCAGCCCGGACGAGATTTTTATCTCCGATGGCGCAAAGAGCGATTCGGGGAATATTCAGGAAATCTTTTCACGGGACAGCCGGATTGCGGTCTGCGATCCGGTTTATCCGGTCTACGTGGACTCAAACGTCATGGCAGGCCGCTGCGGAACCTATGATCCGAAGACGGAGCGCTGGAGTGATGTGATCTATATGCCATGCGTGGCGGAAAACAATTTCACGCCGGAGCTTCCGAAGCAGGAACCGGATATCATTTATCTCTGCTATCCGAACAATCCGACAGGAGCTTCCATCACAAAGGAGCGTCTGAGTGAGTGGGTTGATTATGCAAACAGGATCGGCGCCGTGATCATATACGATGCTGCATATGAGGCTTACATCTCTGCCCCGGATGTCCCGCACTCGATCTATGAATGTGAAGGCGCCCGCAGCTGCGCGATCGAGATCCGCTCATTTTCGAAGAATGCAGGTTTCACAGGCACGCGTCTGGGCTTTACTGTAGTGCCGAAGGATCTGGAACGCGGAGGAGTGAAGCTTCATTCCCTGTGGGCGAGAAGACATGGGACCAAGTTCAACGGGGCACCTTACATCGTCCAGAAGGCGGCGATGGCGGTTTACTCCGAGGAGGGAAAGAAGGAGCTGAAGGAGCAGGTCGGATACTACAAGAGAAACTGCAGGGTGATCATGGACGCACTGAAGGAATCCGGCTATGAAGTGTATGGCGGTGTTGACGCACCATATATCTGGATGAAGACGCCGGGACAGATGACATCCTGGGAGTTCTTTGACAAGTTGCTGGAGCAGGCCCATGTTGTTGGAACACCAGGGTCAGGTTTCGGCCCGAGTGGAGAGCATTATTTCCGCCTGACCGCGTTCGGAACATATGAGAATACAAAAGAGGCGGTCCGCCGGATTCAGAGGATGTCATGATGCGCAAGGCACATTCCCCGGTTTTTCGAAAAGCAGCCGCTGCCACTGCAGCTGTGGGGCTTGTGGCAGCTGTACTGGGGCTTTCGGGCTGCAGCCGCAGGCAGATGAATGACCAGATTGCCGAGGCGATCGGGACAGACGGCAAGTACGAGAACAATGAGCCGGTTGAAACCCCAAAGATGAAGGAGCAGCGGGCAGCACAGGAGCAGTCGGAGTCAGAGGAACAGAATGTCTCACAGATCCTCCAGACAGCTGCGGACCAGGCTGCAGGATATAATTATGAGGAAGCCATCGCAACGCTGAATACGCTTTCCGGAAACCTTGGGCTGGACAGCCGTGTGGCAGAGGCCAGGAAGCAGTATGAGGCGGGCGACGCTGCGCTCACGGCCTGGGATGGAGACATTCCTCATCTGTGCTTCCCGACCCTGATTGAGGACCCGTCAAGGGCATTTGACGGAGACAGCCTGTCAGACACGTACAAGAGCACGATGGTAACGACAGATGAGTTCAAGGCGATGCTTCAGAGCCTGTATGAGAACAACTACATCCTGGTTGACATCCACAGCATCGCGAAACTGCAGTCCGAGGGGGACATGGAGCTCCAGACGCTCAGGCTCCCTTCCGGGAAGAAACCAATTGTTCTTTCCCAGGACAACGTGGACTACTCCTCTGTGAAAAACGGGGACGGGATTGCGACCGCACTGACAGTAGAGGACGGAGCAGTCAAGGCACAGTATACAGATGAAGACGGGCACGATCTGTCCGGAGATTATGATCTGGTTCCGATTCTGGACTCCTTTATTGCAGAACATCCGGACTTTTCGTTCCGCGGGGCGCGTGGAATCGTCTCGGTTTCCGGTAAAAACGGTGTGTTCGGCTATCAGCTTCCGGACACAGCAAGTACAGGGGCATCCTCAGAATCTGAAAATGGAGATCAGGCGGGTTCTTCTTCCGGAAACAGCGCGGCTTCCTACACGGATGGCCAGAAGAAGATCGCGGAGATCGCGAAGACGCTTACAGATGAGGGATGGAGCATCGCGTCCGCCGGCTGGTCCCATTCTTACATGAATGACGCGTCCATGACAACGGACCAGTTCAGACAGGAGATCGACAGCTGGGAGAGCAAAGTCGCACCGCTGACCGGGAAGGCAGACATCCTGTTTTTTCCGTATGGGGCGGAAGTCTCCTACCCTGGGGACAGCCTCAGTTACCTGCTTAAGAACGGACTGGTTTATCTCTGCGGCCTGTGGGGAGACACAGACTACAAGGAAATCGGGGATGGCTATATGCGAATGACCAGACGCTTTGTCGATGGTTACTCGCTGAAGAATGCGCCTGACAATTTTTCGTCATTCTTCAACGTGTCGGACCTCATCGACAAGAATCGGTGAAAATGGGTCATTCGGGGAATCAGCCGAAGAACGGCTGGCATCATAGAAAACCGGCATCATAGAAAACCCTGAACGGTGGTTGACTCTGATTTTATATGTGTGCTATACTTTTTCGGCGTATGAATGCAGTCAAAAGGGTTATTCTGCCCTTGAGACGACTGAAGACAGGCAGACAAACTGTTTTCTGCGATCATCTATCATATTACAGAGAGCGAGGTGGAAGTTGTGCGTACGAGAATCACTTTGGCGTGCACAGAATGCAAGCATCGTAACTACAATCTGACCAAAGAAAAGAAGAACCATCCGGAGCGGATGGAGGTCAGAAAGTACTGCCCATTCTGCAAGAAGCACACAGTGCACAAGGAAACGAAGTAACAAAGATTCAGCTGCTTTGAAGGAGAACCATAATGGCAGAAGACAAGGAATCCAGACTCCGTTCATTCTTCCGCGGCGTAAAGGTCGAGTGGGGCAAGATCATTTGGCCTTCGAAGAATACGCTTGCGAAGCAGACCGGGGCAGTGGTGGTTGTTTCAGTCATTCTGAGCGCGATCATCGCCATTCTTGATTATCTGATGAAGAGTGGCCTGGACAAGCTCCTGACAATCAGTCTATGAGCAGTTGTGCGGTAAACATGAAGGACAGGGTGAGAGAATGGCTGACACAGAATCTATGAACACGGAAAACAGCGGATCTGATGTACAGGAAGCCAAGTGGTATGTCGCTCACACATATTCCGGGTATGAGAACAAGGTGAAGGTTAACCTAGAGAAAACCATCGCCAATATGCATCTTGAAGATACCATCCTTGAAGTCCGGATTCCGGTTCAGGAGGTCGTTGAGACAACTGGAACGGATGAGGGCGAGGCTGACAAGATCGAGTACACGGAAGAGGGCGAGCGCAAGCCTCAGAAGAAAAAGAAGGCTCCGAAGCAGAAGCTTGTCAAGAGAAAGCTGTTTCCGGGCTACGTGTTCGTTCATATGATCCTGAATGATGATAACTGGTACATCGTCAGAAATACCAGGGGCGTCACGGGATTCGTCGGAGCAGATTCGACAAAGCCGATTCCGCTTACAGAGAGCGAGATGGTGAGCCTTGGTGTCGCGCCGCAGGCGCCGTCGATTGACTTCAACGTAGGAGATACGGTGAGGGTGACGAACGGTGTCTGGGTCAACGCAGTCGGCGTTGTCGATTCGATCGATGAGAGCCGCCAGACGGTCAAGATCAGCATCCCGGAATTCATGAACGGCACACCGGTCGGAATGAATGTTACGGACATCACGAAGGTAAAGTAAAGAGTGGGAGGGTATCCCCCGCTGGCACCACAAGGAGGTCATTATCATGGCAAAGAAAGTTACTGGCTATATCAAACTGCAGATCCCGGCAGGCAAGGCAACTCCTGCTCCCCCCGCCCGGCCCGCGCCCCCCCCCCCCCCC
>ERZ791624.1483-NODE-1483-length-10515-cov-1.779828_pt1 | contig 10515 bp, 9 predicted proteins | sample MGYA00510058_ERZ791624 | MGnify/ENA primary metagenome ERZ791624 (study PRJEB30046, sample SAMN00715158) | human gut metagenome | study: EMG produced TPA metagenomics assembly of the A metagenome-wide association study of gut microbiota in type 2... | reverse complement strand
ATGCGTACATATATAAATAGAGTTTTCAAACCTTCACCCTTCACCTTTTTATTTAACATTCTGTAAATCAATTTATTACAGGTGAAGGGTGGTGAAGGGTGTTTTCGGCTTTTCTTAAACATATTTTAAGAGTCCAAATAGGCGTTTACATTTTTTAAGGGCTTGCTTTGGATGCAAAATAGGGGTCTTTATATATAGAATTGAGCAGTTATCTGCGTATAATTCTATTGTTGCTGCAAATTCTGCTGTAATCAGCCACCGCATCTGGGATATTATCTGTCTGATCATGCAGAGAAGGTTAAAAAATGAAAATCTGATATTTAAAAAGAGATTCTGATAAAATACAGATGTATCTGATACGTTTATAATATAAGGAAATACTGAAAATAAAGAAATAAAGCGATAAAGGATATGAAAAGAATATTATTCGCCCTATCATTGATGGCGGCAACTACCGCTTCCTTTGCCCAGGTGGCAAAACCAATGGAAGATGTCAACAAAGTTATCGACAATACTGCGGATAGTCTGAACAAGGCGATGACCGCACGAATCCAACCGGGAACCAGCCGCAAGGGCAACAACCCGGTACTCTTCCTGATTGGTAACTCTACCATGCGCAATGGTACTCTGGGTAATGGAAACAATGGTCAGTGGGGGTGGGGTTACTACGAGCATGAGTTCTTCGATGCCAACAAGATTACGATAGAGAACCAGGCGCTCGGAGGTATGAGCAGCCGCACCTTCTATAACCGTCTCTGGCCGGATGTGCGCAAGGGTATCAAGGCAGGCGACTGGGTAATCATCTCCATCGGTCATAACGACAATGGGCCGTATGATAGTGGCAGGGCACGTGCCAGCATACCTGGTATCGGCAAGGATTCACTCAACGTCACCATCAAGGAGACTGGCGTCAAGGAAACCGTTTATACCTATGGCGAATACATGCGTAAATACATCAACGACTGTAAGGCCTTGGGTGCTCATCCTATCCTGATGTCGTTGACTCCACGTGATGCCTACGATGAGAACGACAAGATAGTTCGTGTTAATAAAACCTTCGGATTGTGGGCAAAGCAGGTGGCTGAGCAGGAGCATGTACCTTTTGTTGATTTGAATGAGATTTCTGCAGCTAAGCTTGATAGCTATGGTCATTGGAAGGAGAAGTATCATTTCTTCAAGGATCATATCCATACCTCCCGCTTCGGAGCAATGATGAATGCCCGTTCGGCTGCAGAGGGATTGGCAGAGAGCAAAGACCCAAATCTGGCTCCTTTGCAGGCGATGATGATCAATGTAGCTTTGCCTACAGAGAATTTCAAGCGCGAGCCTGGCAAACCAGTTGTCTTCTTCACAGGCGACAGCACCGTGAAGAATGCCGATAAGGATGAAGACGGCATGTGGGGCTGGGCATCTCAGGCTTACACCATCTTCAATCCAAAGAAGATCACCTGTGTGAATGCAGCCAAGGCGGGTCGCAGTTCCCGTTCTTATCTCAATGAGGGAAGATGGGATAAAGTATATAACAGTCTTCAGCCGGGCGACTACGTGCTCATCGAGTTCGGTCATAATGACATCTGTTCTATGACCGATAAGAAGATGCGTGGTTCCATACCTAGTGCCAAGGATACCTGCCATGTCTACCAAATGGAAGAAAGCAAGCAGTATGAGGTGGTTTATTCTTTCGGCTGGTATCTCAAAAAGTTTATCCAGGATGTACGTGAGAAGGGAGCTACCCCAATCCTTGTTTCCCTGACTCCTCGCAACGAGTGGCCTCATGGCAAGATGGAGCGCCGCAACGACACCTACGGAAAGTGGTATCGTGAAATCGTAGCAGAGACGGGCGTTGCCTTCCTCGATCTCCACAACATCGCAGCCGATTCTTATGATAAGATTGGCAAGGAGAAAGTGAAGGCTTATTACAAGATAGACCATACCCACACCAGTTTGAAGGGTGCCCGGCACAATGCCAAGTGCGTGGCTAAGGGGTTGAAGAAGATGAAGAGTCCATTGGCAAAATATTTGAAATAAGAAAAACCGGAGCCGTGATAAAATAAAATGCCCGTTTTCGAGTTTATAAATATAAAAACAAAAGCTTGAAAACGTTATGAACAATAAGATTTCTAAAATAGGAATGCTCAGTGCGCTGGCGTTATCTTGTACTCTCACGATGGGAGCGCGAGATATCGTACAGCGCACTGCTCATTATATGCCCGAAGGTAATGCCTTTGTTTGCGTGAATGGTAACAATCGCTATACTCGTGCTCTTTATGGGAGTACGGCAGAATGGCGAGTGGAGACCAGCGACCGTCCTGTCTTTGCTACTTACAAGAAAAACCAGACGGGCAATATCCGATTCCGGATTTCGGATGGGAGACAGACGATGTGGCTCGATGAAGCCGAATATTGCAAGGCAAGTTATGAAGCAGGACGTCGTGACTATCTCCTGAAAGACAGGCGATGGGGAAAGGGTGAACTCGATATTTCCGTCCTGGCTTTTCCTGATACAGAAGGAGCTGTCTGGCGTTTTACTGTTAGTGGATTCGATAACAGAAAACTGAAGGTAGAGGCTGTCTTGAGCCAGACCGTTGTTCCTAAACCAGTCCGTTCGGGTGACATCGGAAGTTTCCTGAAACCAGGAACCTTTGAACCTGCCACATCAGAAACGTCAGTTCTCGGGTCTGTATCCAGACTTTCTCCCGGTTCCATCTTTTATTTCTCTGTAGATGGAGAAAACCAGCTTTCTACTGCTGAAAATGCGAAGATGCAGTCCCGATATGATGCAGCAGAGCAATGGCGTAACAAACTTGCTTCATCTGTCGTCTTCCATACCCCCGATGCCTATATCAATCCGATAGGTGGCGCTCTGGTCATGGCTGCCGATGGTGCCTGGGACGGGAAGGTTTGGCAGCATGGAGCAGTGGGCTGGCGCATGTCTTTGCCCGGTTGGCGAGGTGCCTATATGGGCGATTTCCTCGGCATGCAGGATAGACAGCGTATCCATTTTGATGCATACGCCAAAAGTCAGGTAACCGATGTGCCGGTTACCGAACCGCATCTCATGGACGAGAAGAACAACCTGGCGCGCGGTACCTATAAATGGGGTACTCCTATGTATAGTAACGGCTATATCTGCAGAAATCCGGAGAAGAACAACCAGTTTCATCATTACGACATGAACCTGGTTTATATAGATGAATTGCTTTGGCATTTCCAGTTTGATGCAGATACGGCTTATATGCGCAAGATGTGGCCTGTCATCAAGAGTCATCTAGCTTGGGAAAAGCAGGCTTGGGATCCCGACAATGATGGCCTTTATGATGCTTATTGCTGTATCTGGGCAAGCGATGCCCTGCAATACAACAGCGGTGCCGTGACCCATTCTTCCGCCTATAACTATCGGGCTAATCTTCTGGCAGCTCGCATCGCCGGAATCATCGGTGAGAATCCGGGGCCTTATCGGGAGGAAGCTGATAGAATACTGAAAGCTATGAACGAAAGATTATGGCTGAAGGATGCCGGACATTGGGCGGAATATCAGGATTTCATGGGATTGAAACGTGTGCATCGGGATGCGGCTCTCTGGAGCATCTATACCCCGATAGACTGTGGGGCGGGAACGCCGGAACAGAACTATTGGGCTACCAGATATATCGACCGGCATATTCCGCACATCCCTTATATATATAATAATGTGGAATATCAGACCCTGAGCACTTCTGACTGGGCTCCTTACGAATGGAGTATCAACAATGTGGCGATGGCAGAAGTGATGCATACCGTTCTGGCTTACTATCAGGCGGGAAGAACGGAAGAGGCTTATCAGTTGCTGAAGGCAAATATTCTCGATTTCATGTATCTTGGCAGCAGTCCTGCCAACTTCGGACAGTTATCGCAGCTGGATGTTGCCACAGGTGAAGGCTACCGTGATTTTGCCGATGTTACCGGCATCTCGTCCCGTGCCCTTATCCAAGGCTTGTATGGTATCACACCTAACGCTTTGGAGGGTGAGTGTGTCCTCCGTCCGGGCTTTCCTGCCGCCTGGGATAGTGCTTCGGTGCATACTCCTTATCTCGATTATTCGTTTAAGCGGGTGAACGGGAAGGATGTATTCGATGTTATCCAGAACTTCAAGCGACCTTTGAAACTGGTGATTCGCCAGAACCTGGGAGGCGGCAAGTATAAGGATACTGCTTTCTCTACAGATAAGGTGCAGCATATCGAGATGCCAACCATCCTGCCAAAGGAAGAAAGGGATATGAAAGATGAAAAGGATATGGTTGGAAAATATCCATTGGCAGAAAGCATTGCTGAGCAAGCTGTGGATGCCTGGGCTTCTATCAAGGGCGTGGGCAACGACTTTGCCGAAGTAAATCCGAAGGAGTGCCGAGAGGTGAACATGGATAAGGCGTTTAATGCCAACGTGAGCGACATCTTCAAGAACCAGTATCTTTCGCCTCGTTCACCATACACCACACTCTGTGTACCAACCCAAGGCATCGGCGACTGGTGTTCTACCAAGAAAACGGCAAACATCGATGATACCAAGTTCCGAAGCCTTATCAGGGATGGGGTGTTTATGGCGAAAATAGATGGCGATTTGCCGTTCCGTTCTCCGAAAGAAGGAAAAAATATCGCCTATACTTCTCTCTGGGACAAATATCCTGACAGCATCTCCGTCATGTTGAAGGGCAAGGCTTCTCATGCCTATCTCCTGTTGGCGGGTTCTACCAATCCGATGCAGTATGCTATAGAAAATGCAGTGGTAAGAGTTGAATATGCTGATGGAACCAGTGATGAACTGATGCTGACTCCACCGGTTAACTGGTGCCCGATAGAGCAGGATTTCCTGGAGAATGCCACGGCCTTCCCGCAGCCGCAACTTCGTCCTTATCGCTAGGATTGGCATCGGGAAAGGTGAGCCGTCATCTCTTCCGTGATCTTCATCTGGAAGTTAACAGAAATATGGCTGATGTGCCTGGATTCAAGAAAGCTGTGGCTGAGATTGATGGTGGAGCGGCAATCTTGCTCGATATGCCGTTAGACGGAAAGAAGAAACTGCGACACCTGACTTTGAGAACGCTCAGTAATGAAGTGGTAGTTGGATTAATGGGTATCACCCTGCAGAAATAGGCGTGAATGGGTAATAGATGAACAATAGATAGGCATGAAGCAGCTCAATCTGCCCATCCGTAAACCAGGATGTGACCAAGCCAGACGGAAATAAAAAAAATAAATTAGAAATGAAAAAGAAGACAATACTTTTCGCCTCGTTGCTGCTGGGTGGGTTTTCGTTGATGGGAACCTTACCGGCTGCAGCAGCGGTGCGCGATACCTCAGCATCAACTGCGGATGGCAGTTCCATCGCGGAGATGTGAAGAATATCTCTGAGTTGAAATCAACCCAGGGCGGAGATGATGTGGTGAATCTGCCACACGATTTTCTGATAGGACAGGATTGGGTGGCTCCGGATGCCAGCGAGCGCCCGGATAACAGCGATGCGGGCAGCAATGTACGCAGCCGATTGAGTCCACGTGGCTTTAAGGAGATGGGCATCGGCTGGTATCGCTATGAACTTACTCCCAAGGCTGAATGGAAGGGAAAGCGCATCGTGCTCGACTTCCAGGGCATCATGCTGGTAGGAGATGTCTATCTGAACGGTAAGCGAATCGGTGGTACCGACTATGGATACCTGGGCTTCGATATCGACCTGAGCAAACTCTTGAAATGGGGACAGCCTAACGAAATCGCAGTCAAGGCGGATACGCAAAATCCAAGCAACTCCCGCTGGTTTACGGGCGCCGGTCTCTATCGTGATGTCAACCTCATCGTTACCAATAAGAATCTGTTCTTCCCTCGCCATCCGCTCTTTATCCGTACACAGGGCAACAAGGAGGTGAAGATCAAGGCGGAAATCATCAACCAGCAGAAGGTGGCTAAGGGACAGAGCGCAGCCAAGATGCCTGTGGGCGTTCGTATTCTCGATGCCGATGGCAAGGTGGTGGCTGAGCAGAAGAACGACATCCATTTCAATGCCAAGTGGAGAGACAGAGAGTATGAATTGCCAAGCATCTCTTTGGAAAAAGCCAAGTTGTGGTCGCCGGATTCACCTTATTTATATACTGCCGAGGTGACGCTTTATGACAACGAGGGCAATATCGCCGACCAGATAAAGGAGCCGTTTGGTGTGCGCACCATCGAAATCATCCCACAGAAGGGCTTGCTGGTGAACGGCAAGAAGGTTCTCCTCAAAGGTTATGCCAACCATCATACCCTCGGTGCCCTGGGTGCTGCCGCCTATCCGCGTGCCATCGAGAAGCGACTGAAACTGATGAAGGAATTCGGAATGAACCATATCCGCACCTCTCATAATCCATATAGCGAGGACTTCCTGAAACTCTGCGATAAGTATGGCATCCTGGTGGTGGATGAGCTTTACGACAAGTGGCTCACCCAGTATGCCGGTGGCAGAGTGGATTGGGAGAGTCTCTGGCAGAAGGATGTTCCAGAGTGGGTGAAGCGAGACAGAAACCATCCTTCGGTGGTGATGTGGAGTTTGGGAAATGAGTTGCAGCAGTATAGCAACCTGCCTTTCAACAATTGGGGTGTTACGGCTTATAAGCTTCAGAAGGAGTTGCTGCACCGTTATGACGATACCCGACTCACCACCGTGGCGATGCATCCCCGCTATCGTAACCTGGAGACGGATTCCATCCCAGCCGATCTGGCAATAGAGACAGAGGTGAATTCATATAACTATCGTTACATGTATTTCCCTGGCGACAGCAAGCGCTATCCTGAGAAAACCTTCTATCAGAGTGAGGCAAGTGTGGCTGCCATGGGACCTAACTTCTATGAGATGGATCTCGACAAGGTGATAGGTCTTGCCTATTGGGGCGCCATCGATTACCTGGGCGAGAGCATGGGATGGCCTATCAAGGGTTGGAATCAGGGTGTGTTCGACCTTTCTCTTCAGCCAAAGCCAGATGCTTATTTCGTGAAGAGCATGTTTACTGACGAGCCAACCGTTCACATCGGAATCATCGAAAAGTCGGGTGGTAACATCCAGTGGAATGGCATCAATGTTTCTGCCGGAAAGCTTTCAGAAAACTGGAACCGTGAGGCAGGCGAGCAGGTTTCGCTCTATACCTATACCAATGGCGACGAGGTGGAACTCTTCCTCAATGGCAAGAGTCTGGGTGTGAAGAAGAACAGCAACGACCCTAAGCTCCGTGCCCGCATCAAGTGGGACAACATCGCCTATGCTCCAGGCACTCTGGTGGCTGTGGCCAAGAAGAACGGCAAGGTGGTGGCTCGCCATCAGATAGAGACCACGGGCGAGGCTGTGGCTCTGAAGCTGATTCCGGATATGGAGACCTGGTATGCTGATGGTAAGGATCTGATGCATGTTCGCATCTATGCCGTAGATAAGAAGGGCAGAAGAGTACTGAACGTGAAGGATGCCAAGGCATTCGATAAGTTGACCTTCACAGTGAAAGGCGATGCGAATATCGTGGCGGTGGATAATGGAAACATCGCATCTGATGAACTTCATATCGGAAAGACCCAGTTGGAGAAGACCATCCAGCGTCATCTCTTTCAGGGTTCCGCTCTCGTGATATTGCGCGCCGGTGATAAGCCGGGAAAGATAGAGCTTTCGGTGGCTGGCGAAAAGATGAAAGCCAAGAAGTTGGTTCTGAATACGAAGTAAATATGATTCTAAAAAAGGTCGCCAAAATGCTGGCGACCTTTTTTAGTTGATTTACTCGCTATATCCGTCGAATTTCGACGGATTTTCCGCTATAAGAATGCCGAATTCGCTATAATTCCGCTATAATCCGCTATAATATGTTCTCTATGATTGAGGCATGACATACCAAGTTCGTCCTTCCGCTTTTTTAGTATCCTTTGTTTTCTCTTTATTTTCTGAATTTCTTTTTGAACCATTGGTTGAATGCCACGTAGGCACTGATTTCCTCCTGGTGCTGTGGCTCTGCGAAGGTAAGTTGGTCACCGATGAATCGCCATACTGGTCTGGGAAGATAATCATCAGATTGGTGCCCGAGAAGAAGCGGGTTAGCTCTTCCGGCAATCGCTCTAATGCCGACTTGTGGGAAACGGTTCCCTTGCGGGCTGTTACCACCACAAACATGTGGTCGGGAGCTATCTGCGAGGCTATCTGGGGCATCTCGTTCCAATGGGTCATGAGCGTATAGTCGGAACGGACCTCGGGATAGCGGTTCTTGATAAACTCGTTGATGAGCGAAAGAGCCTCCATACGGCCATGGAACTGTATGCGGCAGTCGAGGTTGCGTGCCATGCGCGACAGACGTTCTACCCAGCGGTAGAAGCCTGGCTCAAACTCAGCTCTCGAAGGAACAGCCACCTGTATGCGGCGTATGGTGTTGAGCGGCTGGCGGATACGTGCCATGATGATCTGGCGGCTGAGTCCATTGAACAGACTCTGATGGAACTCGCCCCAGAACTTAGGTGAGCGCTCCGGATGCATGTGCATGCCGATGATGATCTCGGAACACTGAAACTCGTTGAAGGCATGCTTGATGCCATTGGCGATGTTGGCAGCTATTCTGACCTGGGTCTGCGTGAGCACATCGGTGGCTGCGCTATCTGGCTGCAATGTTCGAGCAGTCGCTTGCCTTGCTCCTGGTTGTAGCGCATGTCTTTGTCCTCATACACCACATTGAGACAAACCAAACCGCGGTTCAGCTTCTGGTTTCTCACCAAGAAGGCGAGGCTCATCAGGTTGTCGGCATATTCGGGATAGCGCACGGGGATGAGTATCTTCTCGTCGTTGGCGCTCTTCTCGTCCTCAGCCTCCGGCAGCTCCTTGTCTCTTAGTACTATCATGCGCGAAGACCAGTCGGTAAGCAGCGAGGAGATGATACAGGTGCACAGTATCATGATCACCACACCGTTGAGCATGTCGTCGTCGACAAGATAGGTGTTTTTGCCTATAAGAATGTTCATTCCCACCATCACCATGGCGATACTGCCGGCAGCATGGGCTGAGGTAAGACCGAACATCATGTGACCCGAAGACAGGGGCAGGCAGCATAGGCGGCAATGGCCTTGCCCAGGGTGCCAAAGAACACGATGCACAGCACCACCCAGAGAATATGACCGCCCTGGAAGAGCAGTCCCACATTGATCAGCATGCCCACTCCTATCAGGAAGTAGGGAATGAAGAGGGCGTTGCCGATAAACTCGAGCCGGTTCATCAGTGGCGACACATGAGGTATATACCTATTTAATATAAGGCCCGCAAAGAAGGCACCAAAGACTCCCTCAATGCCTACCGTCTGCGAGAGGGCGGCACTCATGAAGAGCATGGCCATGACAAAGATAAACTGCATCACGGCATCGCTGTATCGGCGAAGAAACCATCGGGTGAGACGGGGTATGAGGAATATCATCACACAGCAATAAGCGGCAAACTTGGCTGCAAAGAGTACCCAGAAGAGTACGCCGTCGTGTTCGGTGAACGAAGCCACCAGACCCGCCAGCATCACTAAGGCGATGAGCAGGAGATCATGCTCGACCCCACACTCAGCGTGACGCTCGGCTTCTGTTGCAGTCCGTAACGCGACACGATGGGGTAGGCGATGAGCGTATTCGAGGCCATGATACAGCTCAGCAGGAATGAGGCTTTGGTGGAATAGTCCAAGAGTGTGACGCTCATCCAATAGGTGAGTCCGAAAGGAATAAAGCACGTCAGCAGACCATAAGTGAGCAGTCTCGACTTCGTCTTCTTCATACCCTCCATGTCCATCTCGAGGGCAGCCAGAAACATGATGTAGTACAGACCAACCTTGCCAAACAACTCCAAGGAAGAGTCGCGCTCCAGGATGTTGAGCCCGTATTGCCTATGAGCACTCCTGCCAATACCATACCGATGATGTGTGGAATGCGGAGCTTACCCATGATGATAGGCGCAAAGAGGATGATGATCATCACGACGAAGAAGATCAGCGTAGGGTCGGTTATCGGGAAATATTGTGCAATGTTCAGCATAGGCATTCTGTTTTTCGGGAGAGTTCTCGAGCATCAGCTGCATCACTCTTCCTATAATATGGGTGCAAAAATAATAATAAATCTTGAAAAAGCAAAGTCTTTTGCCTCCTTATCAATTATATGTGCAAAGATTTTTGTAAATTTGCACCCGGAAAGCAAACTTAAGATAGAAAGATAAGCCCTCTGTCTGCTGATGTTTCATCGTAAATATGAGTAGCGGCGATGGATGAATGTTATTTTATGCAAAATAATGCAGAAATGTTAGCAAAAGTAATAAAAATGCAACAAAAAGCAATAATTTATGGGAATTTTTGCTTGATATTGTAGAAAAAGTCTTACCTTTGCAGCGGATTTGAGAGGATAAGCGTTAGAAGACAACCAAAGATGAGAAATCATCATGCTGGAAAGGAGCATTCTTTTCTTTTCCAAAAGATTCACTTTAAACAACTTTTAAAAAGATTCGATTATGAAAGTAGCAATTGTTGG
>ERZ791624.1482-NODE-1482-length-10521-cov-1.466367_pt1 | contig 10521 bp, 13 predicted proteins | sample MGYA00510058_ERZ791624 | MGnify/ENA primary metagenome ERZ791624 (study PRJEB30046, sample SAMN00715158) | human gut metagenome | study: EMG produced TPA metagenomics assembly of the A metagenome-wide association study of gut microbiota in type 2... | reverse complement strand
AACATCGTCCACACGGGAATGCTGATCCCCCAGACGCATCAGATCTACGTCTGCTCCCTGAACTGTCTCAGAGGCGTCGTTATGACAGCCGATAGATGGGCTGCCCGGATCGCATTTCAGCGGTGATGCCGACACAGGGCGAAGTTGTCGGCGGAAGGCTGGAGGAGATACAATCGAGGGAACGAGTGACCTGATCGGCCGCTTTCCGGAGCGCCCGCGGGCAATCGAGCTGTTTCTGGTCTGTATGCATCATCTGTGCGGGGTTGATGAGCGGTATATCTTTCGTGAACTGCGAAGGAGATTCCCGGATATCGACTTCATGAGCTGCTGGATGGATCCGATCATGCAGAAGGTCTCACTGACACCGGAGCAGAAGCAGAGGAGAAGCATGATGGCCGTGGTTCCGAAGCTGCCGGAGAATCCGCGGACTGTGAGCATATTCGGGGACAACCTCCGCCTGCCGGAGTCCTCAGACATCTCCAGGCTGCTTGAGAGTCTGGGGATCCGGATCCGGCAGGTCATGGACTGCAGGGACTACGATGCGTATCTGCGGATGGGGGACAGTTTTCTCTACATGACCCGTTCGGCCTTGTCTGTCTGCGGCCTGAGGGCGCTCTCGGAAAAAAATGACCGCCCGTTTCTCTACCTGCCGCCGGTGGCACTGGATGAACAGATTTGTGAAGGGCTTCTGAAGCTGCTGGAGACCATTGAGCAGGCAGAAGGAAAAGCCGGCCGATGTTTTTTGGATGACAGCCGTGAGGGGGAACTGCACCTGAGGCTGCAGGCAGAAGCCGGGTTGACTGTCCGAGAGAATCAGGCCCTCTTTCGGGAGAAAATGCTGGTGAAATTTCTAAAAGAGAGGCGAGCAAGGGCAAAAGAGGCCTTTGCCCGTGCGAAGGCGGTGATCGGGGACACAGAAGTATGGATGGACTATCTGGCATTCCCGCGTCCGCTGAGCATGGCAAGGCGTCTTCTTCAGGAAGGCTTTGTCGTGACACGGGTCTGTCTGGACAGTGTGAGCCCGGAGGAAAAGGCTGACTTTGACTGGCTTCAGCAGCACCAGCCGGGGCTGATGCTTCAGTCCACCAGCCATGTGGAGGCCAGAGAGAGAAAACGGATTTTTTCATCCGCGCAGGTGGGGCAGGGAAAGGGGCATCCTATTCTGGCACTTGGACCGAAGGCGGCCTTTTTCGCCGGAACACCGTATTTTGTGAATTGGATCGAGAACAACGGAAACTGGGGATATGACGGACTCGAGAAACTCGCATCGGAGATGATCGATTCATACAGGAATCCGAAAGACCTTCGGGACATTGTGCAGAGGAAGGGGCTTGGCCTTCCATCGCTTCCGGAAAGAGAGGAAGACAGATGAAGGAAGCATACAGAATCCTCCCGGTTTACGCGGGGGATGTGTCAGGAATCGCCTCCGCTCTCTATGAGCTTGGAGGAATGGTTGTGATCCACGATCCCTCGGGCTGCAATTCGACCTACAATACGCATGATGAGATCCGCTGGTACGACCAGGAGAGCCATATCTTTATCTCTGGCCTGAACATGCGGGATGCCGTCCTTGGAAATGACCAGAAGTTTATAAGTGATATCGTGGAGGCGGCCGGGCAGCTTTACCCGAAACCTGCATTTATCGCGATCTGCAATTCACCGGTTCCTTATCTGAATGGAACTGATTTTCATGGGATCTGTCGGGTCGTGGAGAAGCGGTGCGGGATCAGGACATTCTATGTTCCGAGCAATGGCATGCATGATTATGTCAGGGGCGCAGGCCGTGCCTTTCTGGAATATGCACGCGCCATGCTGCCGGCGCCCTGCCCGGCAGCTGTTCCGGTACGCGGCCCGGGAGCGATTCCGGAGTCTGGCCCGGCAGATGACTCGGCGTCCTATTCAGCAGCTGATTCGGTGTCTGGTCCGGCGACTGACCCGGTGTCAGATCCGGCGCTTTGCGGCGCAGGTTCAGAAAGCGGCAGAATCCGTGTATGTGTGCTTGGCGCGACGCCTCTGACATATGGGAACAGACAGTCGGTTCCGAATCTTCGGCGGATACTGGAAAGCAGCGGATTCTGCGTAACAGCTGTCTGGGCAATGGGAAGTACACCGGAAGAAATCGATAGATCGACAGATTCAGATGTGAATCTGGTCATATCGGATACCGGTATTCTGGCAGCAAGGTATCTGAAGGAGACCTATGGCATTCCATACGTGACAGGAGTGCCGGTCTCCCGGCGGGTATGGGCAGCGCTGAAGAAAAAGCTCCGGGAGGCGGTACGGCTGCGGCGGACAGATGGCACAGAGCTGGAGCCGGTATCCGGTTCGGGAAATGAAGGAAAGAGCGGCACCTTGTCAGTCTATATCGGAGAAGCCATCTTTCTGCGTCGCTGGCTGCGTCCGGGGACGGACAGGGGATGGTTCTGTGTCCATTTGCAGACAGCAGATCTCTACTGGCCCCCGGCGACAGGTTCTTTGACGGAGAAGAGGAGCTTCTTGCACAGATTGCCTCCGTACAGGCCAGGAACCCAAATATCAGGATTGAGCTCTGGGCGGATCCGATGTACCGGACTGTGATTCCTGAATCGCTGGTTTTCCATCCACTTCCGACACTGGCGCTGTCAGGGCGGCTGTATAGAGCCCATTTCCCCGATTACTTCGGCTGGATGGCAGATGAGGCTTCGGGGAGCATCCGGCATATGGCAAAATACGACGGCATGTATGGAAATGTATGAATATAAAGGAGACAGGCTATGGGCATGATGAGTGAGGCGCCATCTTCAGAGCGGGTGCAGATCGGATTTTTCGGGATCCGGAATGCTGGAAAATCCAGTGTGGTGAACGCGGTGACCGGTCAGAATCTGTCTGTAATCTCCGACACACCGGGAACAACCACAGATCCGGTCCGCAAGGCGATGGAAATCTCCCCCATCGGTCCGGTTGTGGTGATCGATACACCAGGCTTTGATGATGAGGGGGAGCTTGGGACATTGCGTGTCGCGAAGACAAAGGAAACGCTGAGACGGGTGGACGTTGCGGTCCTGGTGGTGGACAGCACACTCGGGATGAGGCCGAAGGACAGGGAGCTTCTGGATATTTTTGAGAAGCTGCGCATTCCATACATTGTCGCCCTGAACAAGACCGACCTGATGCGGCAGGTGCCGGAAGCGCAGGCGGGGATGACCGGCGCAGTCTGTCAGCCCCGGGGATCATCGGGAGCAGCAGAAGACATGAAGCAGTCAGGTAGCGAGGCGGTACAGCGGACTGTGCCTCACGCGGAGCTTGCAGTCAGTGCGAAAACAGGCTGGCATATCCGGGAGCTGAAGGATCTGATCGGAAGGCTGGGGAAGGCGAAGATCAGTTCGCTCGGACTCCTTGACGGCCTGATTGAGCCGGGTGATTTGTTTGTGCTGGTCATTCCGCAGGATGCCTCGGCGCCAAAGGGACGGCTGATTCTGCCGGAACAGATGATGATTCATGAAATCCTGGATCATGCCAGCATGGCGATCTGCTGCCAGCCTCCGCAGCTTCAGCAGACGCTCGCCTTTCTTGCGCAGTCCGGGAAGAAAATCCGGATGGTGATCACAGATTCGCAGGCCTTCGCAGAGGTGTCAGAGACGGTGCCGGAGGAAATCCCGCTCGCCTCCTTCTCGATTCTGATGGCACGCTACAAGGGTGTGCTGGAGGAAGCTGCCAGAGGTGTGAGGGCAGTCGATACACTTCAGGACAGGGACAGGGTTCTGATGGCGGAGGGCTGCACGCACCACCGGCAGTGCCAGGACATCGGCACGGTGAAGATTCCAGCCTGGCTGCGGGCGTACACGGGGAAGGACATTTCCATCGAGACATCCAGCGGCTTCGCTTCCCGGAGGATCTGAGTCCGTATCGCATGGTGATCCACTGCGGCGGCTGTATGCTGAATGAGAAGGAAGTACAGAGCAGAATGAGACAGGCCAAAGAGCAGGGTGTTCCATTTACAAACTATGGCATCACGATCGCGTACATGAACGGCATCCTTCAGCGAAGCGCAAAGGCGATTGGGCTGGCTCTCTGAGGACACGATAGCAGATTGGGAAAATGAATGACAAACGGGGATCGAATTGAATGGTTATATCGGACAGGCAACCTTCCGGATGAAGAGCTCAGGACCCTTCTTGTCAGCCTGGATCAGAGCGGCTTTGAACATCTGTGCAAAAGAGCCTGCGAGGTACGCGAGCAGGTTTACGGAAAGGATGTCTATCTCAGAGGGCTGATTGAATTCTCAAACTACTGCAGAAATGACTGCTACTACTGCGGGATCAGAAGAAGCAACCGGCTGGCTGACCGGTATCGTTTGTCTGAGGATGAGATCGTTGCCTGCAGCGATGCGGGGTATGAGCTTGGGTTTCGGACATTTGTCCTGCAGAGCGGGGAGGATCTTTCCTATACGACAGCGGACATCTGCCACATCGTCAGCAGGATCCGGAGCCGGCACCCGGACTGTGCGGTCACCCTCTCTATCGGGGAGAAGAGCCGCAGCGAGTATCAGGCCTATTACGATGCCGGGGCTGAGCGGTATCTGCTCCGGCAGGAAACGTCCAATCCGGTGCATTACAGAAGGCTCCATCCGCCGGCGCTCTCCATCGAGAACCGCAAACGCTGTCTGTACGACCTTCGGGAGATCGGGTACCAGGTTGGCTGCGGAATCATGGTCGGAACGCCGGGACAGACGCCGGAATATATCATCGAAGATCTTCGTTTTATGCAGAAGCTGGATCCGCAGATGATCGGGATCGGGCCCTTTATCCACCACAGGGACACGCCGTTTCGAAATCAGCCGGACGGAACGCTTCAGGATACCCTCCATCTGCTGGCAATTCTGCGACTGATGTTTCCGCATATTCTGCTGCCGGCGACGACGGCGCTTGGAACCATCCACCCACTTGGCCGGGAGATGGGAATCAAGGCAGGCGCCAATGTCGTGATGCCGAATCTCTCGCCGCGCGGCGTCCGGAACAAGTACCTGCTCTACGACGGGAAGATCTGTACAGGCGACGAAGCAGCAGAGTGCAGGGCCTGCATGGAACGCCGGATTGCCGCCACCGGGTACAAGGTGGTCGTCAGCCGCGGAGACTACAGAGCCTGACAGAGTAAACGGTCTGCAGGCCGGGTCACTCAACAAATCTCGATAACAGGAGCATACAATTTCTGTGAGCAATGATGAGACGATAGAGAAAAGACAGGCTGCCGCGCGGCGGCCTGATGTGGTTGTGCTGACGGTGTGTCCGGACTACAGTGAGGAACATGCAAGGGCGGCTGTGTGCAGCGCGCTGGAAAAATGCCGGGCCTTTCAGGGATCAGGCCGGGCGTTCGGGTTGCGGTAAAGGTCAACCTGGTAACGGGCGCATCCCCGAAGAAAGCTGTGACGACGCATCCGCAGCTGGTGACGGAGCTGTGCCGGCAGCTGATCGGGCGCGGCGCAGAGGTGACGGTAGGAGACAGTCCGGGCGGCCTGTTACAAGGGAAGCCCTCAGGCGGGCGTACCGTGAATCAGGCATGGAACAGATCGAGCAGACCGGCGCAAAACTGAACGATGATATAGAGACGGAAGATGTGACATTTCCGGGGGCGGCATCCGCGCATGTCTTCAGCTGCACATCCTGGCTGAGAAAGGCGGATGTGATCATCAACTTCGCGAAGTTGAAATCACATGGGATGATGCGTCTGACAGCGTCGGTCAAGAATCTGTTCGGAGCTGTTCCGGGGACGACGAAGCCGGAATATCACATGCGCTTTCCGAACGAGACAGCCTTCGCAAACATGCTGATTGACCTGAACGAGGCACTCCATCCGGTTCTGAATCTTGTCGATGCGGTCGTCTGTATGGAGGGAAATGGTCCGACGGCCGGAACACCCCGCCCGCTGGGCCTGGTTCTTTCATCGGAAAATCCTTACAGCCTCGACATGATCTGCGCAGAGCTGACTGGCATGCGGCCTGAGGATGTACCGACAATTCGCGCTGCAGCCAGTCGCGGACTCGGACCATCCGGGCTGCAGGAGGTCGAGATTTCAGGAGAGCGGCCGGAACAGTGGAAGCTCACGGATTTCCGTCAGGCAGACGGTGTCTCGGTTACATTTACAGGGAATGGCGTGATGGGCCGCCTGCAGGAGGCCATTTCAGAAGTGCAATGCAGCAGATGCCCAAGGTGCATCCGTCCGAGTGCATCGGCTGCAGGAAGTGTTTCAACGTCTGTCCGGCCAGGGCAATCACGATGGTGAAAGGAAAGCCAAGGATCGACAGAAAACGATGCATTCGCTGTTTCTGCTGCCAGGAATTCTGCCCGAGGGGCGCGATGAAAGTGCACCGCACGCTGCTGGCAAGGCTTCTTCAGTAAGCGGCGGGGGCAATCGGCTCGGGTGCCACAAGCCCTGAGGACGGTCAGCGCTTCGCCATTGTAACGGTGTAATCGGTATCCACATGGATCACCACTTCATACTGCGCGCCGATCCGACGATGAACCTCGTCCTCAATTCGCTTCTGCAGCTCGTCGTCTGTCAGCTTGAATCCAAACGGAATGACGACGTCAAAGATCAGCTTCGGGCGCTTTTTCCCGGGAACGACCCGGAAGTCGTGCATGGTCAGGTACGGCGCGATGCTCTGCAGAATCTGGTAGAGGTCATCCCGCAGTGCGACGATGTGCGGGTCGTCTGTGATAATCGGATCCATATGGATTGTCACCAGGCAGTGAAGCTTCGATTCCAGGTCTTCCTCGGCTTTATCGATGATCTCGTGAAGTTCCACGATGTTTCCGCTTGCCGGGACCTCGGCATGGAGGGAGACGATCCGCTTCCCGGGTCCGTAATCATTGACAATCAGATCGTGGATGCCTGTAATCTGGTCGCTCTCGTTCGCCATGATATCCCGGATCTCCTGTACAAATGCCGGATCTGGTGCCTGCCCGAGAAGCGGGTTAAGGGTATCCCTTGCGGATCCGATGCCCTGGTAGGCAATGAAGCAGGCAACCAGCAGACCGCAGATGCCGTCCAGCAGGGTCAGTCCGGTCAGATGGATGGCAATGGAAGCGATCAGGACAACGGAAGTCGAAACACAGTCGTTGGTACTGTCTTTGGCGACGGCTTCAAGAGCGACCGAATGAATGCGCTTTCCTGCTGCCCTGTTATAGAATGCCATATAGCACTTTACAAGGATGGAACCGATCAGGATCACAAAGACCAGCCAGGAGAAAGAGATTTCCTCAGGGTGAATCATCTTTGCAATCGAATCACGGGCAAGCTCGAACGCCATGACAATCATCATGCACGAAACGACGAAGCCTGAGACATACTCGGCCCGTCCATGGCCGAACGGGTGCCCGGGATCCGCCTGCCTTTTCGAGATCGAAAAGCCTGCCAGTGTGATGATGGAGGAGGCAGCATCGGAAAGATTGTTCAAGGCATCCGCCACGATTGCAAGAGAACCGCTGAAAAGACCGGCCAGTCCTTTTCCTGCAAACAGAAGCAGGTTCAGTATGATACCAACCGTCCCGCAGACCATTCCCCAGGCATTGCGCTGTTCATCCTCACTCATGCCGCTCTTGATGAAGAAGCGTGAAAACAAGCGTACCATAATGTCAAAATCCCCTTTCAAAGCAGAACCGAAATCGCCCTGTTTTCGGGACATCGTACGTCTCAGGAGCGGGATTAGTCAACTGCAATTGTACAAAGAATCCCGGGAAATCAGGACGTGAGCGCAGCCGGTTCTGCCTGTATGGAATGCTTATCGGGGCACGTTTTTCTCCAGGTAACCGATGAAGTTCCGTTCTGAATCAGTCAGGCTCCGCCTCTTCTGCCAGACAATGTAAAAGTGACGGCTGATGTCTTCATGCATCTGATAGACGAGAACCTGTCCGCTGCCGGCCAGATCCCGGACAGAACAGGCAGACATCATTGAGATGCCCATTCCGGAGACGATCATCTTGCGGATCGCCTCCAGATCGTTGGCACAGGCAGCGACATGCAGATCCTCCTTGTGAATATGGTGACGTTCCAGAAAACGATCAAAGTTTTTCTGTGTTCCGGAGCCGGATTCACGGAGAATGACAGGTTCCTGGAAAAGCTGCTGCAGAGAGGGCGTGTGGTGCTTCAGCGTCATATAATGCTCATTCACAGGGGTTACTATCAGCAGCTGATCCCGGCAGATCTCCCGGATGGTGAGCGCGGGATTGTCAGGGACTTCGCCTACGACCGAAAAATCGACTGTTCCATCGAGAACCTGACTGACCGCGGTATGAGAATCAGATTGCAGGACACGGAAGAAACAGCCGGCATTTTCACTGCGGTACCCAGACAGAATTGGCGGAAGCAGGTAGGAGGAAGGGATTGTAGATGCGCCGAGCGTGATCATCTGCCCCATAGAGTCTGAGAGCTTCTCCAGAGCAGCCCGTTCCAGCTCCAGCATGCGGAGGGCGTAGCTGTAAAAAAGCTCCCCCTTCTCGGTCAGAGTTACCCGCTTTGTTGTCCTTTCAGCAGATCCACGCCCAGCTCTCTTTCCAGCGCCCTGATCTGGGTGCTGACCGCCGGCTGAGACAAATGAACGCGGTTTGCCGCTTCAGTGAACTGCCGCAGCCGCGCAACCTCCACAAAACTTCGAAGCTGTTTCATGTCCATCGTGCCTGTCCTCCTGTCCTGGTATTCTGTCTGAATGAAAATCTGAACGAATCGTCAATTCATAAAGAATAATTATAGATATTATAATAAAAATCTATTATTTGATAAATGCCTTCCAAATATTCTGATACAATGAAATAAAATCAGATGACTGAACAAGTAAAACAAAGCAATCAATTTAAGGGAGGGATTTTCAGATGGTGGAGTATCATGCAGCAAAAGTCAGTCCGAAGGCCGTGCAGAAGCATGCAGAGGATTTGTACAGGGGCGGGTATTTCTGCTGCGAGGCTGTAATGGCCGCAATCCGCAGTGATTTTGAGGTGAATGTTCCGGAGGAGGTGATCGCGATGGCATCCGGGATGGCAGTCGGTGCAGGGCGCTCCGGCTGTATGTGCGGTGCGCTGAATGGCGGCATTCTGGCGCTCGGCATGTTCTTCGGCCGGACGGAGCAGAACGGGCCGAAGGATCCGAAGGTCAATCACTGTATGGCACTGACGCATGAGCTGCACGACTGGTTCCGTGAGGCAACTGCGAAGCATGCCGTGTGCTGCAGGGTTCTGACGAGAGGATTCGACATGGGCTGCGGTGAACACAAGGAGCAGTGCATCGCGTTCACTGGGTTGTGCGCAGGAAAGGTCGCAGAGATACTGTGCCGGGAACTTGGTGTCGAGGACACAGATGACGAGCCGGTCAAAGGACTCGACAAGCCGTACCTGCCTCCGAAGAAGGAGGAAGAGCGATGAAAAAGTGGTGTCAGAGAATTCCGCTTCCTCTCTCCGGTGTGATGCTGGGGATGGCTGCTCTCGGAAATCTGCTGCAGAGCACCTCGGAAGTGCTTCGCACAATCTGTGGCTGGCTGGCGTTCGGCATGCTGGTGCTGCTTCTCCTAAGGCTGGTCTTCTGTCCTGATCAGATGAAGGCAGACATGAAGAATCCTGTTCTTGCCGGAATCAGCGGGACCTTTCCAATGGGACTGATGCTGCTGTCGGTCTACGCAAAGCCTTTTATCGGGAAGGCCGCTTTTATTATCTGGACACTTGCCATCGCCCTGCATATTGCGCTGATCATCTATTTTACGGTCACCTTCATCTTTCATCTGAAGCTGAAGGATGTATTTACTGTGTACTATATTGTCTATGTCGGAATTGTCGTTGCATCTGTTACAGCGCCGGCTTACAATGCCGCTGCATTCGGAAATGGAGCATTCTGGTTTGGATTCATCTGCTTTCTGCTTCTGTTTGTTCTGGTAACCGTGCGGTACATCCGCATTCCGGTTCCGGAGCCGGCCCGTTCTCTGGCGGTGATCTATGCCGCGCCGCTTAGTCTCTGCGTGGCCGGATATGTCCAGAGCGGGACCCGAAATCCTATGTGTTTCTGGTGGCCATGGCAGCCGGGGCGAATCTGATCTACCTGGCAGCATTGGTTCAGGCCGTTCGGTGTCTGAAGCTTCCGTTTTATCCAAGCTGCGCAGCGTTCACATTCCCGCTAGTCATTACAGCCATTGCGACGAAGCAGACGATGATGTGCGCGGCGAAGATGGGACATCCGCTGCCCGCGCTTCGGCCGATCGTTGTGGCGGAGACCGTCATCGCAGCTGCGTTTGTTTTGTATGTGTTCGGACGCTATATGGCGGGGGTCTTCCGGGCACCTTCCAACATTAAGTTCCAAATCTGAGAAATCCTGAATGGCCCTGAAAGATCTGCCAGTGACTCTGCAAAGCCGGCAGTCAGACTGAGGGGTCAAAGCACGAGCGGGCGGTATGCTCAGGACAGACATTTCTATATAGCCAGGAATGGTTCCGTGCGTGATCAACGGCACACGGACCGCTCCTGGCTGTTTGCTGTCTGAATACGGATACCCCATGAAAGATGTTCT
>ERZ791624.1480-NODE-1480-length-10529-cov-1.620584_pt1 | contig 10529 bp, 10 predicted proteins | sample MGYA00510058_ERZ791624 | MGnify/ENA primary metagenome ERZ791624 (study PRJEB30046, sample SAMN00715158) | human gut metagenome | study: EMG produced TPA metagenomics assembly of the A metagenome-wide association study of gut microbiota in type 2... | reverse complement strand
CGTCCCCTTTGGTACCGGAGAATCCAGCTCCGTCTCCGGACGCTCGTTCTCATCTGTCTCAAGAGCCTCATAGCTCCCGTCCGCCAGCAGCCTCCGCTTCAGTTTATGCGGAACACACTTCGGGCTCTCCTGCTCCAGAATCCTTGTCTGCTCCAGCGACCACTCAAACGGGATCCGGAAATTGTCCCGGACATCATTTCCAACATAGAACCTGTACGTTCCGGCTTCCAGCAGCCACGCGGACTTCTGAACTTTGCCCGTGTCATCGTAGGATGCCATACGGCTGATGGGGAAGGTCAGATCGATCTGCTGCGCCTCACCGGCTCCAAGCAGCGCTGTCTTTCCAAACGCCACCAGTGTTCTGGAAGGCTTTCCGAGTTTTCCCTGCGGAATCTGCGCATAGACCTGTGCGACCGCTTTTCCGGGGGTCTGCGAAACATTCGTAACCTTCACAGAGAGCAGGATCTGGCCGCCTCCCTCCTCTGTAAAGGACGCAAAAGTCGGCATCATCACAAACTCTGAGTAGGACAGTCCAAATCCAAACGGATAATTGACCCGCTCCTTTTTTCCGGGAATGGTCTCAAAGTATCGATAGCCGACGTAAATATCTTCCTCATAATCGACATAGGCTGTCGACTTGTGGAAGCCGGCTGTCGATGGATAATCGTCAAGCTCCTTCGCAAATGTATCTGTCAGATGACCCGACGGATTGACATCGCCTGTCAGCACATCCGCCATGGCCAGACCGCCTTCCATCCCTCCCTGCCATGCAAGAAGGGCGCCTTGAATCCGGCCATCGCTTCTGAACCACTCGCTGTCGACCATCCCGCCGACGTTCAGGACCGCAATCACCTTCGGAAAGAGGGCCGTGACACGTCGGACCAGCTCTTTCTCTGCATCCGTCAGATAGAAATCGCCATCCGGGAAGATCTTCGCTGAAAGGTCAAACATCCTCTGTTCGGTCGGATCAAGTTTGTAAGGATCATCCTTGTTCACGATGGTCCGGCGGTCCCAGCCCTCTCCGGAGAACCGGCAGATGGTGATAACTGCCGTATCTGCATGTTCCCTCGCTTCCTGAAGAAGCGCCTCCGGAAGCTCCGGCTCCACCGTCATGCCCGGCTCCGCCCCGGTCTCCAGCTGCTTCCTGACATTCTGTTCATAGAACTCAGACAGCTTTCCAAAGACCTGTACTTTTCCTTCCTTCTCCTTGAGCCGCATCCCGTCGCACAGATTCCGGACATAGGCGCATGTCACATCGCCGGATCCGCCGCCACCCTTGACATAATCAGCCGATCCTTTTCCGAAGAGAGCGACCCGTTCGCCCTTCCGGAGCGGAAGGGCGTTCTCTTCATTCTTCAGAAGCACCATCCCTTCAGATGCCGCTTTCCGTGACAGGTCAATGTGTGACGGGGAACCTGTCACCCGCCTGCCGTCCTCCCCAAGCGGAAGACATGGCTGATACCGGAAACGCTGCCATTTACTCATTGCTCTCCTCCTTCTGAACTGCTGTCTTCATCATCCGTCTGCCTGTACATCCTCTTCCCCAAACCGGGAGAATCTGCCGGCAGAAGGACAGATTCACAGACTGACTGTGAATGTAATGATGCCATCTTTCCACGCCGCACCGATGCTGCCGCCCATCTTCTCCGTGATCGACTTTGCCATTGAAAGTCCGATTCCATGTCCTTCCATGCCGCTGTTGTTGAGCTGTCTCCCCGGTAGAACCGCCTGAAGAATCTGCTGCAGTCCATACCGGCGCCATCCTGATAGTCATTTGCAACAGACAGGACCGCGCCAGACTTCCCCTTCTTCCGAAGCGTAACATGGATGGTTCCGTCATCATCGCAATATTTGACGGCATTGTCAATCAGGATATTGCTCAGCTCCATCAGCAGGTTCCTGTCTCCCATGACAAAGATGCCGTCTGCGATCTCTGACTCCAGTTTTCGCCCCTTCTGACCGGCCACCGGCAGAAAGTCCGTGACGCTTTCCCGTACGACATCGCTCAGCCCGACCTGTGTCAGTTCGATCTTCTGTGTCTCACTCATCCTCGCCAGGGCGAGCATGCTGTTGATCAGGCCGGTCGAACGTCTGACCTGCGCCAGGATGTTATCTGTCCACTCACTTTTGCCATTGATCATCTCGATTGCCTCGGCATTCGCCGATATGATGGCAAGCGGCGTCTTGAGTTCATGGCTCGCATTCGTGATAAACTGCTTCTGGCTGATGATATTCTCCACGTAGGGCGCGATCGCGCGCCGCGACAGCAGCCTGAGAATCACAACGAAGAGTACCACGACGAACATGCAGACCAGGAGTGTGATCGCCCGCATGGCATTGACGCTCCGTACTTCCTGCGTACATTCCAGAAATCCGATCACTGTGCGGCCGTCCGGCTGGGGCACGGACTTATAATAGTAACTGGAGCGGGCATATTCAATCATTCCGCTCTTTTTATGGACCCTGTACTGATTCAGGGCCAGCTGCCTTGCAGTCTCTTCGTTGATCTCTGCAATATGAGACAGACTTGTTTTCTCAACATTTCCATTCTCATCCAGGGTAATCAGGAAATACCGCATCCTGTACCGGCTCTCGGGCGTGAGTTCCACATTGCCGGCGATTGAATCTCCAAAATCACGGAAACCGATGACCAGTTTTTCCAGCAAATTGTGTTCATCCTCCGGCAGGGTTTTCACTGACACATCTCCATCCTTGATTCCGGTAATGATCAGCCCCTCTGTCTCGGCCTCCGTTCCCTCTCCTGTCCACTCTTTCTCAGAGTTCGATGCGATTCCCGACCCTTCCTCATAGGCGTCAGAATGATTGATGACGTAGGAAAGCGTCAGATCCAGGGACCGGTACATCTGCCGGTAGGAGAAATAATGAAATCCCGCCCCGACCAGCAGCAGAAGGATCAGAACCGCAGCAACCCCTAACAGGATAAATTTTCTCTTCAGTTTTTTCTCCATGCCGCCTGCCTCCCTGCTTCTCTACAAGGCCGCCCTTTCCTTCAGCGAATACGGGCCTTCCTTTCCGCCGAGGATCGTGACATTCGCTGCGACCGCCTCCAGTTTGTTTCTGAGATAACAGATGTACATCCAGACAACCCCTTCCGGTGTGTTTTCATCACCCTTCCAGATTTTGTCGTGAATCTGTGCAGCCGTCAGCTCCTTTCCGGAATTGAGGATCAGCAGCTCCATCAGCTGCATTTCCTTCTCGGAAAGCCGGATTGAATTCTCCGCCTTCAGCTCCAGCTCTGTCGTGTCCAGGCTGACATTGCCGCAGGAGATCACCTTCGGCGTATAGGAGTCATTGCGCCGGATCAGAGAGCGGATCCGGGCAGCCAGCTCAGCGATCGCGAAGGGCTTTGTCAGGTAATCATCCGCTCCCGCATCGAGTCCTGTGACCCGGTCACTGACCTCAGACTTGGCCGTCAGCATGATGACCGGCGTCACATCGCCGCTCTGCCGTATCTGACGGAGGGCCTCGATCCCGTCCATGACAGGCATCATGATGTCAAAGACCATACAGTCATAGGTCTTTTCCCTGGAAAGCTCCACAGCCCGAAGACCGTTCTCCGCGACATCCACCTCATATCCCATATGGCTCAGCACCGCCGCGACTGCTCTCGACAGCTGCTGCTCATCCTCTGCAAGCAGTATCCTCATCCCCGTTTTCTTCCTCCCGGATCATATTCCGAATGGTCTGCATCGACAGGTCACAGCCCGCCAGCTCATCCGCACACCTTTTCAGTTCCTTTACAATCAGTTCTTCGTTCCCGATGTTTTTCTTATACTTGAGCTGATGCTCCAGACTCGCCCATGAATCCATCGCGATGGTTCGCAGCTGCACTTCTATATAGTAATGGCCAGGCTGTCTGCCATCTATGTCTGGATACGGCACCTCCCTGTCCAGGATGACATGATAGCTCCGGTATCCATTCGGCTTGGCATGCCGGATATAGTCCTTCTCCTGCACAATCGTGACACCCGGAAGCTTCCTCAAAAACCCGACAATCTGATAGATGTCATCGATAAACCGGGTGATGACGCGGAGGCCGACCGAGTCCGTCATGACACGCAGCGCGCTTTCGGCCGTCTGAGGAATGCCTCTTCTGTCGCATTTCTCCCGCATGCTCTCCTCCGACTTGATCCGGCCAAGCAGATGCTCGTAGATCCCGTCCCCGGTTTTCTCCTTTACCTCATTGTTGTAATCTGAAAGCTCCCCGGCCAGCTGATCCATCACTTTCTGAAGCGTCTCAGCGAATTCTCCGTATATTCCTGCCATTCCTGTTCCTCTGTCTGCAGACCATACGCCCCGGCCCGGAATGTATGGTCTGTTTGCGGCTTGCCGTTCATTATATTCTGCTTATCCTTTGATATGAGTGTCAAATCATCTTTTGTGGTGACGGACTTTTGACACTGCAATCATCCTACACTTGAAATATGTTCATTTGTTGAAATAAGTATACTGCCGGCAGCTTTATGATAACACGAAAAGCCGGGGCATGTGCCGTCTGGCGCATTTCCCCGGCCTTTCTCTTTTCATACTTACAGCTTTTTCCCGGCATCCTGCCGCTTAGCCTTTCACGGCGCCTGCTGCAAGACCACCGACAATATTCTTTGACAAAATCAGGTAGACAATGATGACAGGGAAGATGGAAAACGCGATCATCGCGTAGACCTGCCCCATATCAAACTTGAGCCAGTCCGCGGCACGAAGCTGCGCGATCAGGATCGGAAGCGTCTTCACTTTGTCCTTGTGAAGAATCAGGGACGGTGTGAAGTAATTGTTCCAGCTGGTAACAAAAGCGAATATCGCCTGAACGGCGATGGCCGGCTTCATCAGCGGAAGCGCAACGGTGTTGAAACTCCTCAGCTCACCGGCGCCATCAATTCTGGCAGCCTCCAGGAGCTCTCCCGGGAGGTTTGAATCCATATACTGCTTCAGATAGAAGAATGTCATCGGAGCCGCGATTGTCGGAATGACGAGCGGAATGAAGTTGTCCTCCAGTTTCATGGACTGAACCAGTTTGACAAAGCCCAGCGCTGTCACCTGTGTCGGAATCATCATGATTCCGAGGATGAAGGTGAAAATTGCCTTCCGGCCTGCAAACCTGTATGCATGAATCGCATAGGCGGTCATGGTCGAGAAGTACGTGCTGAGCAGCGCGGACAGTGCCGCAACAATCAGGGAATTGACCATGCCTCTGACGACTGGAAGCGAACTGTGAAAGAGGTTATAAAAGTTTTTGCCCAGATACTTTCCCGGAAAAACCGTAAACCCCCGGCCAAGCTCCGAATTGGATCTGCTTGCATTGATGAACAGAACGTAAAACCAGAACAGGCACAGGAAGGATATCAATATCAGGACGATGTAAGCGACAGCTCTTCTGGCATGAACGCTGTTGCCTTTTCCTTTCTTTCCGGCTGAATGGTTTGCCATCTCTCTTCCCTCCTTACTGTACTTCGTCCTTTGCCGCCACCTGGAAAACAATCGCGCTCAGAAATCCGGTCAGGATCAGAAGCAGGACAGAAAGCGCGCCAGCCATTCCAAAGTTTTTCGAGAACAGGTGCTTGTTCAGGTACATGATCAGCGTCATCGACGTTCTCATCGGATCGCCGGATCCATTTGTCAGGATCTGGGGAACATCGAACATCTGCAGGCCGCCGATCAGCGAAGTCACCAGGACATACACGAAAATCGGTTTGAGCAGCGGATCGTCACTCTCCAGAAGATCTGCCCCGGCGTCGCCCCGTCAACCTCCGCGGCCTCATAGAGGGAATCCGGGATGCCCATCATGCCGGCCATCAGCAGGATGGTCGTGTTGCCGAACCACATCAGACAGTTCATGAACCCGACAAGTCCTCTGACCGATCCGATGTGCGCCATGAAATCATACGGCTCCTTGAAGACACCGATCGCAATCAGAATGGAATTGACCGGCCCGCCCTTGGAGAACAGTGTGAAAAACAGCATGGAGAATGCAGCCGCCATGATCAGATTCGGCAGATATATAACCGTCTTGAAGAACCGCTGTCCCTTCAGCCTCAGCTGCGGATTTGTGAACCAGGCGCTCAGAAGAAGTGAGAGAATGATCTGCGGTACAAAGCCCAGAATCCACATAATCATCGTGTTGCAAAAATACTTCCCGAGGTCTCCTTCGGTCAGCAGCTTCGCATAGTTCTTCAGACCGACGAAGTTCGGTCCGACCTTCCTCAGGCCTGACATATAGTTTTCAAAGAAGCTGTTGTAAATTGTCGTGCAGAGTGGAATCAGCTGAAATGTGACAAACACCACTGCGAACGGAATCAGGAAGATATATCCCCAGCGGTTATATCTCGTAACCACGCTTTTTTTCTTCTTCATCGCTTTCTCCTCCGGTTGCCTGATGATCTCATGATTCCGGTATGCCCCGGAATCATCCCGGCAGGTGTCCCCTGCCCGTCCCGCGCAGCCGGTGTCCCGGCACGTGCTGCCATCATCTGACCTGTCTCTTTTCATGCAAGGAGCCTGCCCGTCGGGGCAGGCTCCTTCGCTGGTCCGAATCTGTGTCTGTCAGTCTCCGGATCATCTGTTTTTCTGATCAGTCAGTGGTCAGCTCCGGATACTTCTCAACGATCGCGCTCTTGAACTGCGCCAGTGCGTCGTCATAGGAAGCGTTGCCGTCAAAATAGTTCTTCATGGCTTTCTGGAACTCCTCATTGCAGCCCTGGTCGTAGATGGAGATATTGCTCATGTCAACCTTCTCCGCACCGTCTGCCAGCATCTGGTAAGGATTCTGTCCGCCGAGGACCTTGTTGCTGCCGGAATCATCGGATGCAAGCGCCTTCAGGACTTCCTTGTTGTTGACGCAGTCGGAATCCTTCTGAGCAATCTCCTTCATAATGTCATCATCTGTTGTCATCTTCAGCATGATGTCCTTGACGAGAGACGGATTATCGGTTCCCTGTGCTGCACAGATCCATGTGCCGCCCCAGAAGAAGCCCTGCGGTCCGTTGACAAGGCCCCAGCCGCCCTGCGCTGCGATGGACTTCTCATCGTCTGCCTTCATGGAGAAGTTGATCAGCCATGCCGGCCCGAAGTAGCAGAATACCTTTCCTTCCGGATAGAAGCCCTTGCTCCAGTCATCAGACCACAGCTCGGCAGTCGTGGTTTCCTTCGCATCGACCTGTGCCTTGGAATCATCGACCCACTTCTTGATATTGTCATCGACGACAACCTTTCCATCCTGTACCCACGGTCCGGAAACGTTGTTGGAGTAGACACGGTACGTATCGTTGACAGTGGACTGCATCAGATAACCTGCATTCGCCATCTTCTTAGCTGTCTCATTGTAGGTATCCCAGTCAGCAACTGCCTTCTGGACTTCCGCCGGATCATCCGTTCCAAGGACTTCCTTCGCCGCAGCGCGGTTGTAGATCAGACCGGCGGAGCAGGCCTGCCAGGAAGTACCGCGAAGATCGCCGTTCGCGTCCGTTACAACATCCTGCGTATATTTGTACTGCTTGGAAAGGTCATCTGCCGTGATACCCAGATCCTTCAGCGGCATCGCAACGTTTGCATCTGCATCGATGTACTTCTTCGCGTAGTCTGCCTCAATCAGGAACAGATCGACTTTGTCGTCCGCCGATGCGTCCGCATTGCCCGGAAGGACGGTGTCAAGGTTGTTCTGGTATGCGTTGTCATCGTTCGGTGTGATGATCCAGTTGACCGTCACATCACCGATCTTTCCATGGGTATCGTCTGTCTTCTCATAACCCGGATAATGATCAGTGATCCTGCTCTTGAACTCCTCGTTCCAGACCTCGATGTTGAGGACCTTGCCCTCGTCCGCTCCCGCTGCAGCTGCCTCGGTCTCTCCTGCCATTGCAGCCATCGGAAGAATCATCGCTCCTGCAAGGGCCATGCTGACCAGTGCCATCATACGCTTTTTCATGTTTCTACCTCCCATTTCTATGTATTCTGCGATTCCTTTGATTTACTAAATCGTTTTCGTAACTACATCATAATCCCATTCTATTTCCCCGTCAATGGCTCCTTATGCACAAAATGTTCCCTGCTGTATTGTGCATTATGTATATCAATCCCTTGACATATTTATGTTTTACATGCATTTTTATAATTTGTCTTTAAAATGCTAAACTGGTTGCGAAATCGTATTCGTTCCTCCATAAAAAAAGGAAGGCTTCCGCTGTCCGGAGCCTTCCCACTCTCTGTATCACAATGCTGCAATCGGTCTGCTGTTTCCAGGCTGAATAAAAGCCCCTGAAATCAGCTTCCGCTGTTCTCCTCTTTTCCCTGCCTGGCTTCTTCCATGGCCTTCTGCGGCTCATCAAAGATCTCATCCATTGTATGCCAGCCAAGCACAGCACACTTGACACGCGACGGCATATGAGAGACATCGATCAGTGCACCTGCCTCCTCCAGCTCCTCGTGTTCCTCCTCGGTGATATGCCCCTTGATCATACGCAGAAAGATGTCCGAGAGCCTCCTGGCCTCCGCCTCCGTCTTCCCGATCACCAGATCCAGCATCATATCTGCGGATGCCTGGGAGATCGCACAGCCGTCTCCGACATAGGCACCGTCCACGATCTTCCCATCCTCCACCTTCAGTTTCAGGATAATATCGTCTCCACAGCTTGGGTTCACCCCTTCCAGCTGCATATTCGCATCCGGCAGATCATGCTTGTGTGCCGGATGCAGGTTGTGATCCGTCAGGATTTCATTATAAAACGTATTCTGCATGTTGCCCTTTCCTTTCCATCTTTCCGCCCGCGTCAGACTGCATCAGAGGCGCCCGCGGTCAATGGCCCAGTCCTGATATCCCATCCTGCTGCGCAGCGTCGCCAGGCTTTCCGTAAAGCGGTCAATCTCCGCTTCTGTATTGTAGAAAGCCAGTGAGCATCTGGTTGTATTCGGTACGCCCAGATACTTCAGAAGCGGCTGGGCGCAGTGGTGGCCTGCCCGCACGCAGACCCCGTCCTCGTCCATCATCGCCGCATGTCATGCGGATGAACACCGTCTACCTTGAATGTCAGGATTCCGTGATGCTCCTCGGGTCTGTCTGAGCCCAGCAGCGTCACATGCGGGACGTCCTTCATCTTCTCCATCGCATACCGGGTCAGTTCCAGCTCCCGCTGCTCAATGAACGCCCAGCCAAGCTTCTGATAATATTGAATTGCCGCCAGAAGTCCGGCAGCACCGCCTGCATTCACGGTGCCTGCCTCGAACTTGTGCGGAAGCTCCGCCCAGGTTGCGCCTTCGGTGGTCACATAGTCGATCATTTCCCCGCCGCGCAGGAACGGCTGCATGCGCTCCAGCAGCTTCTTTTTACCATACAGAACGCCGATTCCCATCGGCGCCAGCATCTTGTGCCCTGAAAATGCAAAGAAATCCACATCCAGATCTGTCACATTCACCGGAATATGCGGCGTGCTCTGTGCACCGTCTCCGACAAAAACCGCACCTGTCTCATGTGCGATCCGCGCATATGTCTTGAGGTCGTAGCTTCTCCCAAGGACATTGGACAGCTGGGTCATGCAGACCAGTTTTGTCTCAGGCGTAAGCGCATTGCGGAACATCTCCTCCGTGACTGCACCCGTTTTGTCCGGATACAGGTAATGGAGATTCACCCCTGTCTTCTCCGCCGCCATCTGCCAGGGAAGCATGTTGGAGTGGTGCTCGATGATGGTGACGAGGATATCGTCGCCTGCCTTCAGGTTGTCCAGGGCCCAGCTGTAGGCCACCAGATCAGAGACTCTGTCGCGTTTCGGGTGAAGATGATCTCCTCTGTGCTGCTGGCCCCGAGAAAGGCTCTCACCGCTTCTCTTGCCTGCTCATATGTCTCTGTTGCGGCGACTGACAGCTTGTAAAGTCCCCTGAGCGGATTCGCATTCTCCGTCTCGTAGAAATGCTTTCCCGCGTCAATCACACTCTGCGGTTTCTGGCTTGTCGCTGAATTGTCAAGATACGCGATATCCTCTGTAATCAGTGGAAAGTCTGCCCGCACCCGGCGAATCATATCCTGTGTTATTGTCATCACGCCCACCCTGTTCCTTACTTTTCCTTACTCTTCCACGCTGTCAGATATTCCGCCAAGATAACGCTCTGCCTCTGCACGGGTCCGCTCGTCCTCAATCAGGTGTACCACAGATGCGACACGTGCATCGGCCATCATCTCGTAGACCGCTTCCCTGTCCATTCCTCTTGACTGAAGGTAGAACAGCACGCTCTCGTCAAGCCGCCCGATGGTCGCCCCATGGTTTCCAACGACATCCTCCTCTGTGCAGAGAATAACCGGAAGTGTCTGATTCCGGACTGTATCGTCCATCATCAGAACATCTTCCTTTTCGTTGCCAACCGATCCGGACGAGCCCTTCTTCAGATCAATGGTGCCGCGAAAAACCTTCCTGGCATGGTCTCTGAGCACACCCTTTGCGTTGATGTCGCAGGTTGTCTTCTTTCCTGTGTGGTTCGCAAAATAGTTGATGTCGAGCGTATGGTCGCCGCCGACGCGATAACCGATG
>ERZ791624.1479-NODE-1479-length-10538-cov-2.324621_pt1 | contig 10538 bp, 9 predicted proteins | sample MGYA00510058_ERZ791624 | MGnify/ENA primary metagenome ERZ791624 (study PRJEB30046, sample SAMN00715158) | human gut metagenome | study: EMG produced TPA metagenomics assembly of the A metagenome-wide association study of gut microbiota in type 2... | reverse complement strand
GCTGGACACCCCGGGGATCCTGTGGCCCCGGTTTGACGACCCGGAGGTGGGCAAGCGCCTGGCCTTCACCGGCGCCATCAAGGACGACGTGGTGGACATGGAGGAGCTGGCCTGCTATCTCATGGACTATCTGGGCCGGCGGTATGCGCCGGTGCTGGAGGAGCGGTACAAGATCGACGTGCAGCCGGAGGACAGCGGGTATGACCTGCTGGAAAAGGCCGGGCGGAAGCGGGGCTTCCTTATGCGGGGGGCCCAGGTGGACACCCAGCGCATGGCTCGGGTGCTGCTGGACGAGTTCCGGGGCGGCAAGCTGGGCCGGTTCACCCTGGAAACGGTGGAGGATGCGCAATGAAGCCGGATGAATCCCTGGAGCAGGCGGCCCGGCAGCGGGGCTATGCCGTTGTATGCGGCTGTGACGAGGCCGGTGCAGGCCCCCTGATGGGCCCCGTGTGCGCGGGAGCGGTGATCCTGCCGCCGGGCTGTGATATCCCGGGCTTGGACGACTCCAAGAAGCTGACGGAGAAAAAGCGCGAGGCCCTGTATACCCTCATCACCGAGCGGGCCGCGGCCTGGGCGGTGGCCTCCGTCAGCGCGGCGGAGATCGACGCCACGGATATTTTAAGTGCCCGCATCAAGGCCATGGCGCTGGCCATAGAGGCCCTGACCCTCCGCCCGGACTACGTTCTGATCGACGGCAACCGGGACCATGGGCGGTGCGCCTCCATCGGCCTCCCCCATGAGACGGTGGTAGGCGGCGACGGACGCAGCGTATCCATTGCGGCGGCGTCCATCCTGGCCAAGGTCACCCGGGACCGGTACGTGACGCAGGTGCTGGACCGGGAATATCCCCAGTATCTGTTTGCCCAGCACAAGGGCTACGGCACGAAGCTGCACTACGCCATGCTGGACCAATACGGCCCCTGCCCGGAGCACCGGCAGTCGTTTCTGAAAAAGTGGAAGGAGCGGCAGTCATGAGCCGGGCCGAGGGCACCTGGGGCGAGGCGGAGGTGGCCAACTACCTGCGCCGCCGGGGCTACACCCTGCTGGCCCACGGGTTTCACTGCCGGTTCGGGGAGATCGACCTGATCGCCCGAAAGGACGGCGTGCTGTGCTTCGTGGAGGTCAAGACCCGGACGAATCTGTCCTGCGGCCTGCCCCGGGAGTATGTGACCCCAAAAAAGCAGGAGCGGCTGCGGAAAACGGCGGCGTGGTATCTGATGGTGAAGGACCTGGACTGCCCCGCCCGCTTCGACGTGGCGGAGGTGTATGCCGACGGGCCGCACCCCCAAAAGGCCAGCCGCATAGAGTACATTGAGAACGCATTCTGAGGTGACGTATGGAACATATTCCCTATTTTGACGCGCATTGCGATACCATTTACCGGTGCCTGCGGACCGGAGCGCAGCTGCGGGAAAACGATGGTCATCTGGATCTGCACCGGGCGTCGAGCTTCGGGCGGTTTGCCCAGGTGTTCGCCCTGTATCAGGACCCGGAGGAGCTTCCCCGGGGCAGCACCATGGTCCGGGAGGGCCGCCTGCTTCACCGGCGGTTTTTACAGGAGATGGAGCAGAACCGGGACGTCATCGTCCCCTGCCGCACCGGCGCAGAGGTGGACCGTGCCGCGGCAGACGGGAAAATGGCGGCGATTCTCTCCATAGAGGGGGCCGAGCTCATAGGCTGCGACCCGGGACAGGTGGAGACGGCGGCGGAATGGGGTGTGCGGTTTCTCAACCCCGTGTGGAACTGGCCCAATGTCCTGTCCGGCGCCAACTGCCGGGACACGGATCGGGGCCTCTCCCCTCTTGGCGCCGACTTCCTGCGGCAGCTGGAGGCGTTTCATATTTACCCCGACGTGTCCCACATCAGCGATCCCGGCTTCTGGGACCTGGTGCGCCTGGCCCGGGGGCCGGTGGTGGCCTCCCATTCCAACAGCCGGGCCCTGTGCCCCCACCGGCGCAACCTTACCGATGATATGTTCCGGGCCATCCGGGACAGCGGCGGCGTGGTGGGGCTGAATCTGTACCGTCCCTTTGTGGGCCCGGCGGGCACCATGGAGGAGCTGGCGGCGCACGTGGAGCACTTTCTGTCCCTGGGCGGGGAGAAAACCCTATGCCTGGGCGGCGATCTGGATGGCTGCGGGACCCTGGCCGCCGGAATGCAGGGCGTCCAGGACATGCCCCGCCTGTGGCAGGCCCTGGCAGCCCGGGGCTATCCCCAGGCCCTGCTGGAGGACCTGTTCTGGAACAATCTGCGGAGGATGGTGTAGACGTCAAACAGCTATATGCGGTCTGATGATATTGTAAATGTTATATTATCGAATTTCAAAATATAATCCGATCGACAAAATAGACGGAATTTATCAAGTGGATGATTGGACATCTTACTCAGATATTAGAGAGCAGTATGGCGGAAGGGTTGTTCAGCCTTCTGAATATCTTGCAGTAGAAACACAGTATATAAATTGTATTCAAGACATATGGGATGCATGCCATGTGCACCGTTTATGTATTTCAGGACTTGAAATCACATCTGATGGACTATCTTGGGAAAATGGTCAGTCTCTGGGCAGGAGTGAAGCATCACAGTTTTTGAGAGACAGTTTACGCGAGCGATGCTGGGCTAGGCTGGAAGCCCCCCGAATGAAAATAGAAGTCGGATATGAGTTTTATTTACACGTTGGGTGTCTACTATCAATGGATTCAATCTGTGAAATTGCAAGCAGACACCGTCTGTTTGTTGAGCCGTGGGACCGTTTTCCTGAAACGTAACCGGCAAAAATATGGAGGCAAAAGGCTGTGATTTGACAAAGGCTTGCTTCTATCATGCATGGAGTAAAATAATCTAATTACAAGGAAACATCATGATTTTTACAAAGGCAATCTATGCCGAATTGCGGCAGGGATATACAAATCGGAATGGCTTCATCTTTACGGCGCTGACCGATCCGGCCAATGTACATGACACGATTGTCGTTCATGTTCCGCAAAGCGCAGACTGTATAACGCCGCAGCTCCCGCATTCTTCCAGAAGTTTTGCGGAACATCTGGCACTAATACAGTCAGAGGGGCTTGAAAAGGCAATCGTCATTTCGGACGAGATCGGTTGGCTGTCTCAATGCCCGTCGCTTCAGTTCTTGCGGGTCATTCCATCAGACTCTGCGGCAGACGGATTCGATTTTTCGCCGCTGTATCATATGCCGTGCGTTAAATGGCTTCGCTGTCAAACGGCCTATGGTATAGCCGTAAAACTGCACGGTGAAATAGACTACGGGAAGGTCCCTGGTCTGCGGTGCCTGTATGTATCACATACGAAGTACGAGTATGGTTTCGCCAATGCGCAGGACTTACAATCCCTTAATCTCTGCGCATATCAAGGAAATGACCTTGCAGATGTTATCGGGGGAGAAAGCTTAGACTGGCTATCGCTGACGCAGGGCAAAATTCACTCGCTAAATGGCTTGCACAAGGCAAAATCCTTGAAGTCACTTTCCTTGTGTTATCAGCGAAATCTGACGGATATCTCCGCCCTGGTAAACGTAAAGAGTACCTTATTCCAGCTGTGCCTTGACCACTGCTCTCATATCACGGATTTTTCTGCTCTGTCCGCTTTATCGGCGCTGGAATATCTGGAGTTACAAGGAAATAGCATCTTGCCAAACCTATCTTTTCTTTGCAATATGCCAAATCTGAAGGTTTTGAATTTGGGCATGGATGTTTCCGACGGAGACCTGCGTCTATGTATGAACGTCCCTTATGTGACCTGCAAAAACCGTCGCCATTTCAATCTGCGGGACGCAGAGCTGCCAAAACGGCTTTGCTCTGCGCAGGATGACCACGGAGTCGAGCTGTGGCGGCGATGCTGATTGTTTATTTTTTGACCTTTAAAAACATCAACTACACACCAAGAAAGGAGGTGCCGTATGGCGCTGTATGCCATTGGCGACCTGCATCTGTCTCTGAGCTCCAACAAGCCCATGGAGATCTTCGGAGACGGCTGGAGGGATTATGTGGCCCGCATCCGGGAGGGATTCTCCGTGCTGACGGAGGATGATGTCACCGTGCTGTGCGGCGATCTGTCCTGGGGCATGAGCCTGGAGGAATCCCTGGAGGATTTCCGGTTCATCGACGCCCTGCCGGGGAAGAAGTATCTGCTCAAGGGCAACCACGACTATTGGTGGAACACCGCCGCCAAAATGGAGCGCTTTTTCGCCGAAAACGGCCTGACCACCATGGAGATCCTCCACAACAACTGCCGCTTTTACGGGGACGTGGCCCTGTGCGGCACCCGGGGCTGGTTCTATGAGCTGGACAACCAGGGCACCCACAACGAAAAGGTCCTGCTGCGGGAGGTAGGGCGGCTGGAAACCTCCCTGAAGGCGGCAGGCGACCGCGAGAAGCTGTGCTTCCTCCATTATCCGCCGCTGTATCAGGGGTACCAGTGCCCGGAGATCCTGCGGCTGCTGCGGGAATACGGCGTGAAGGTGTGCTGCTACGGCCATCTCCACGGTGCTTCTCACCGCCGGGCCCTGCAGGGAGACCGGGGCGGAACCGCGTTTTACATGGTCTCCGGGGATTATTTGGGCTTCCATCCTAAAAAAATTTGTGATTAGAGCAAAAAAGTGTGGAAATTGAAATTGTTTTCTGCTATTATATAGAATTGCATTGATACGATTTAATGCTGAACGGAGGAAAAATCAAAATGAGTGTAAAATCCTGTGAAAAACTGGACAAGAGCAAGGTCGCACTGACCATCGAAGCAGACGCCGCCGCCTTTGAGGCCGCCATCAACAAGGCTTACCTGAAGCAGCGCGGCAAGATCAGCGTTCCCGGCTTCCGCCCCGGCAAGGCTCCCCGCAAGATGATCGAGAGCATGTACGGCGCAGAGGTCTTCTATGAAGAAGCAGTGAATATCCTTCTGCCCGACGCCTATGAGGACGCCGTGAAGGAGCAGGAGCTGAAGGTCGTGGGCTATCCCGAGGTGGAGCTGGAGTCCTGCGGCAAGGACGGCGTGGTGTTCAAGTGCACCGTGGCCGTGTATCCCGAGGTGACTCTGGGCCAGTATAAGGGCCTGGAGGCCCCCAAGGCTGAGGTCAACGTCACCGACGAGGACGTGGAGAACCGTCTGAACGAGATGGCCGACCGCAACAGCCGTCTGGTCAGCGTGGAGCGCGAGATCCAGAAGGGCGACACCGCCGACATCGACTTCGAGGGCTTTGACAACGGCGTGCCCTTCGACGGCGGCAAGGGTGAGAACTTCGACCTGGAGATCGGCTCCGGCAGCTTCGTCCCCGGCTTTGAGGATCAGCTGGTGGGCATGAAGGCCGGCGAGGAGAAGGACATTGACATCACCTTCCCCGAGAACTATACCCCCGAGCTGGCCGGTAAGCCCGTGGTGTTCCATGTGAAGGTCAACGAGGTCAAGCACAAGGAGGTCCCCGCCATTGACGACGAGTTCGCCAAGGACGTGTCCGAATTCGACACCCTGGAGGAGCTGAAGGCCGATACCCGCAAGCAGCTGACGGACGACCGCGAGGCCGCCGCCCAGCGTGCCTTTGAGGACGCCCTGATGCAGAAGGTGGCCGACGGCATCCAGGCCGACATCCCCGATGAGATGGTGGACGTTCAGGCCCAGCAGATGATGGAGAACTTCCAGCAGCAGCTGGCCGCCCAGGGCATCCCCTTTGACCAGTATCTGAAGATGACCAACACCACCGAGGACGATTTCAAGAAGCAGGCCCATGACCCCGCCCTGCAGCAGGTCCGCATGGATCTGGCCGTGGCCGCCCTGGTGAAGGCCGAGAACCTGGAGGCCACCGCCCAGGAGATCGAGGCCGAGATGAAGTCCGTGGCCGATAAGTACGGCATGGACCTGGATACCATCAAGAAGTATCTGCCCGAGGCCGACGTCCGCGAGCAGGTCCTGCGCAGCAAGGCCATCAAGGCCGTGGCCGACGCCGCCGTGGCCGTGGCTCCCGTTGTTGAGGAAACCAAGGAAGAAGCCAAGCAGGAAGAGGAAAAGAAGGACGAGGAATAATTTTTCGTCCCCTGCTTGAGATACCCACCGGGCGGGTATAATTGGGTTGAGTTTCATCTATTTGTACAGGAGGTTTTTTCTATGAGTTTAGTCCCTTATGTTGTGGAGCAGACCAACCGGGGCGAGCGTTCCTATGACATCTTTTCCCGGCTGCTGAACGACCGCATCATCTTCCTGGGCGAAGAGGTCAATGATACCACCGCCAGCCTGGTGGTGGCCCAGCTGCTGTATCTGGAGGCCCAGGACCCCGACAAGGATATCCAGATGTACATCAACAGCCCCGGCGGTTCCGTGACCGCGGGTATGGCCATCTACGATACCATGCAGTATATCAAGTGCGACGTGTCCACCATCTGCGTCGGCCTCGCCGCCAGCATGGGTGCGTTCCTGCTCTCGTCCGGCACCAAGGGCAAGCGCATTGCGCTGCCGAACGCGGAGATTATGATCCACCAGCCCTCCGCCGGTACGCAGGGCAAGGTCACGGATATGGAGAGCGACGTGGAGCACTTCCTGCGCATCAAGCAGCGCTTGAATAAGATCCTGGCCAGAACACCGGCAAGACGCCCGAGCAGGTCAAGCTCGACTCCGAGCGCGACCACTGGATGACGGCAGATGAGGCGCAGGCCTACGGCCTTGTGGACAAGGTCATTTACAAGAGATAAGGACAGTTTGACTTATGAGTGAAGATAGGAAAAAAGAGCTTCGCTGCTCGTTCTGCGGCAAGAGCGAGCACGAAGTGCACCGCATGATCCAGGGCCCCGGCGTGCGCATCTGCGACGAGTGCGTCCAGCTGTGCATGTCCATTCTGGACGACGGGTATCAGCCCGGCCCCGAGGCCGGGTACGAGACCCCGGACCAGTTGCCCACTCCCCGGGAGATCAAAGAGGTGCTGGATCAGTACGTCATCGGCCAGGACGCCGCCAAGGTGGCCCTGTCCGTGGCGGTCTATAACCACTATAAGCGCATTTTCTTCGGCGGCGGCGAGGATGTGGAGCTGCAGAAGAGCAACATCCTGATGATCGGCCCCACCGGCTCCGGCAAGACCCTGTTTGCCCAGACCCTGGCCCGGGTGCTGAAGGTCCCCTTCGCCATCGCCGACGCCACCACCCTCACCGAAGCCGGTTATGTGGGCGACGACGTGGAGAACATCCTGCTGCGGCTTCTGCAGGCGGCGGATTTCGACGTGGAGCTGGCGGAGCACGGCATCATCTATGTGGACGAGATCGACAAGATCGCCCGCAAGAGCGAGAACACCTCCATCACCCGGGACGTGTCCGGCGAGGGTGTGCAGCAGGCGCTGCTGAAGATCCTGGAGGGCACCGTGGCCAACGTGCCGCCTCAGGGCGGCCGCAAGCACCCCCATCAGGAGTTCATCCAGGTGGACACCCACAATATTCTGTTCATCTGCGGCGGCGCCTTCGACGGTCTGGAGAAGATCATCGAGCAGCGCACGGACCGCAAGGGCATCGGCTTCGATGCGGTGGTAGAGAGTAAGGCAGAGCGCCGGACCGGGCAGCTGCTGAAGGAGGTCCAGCCCCATGATCTGCTGAAGTTCGGCATTATCCCCGAGCTGGTGGGCCGTTTGCCGGTGATCGCCGCTCTGGACGGCCTGAACCGGGAGGATCTGGTCCGTATCCTGACGGAGCCGAAAAACGCCCTGGTCAAGCAGTATCAGAAGCTGTTTTCCTATGACGATGTGAAGCTGGTGTTCGAGCCGGATGCTCTGGAGGCCGTGGCCGACAAGGCCATCGAGCGCAACATCGGTGCCCGTGGCCTGCGGGCTGTCATGGAGGGAGTTCTGACCCCCATCATGTACGACATTCCCTCGGACCACACCATCGAACAGGTGACCATCACCGCCGGCGCCGTCAAGGACGGTGCGGAGCCGGTGATCCTGCGTGACCCCAACCACCACCGGTCCCACAAGGACAGCGACGCGCCGGCGTCCTGAAACAACCAACAAGGGGGAGAGACGCTTGCGCCTCTCCCCTCTTGCCCTATTGTACTTTCCCTATCGCAAAGGAGATACCCTTATGACCACACAAAATATGCCCGTGCTGGCTTTGCGGGGGCTGACCGCCTTCCCGGGCCAGACGCTGAGCTTCGATGCGGAGCGCGAGATATCCATCCTGGCACTGGAGAACGCCATGGAGGGCGACCGGGAGCTGCTGCTGGTAACCCAGCGGGAGATCGGTGTGCAGGAGCCTCAGGAGGAGGATCTGTACGCCATCGGCACCGTGTGCCGTATCTTCCAAATCGTCAAGACCTCGGATACCGGCGTGCGGGTCATCGCCGGGGGACTGCACCGGGCGGCCATCCGCCGCCTGTGGCAGACAAAGCCCTTCCTCCAGGCCAACGTGGACCTGCTGGAGGACGAGGGTTGGCGGGCCACGGACCGCACCGAGGCCCTGACCCGGCGGACCTACGCCCTGTTTGGCCGGTATCAGGAGCTGGTGGGGAATCTGTCCGATCAGCTGGTGGCCTCGGTGCTGGATATCCGGGACCCCGGCGAGCTGGCGGACACCATCGCCGCCAACATCAACCTCCGGCACCAGGACCGCCAGCGGGTGCTGGAGGAGCTGCACCCCGTCCGGCGGCTGATGATCATGAACGAGATCCTGCTCCACGAGGTTGACATCGCCGCCCTGGAGTCGGATATTGACCAGAAAGTCCGCCAGCGGGTGGGCCAGGTCCAGCGGGACATGGTCCTGCGGGAGCAGCTGCACGTCCTGCAGCACGAGCTGGGCGAGGACGGCGACGACGAGCTGTACGAATACGAGGAGAAGATCAACCGCTGCCGGGCCGGTGACGAGGTGCGGGAGAAGCTCATGAAGGAGCTGCACCGCCTGTCCAAGCAGCCCTTCGGCAGCGCCGAGGGGGCCGTCATCCGGAACTATCTGGACGTGTGCCTGGACGTGCCCTGGGGTGTGGAGACCCACGACCGGGCCGACGTGGAACAGGCCCGGAAGATCCTGGACAAGGACCACTACGGCCTGGACAAGGTGAAGGAGCGGATCCTGGAATTCATCGCCGTGCGGCAGCTGAACCCCCAGGCCAAGGGCAAGATCCTCTGCCTGGTGGGCCCCCCGGGCGTGGGCAAAACCTCCATCGCCCTGTCTGTGGCCAAGGCCATGCACCGGAAGCTGTCCCGGCTGAGTCTGGGCGGCGTCCGGGACGAGGCGGATATCCGCGGCCACCGGAAAACCTACATAGGGGCCATGCCCGGCCGCATCATTGACGCGGTGATCCGCAGCGGCTCCATGAATCCCCTGCTGGTGCTGGATGAGATCGACAAGCTGGCCAGCGATATGCGGGGCGACCCGGCGTCGGCCCTGCTGGAGGTGCTGGACAGCGAACAGAACCACGCCTTCCGGGATCACTTCCTGGAGGTGCCGGTGGACCTGAGCCGGGTGATGTTCATCACCACCGCCAACACCCTGGACACCATCTCCCGTCCCCTGCTGGACCGGATGGAGGTCATCGAGCTCACCAGCTATACCGACGAGGAGAAGCTGCAGATCGCCAAGCGGCACCTGCTGCCCAAGCAGCTGAAGGAGCACGGTCTGAAGAAAACCCAGCTGCGCATCACCGACGACGCCATCCGGCGGGTCATCGCCGCCTACACCAAGGAATCCGGCGTCCGGGTGCTGGAGCGCCAACTGGGGAAGCTGTGCCGAAAAGCCGCCATGCAGCTGGTGGAGGGCGATGTAAAGCGAGTTGACATTACAGAGAATAACCTGAAAGAGCTGCTGGGGACCCAGCAGTACAGCGAGTCCATCCACAGCGACCGGGACCAGGTGGGCGTGGTAAACGGCCTGGCCTGGACCCAGGTAGGCGGCGAAATTCTGGAAGTGGAGGCCCAGGCCCTGGACGGCAGCGGAAAACTGGAGCTTACCGGCAATCTCGGCAGCGTCATGCAGGAATCCGCCAAGGCCGCCCTGACCTGCCTGCGCAGCCGTTGGGAGGAGCTGGGCCTGCCCCGGGACTTCTATAAGACCAAGGACGTGCATGTCCACTTCCCGGAGGGGGCCGTGCCCAAGGACGGACCCTCGGCGGGTATCGCCATCACCACCGCCATGCTGTCGGCGCTGACCGGACGGCCTGTCCGGGGCAGCGTAGCCATGACCGGCGAGGTGACGCTGCGGGGCCGGGTGCTGCCCATCGGCGGTCTGAAGGAAAAGACCATGGCCGCCCTGCGCAGCGGCGTACATACGGTCATCATCCCCCGGGACAATGTCAAGGATCTGGAGGAGATCGACCAGACGGTCCGGGCCGGACTGCACTTCGTCCCCGTGGACACCGTGGACCAGGTGTTTGAAGCGGCGCTGGCCGCACCTCGCGGCGAGCACGCCGCACCCCGGCACCGTGCGTCGCCGGAGGCCCCTGCGGCACTTCCGGTGTAAAGGAGGAACACTTGCCATGCCTATCAACTATAACAAGGCGGAATTTATCCGCTCGGCGGGCCCGCCCCCCGCCCTTATCTCCGGCGGGCGGCCCCCCGGCAG
>ERZ791624.1477-NODE-1477-length-10581-cov-1.837165_pt1 | contig 10581 bp, 7 predicted proteins | sample MGYA00510058_ERZ791624 | MGnify/ENA primary metagenome ERZ791624 (study PRJEB30046, sample SAMN00715158) | human gut metagenome | study: EMG produced TPA metagenomics assembly of the A metagenome-wide association study of gut microbiota in type 2... | reverse complement strand
TCCCCATATATACGAATGCTTCCGATGGTATCTTTGCCTCATAGTCCAGAAGATCAACGACTTTGACATACCAGTAAGCCGGAAGGAAATGTGCCAGCTTTATGACCCCTTCACCAAGAAATTCCACCGGAACAAAGATGCCGGACAGGAATGCCATACCAAGGGACACTATATTGCCGATCATACTGAAGCCCTCCTCGTTTCGGACAATCTTACTTGCAAGAAAGGCAAATGCCATAGCTACGAACATGTAGCAGACCATATTGAGCAGATTTCCAAGTCCTGCCGCCGTAAACATTTCTTTTCTGAATACAAAGCACCCTCCAACCGCAAATACAGCACATCCAAGGAATCCTGTTACGATCGTTCCAAGAAGGATTTCTTTTGTCATATTGGAATATTTATATGCTGAGCTTGCGATCCGTTCTCTTAATTCTTTTTTATCGTAAACGATCAATACCGGACTCACACCTTCGATCATCATGACCACAAATATCCATCCCAGATAACTGAAAAATGTATATCTCGTACTATGTTTTCCGCCATGGTCTTCGGTCGTCATTGTTACGTTCGTTCTGATCTGAAACAGTTCATTTACCTGAGTTGCTGCCTCCGCCCGGTCATATCCGGCTGCAAAATATGCATTCAGATAAGAGATGTATTTATTCACGTCCGATTCAAACAGTTCCACCTTGCTCCGGTTTGGAATTGCAACGATCTCGATATAATCGGACAGATCTTCCTTATCCAGATGATCCGCATAACCTTTTTTAATGCGGACGATACAGTCTGTATTCCGGTTAAACAGACTGTCCTGCATCGCTTCCGTTGTATCTGTTTTTAATTCAGCATGTTTATGTGCATGATCCAGATACGAAAACAGTTCTTCACTTTCTGCCGTCTGGTCATAATCAAACCAGGCGAATTTACACTTCATGCTTTTATATTCGTCTTCTGTTTTACCGGAATTCGGCAATATAAATCCAAATATAATGCCTGCAAAAATCCCAATATACATCAACATTGAGCCTTTTTTCTTATTTAAGATTTTAAAATAGGATTTAAACACTTGCATATTTATTCCTCCTTAAGATCAGAATACTCGCTCCAAGCAGACAGACAGCCATACCGGTTAAGATCAGGATATTCCTGAAATAACGGTCATAGTTGTCATATACATTGAGCGCATAGAGACAGTCCGTTACCAGCACCGCCGGATTGATCCGGTTCAGAATTGGAAGTTTATCTTCAATACTGTTTTTAATTCCATGAACCATCAGATCCGCCATAAAAGAGAAGGTAAGGCTGACCGCTACCGCAATTCCAATCTTTCCTCCATATGAGCATTTTGACCAGGTACCAATCAGCATTCCTCCGGCAATACCGATATTACATGCAATAAAGAGTACCAGTAAAATAGCCGGATATTTTGTTCCAAACTGTACACCGAACAGCCGCATATAGATTACAGTGATAACCTCGGCTGCAAACTGAACCAGCAGTAATGCCAGATACTCCGCCAGAACAGTCACAAGTTTAGGATTCGGTGACAGACAACGACGCATTCCAAGTGCGCTTTCATTTGCCTGCAGCTTATGCATTCTTGTGATTCCGGCAAAGGAAGAAAACAGGCAACTCATAGCAAGCACTGCATAGAAATAATTATAATACTCATTCTGACATCCGTCCGTTGTGGAAATCTCTTCATAATATACCGCATCGCTCTGCACTGCCTTCTGAACGATCTCCGATGCAGCCTCCGGATCCTTCTGCATCAGATTCAGATACATCTGTTCCATCTGCTTATACTGATTCAGAATTGATTCCAGTATCGACTCCTTGATGTCACTCTGCCTCACTGTCAGGCTCGCATCCGATGTATAGATCACACCGGTCACTTCTTCATCATTTAACTTCCGAAGTGCTTCTTTCTCACTGAGCACCTCCATGTCGATCCGTTTATTCTCGCCGTCCATAGAAAGCGTAGACAGCACCATCATAAGCGCTGTATCGTTCTTACCATCCCTCACAACTGCGACCGGGATATCTTTAAACATCTCATCCTTTTCCATGATATTTCCGAATGCCATGTACATGAATGTGAATAATGCGATTGGAAACAGTATCGTCCAGAACAGTGTATCTTTTCCTTTTATCAGCATTTTACCTGCATATTTAAAATTATGCCAAAACATATCCACCCCTCCTAATCCCGAAGTGTCTTCCCGGTAATCTCAAGGAACACATCATTCAGACTTGGAAGCTCGGTATATACTTTCCCAAATAATACCGCATGCTCCTTCATATATTCCATAACCCGGATCAGATTGTGATCTCCACCGGAGTAGGTCAGCTTCAACATTCCATCCTGATATGAACTGTCATACACATGTGGAAGCTGTCTCAGCTCCAGCAGTTGTTCATCTGTCAGTGCCGGAGCTTCTATGAAGATACTCTCTGTCTTCTTTATCATTTTTTTCAGCTCTTCCTTCGTGCCAAGAGCGACCTTCCGCCCTTTATCCATGATCAATATACGGCTACAGATCTGTTCTACCTCTTCCATGTAATGAGAAGTGTAAATGATCGTTGCGCCCTTCTTATTCAGCTCGACAATTCCCTCTAAGATCTTGTTCCTGCTCTGTGGGTCTACCGCTACCGTCGGTTCATCAAAAAAGATCAGCTTCGGTTTGTGTGCGATTCCACACGCAATATTTAATCGTCTGAGAAGTCCTCCTGACAGTTTTTTCGGCAGGAACTTCTTATAGTCCTGAAGCTCGACAAATGCGATTGCATCCTCTACATACTGTTTTCTTGTCTCTTTATCCCTGATATACAACCCACAGAAATAATCGATATTCTCATATACCGTCATTTCATCAAATACAGCCACATTCTGCATTACAACACCGATCTCCCGTTTCAGATCGTAGCTCGTCGATGTCATCTTCTTACCAAATATGCGGACATCGCCCTGATCGTATGTAAGCAGTGACAAGATACAGTTGATCGTCGTCGTCTTGCCCGATCCATTCGGTCCAAGCAGACCGAAGATCTCGCCCTCTCTCACCTCCAGATCAAAATGTGATAATGCTACAAAATCTTTATATCGTTTCACCAGATCTTTTACTTCAATCGCATATTCCATAACTGTCTCCTCATTCATTTTCTATTCGGATGCTATTGTTTCTTCCGGCATCGCGTCTGAAACTCATCGCATATGTTCCATGTTATGCTGTCATTCTACCATATACCAAAATTTTTGTTCAGTGCCAATCATCACATCTGTAATATGACATTTGTCACATTCTTTTAAAATCCGGAGTTTTTCAACCGTAGTCAATTGACGCTGTATTTCTCAACAGGTATACTAATACCGTCACTTATAAATCCAAGCCGGTTCACGCAATTACCTGACACCCGCGTGACCTGTCTACATACAAGGAGAAATTATGAAGCAAATCCTGACTCGACTGCTTATATTTGCAATATGCTGTATTATGTGTATTCACACTTTTTCTATATGCACGCGCAGCGTAATATATATTCTGCTTGCGATCATCCTTGCCTTTGGCACAATACTGATTGCCGACAGACTCTCACCTGCAGCTCTGACTCTTATCCATGCAGGCATATTTATTCTGTGCTGCATGATTCCTGAACTTGTTGTATTTCTTCCGCTTTTCTGCTTCTATCTGAGCAAACGACCGGTTTGTTTTACTGCACCCATCGGAGTTCTTTCCATCATTCTGGCATCTGCAAAACTTCCGATGGATACTTTACTTCTGATAGGTGTCCTCTGTCTGTGCAGCATATTATACGGATATCTGACTACAGCGCTTACCACCCTTCATCAACAGATGAAGCACCTTACAGATACATCGGAGACAAACGAACTTCTGGCAAAGGAACGAATCCGTATGATCCGGAAGGAACAGGATAACAGGATCTATACTGCAACCCTGAAAGAGAGAAATCGTATCGCCAGAGAGATCCATGATAATGTCGGTCACATGCTTACCAGATCCATTCTTCAGGTTGGTGCGATCCAGACGATCAACAAAGAACCGATCCTTGCAAATCCGCTTTCCGATCTCCGCGCTACGCTGGATACCGCCATGAACAGTATACGATCAAGTGTCCACGACCTTCACGATGAATCCATTGATGCGAAAGCTGCCATTCAGGATATGTTGAATGATATAACAGGCTTTCATACTTCATTTGAATATGATATGGGCAACATTGTTCCGAAGGATATCAAATACTGTCTTATCAGCATTGCCAAAGAAGCGATCACCAATGCCGTAAAGCACAGCAACGGCGATCAACTCTCGATTCTGATCCGGGAACATCCGGGCTTCTATCAGTTGACGATCCGTGACAACGGAACAGGCATTCACCTTACAACCTCCCCCGGCATCGGACTTACCAACATCCAAGAACGAGTCCAATCCTTATCCGGTACTTTACAGATATCAACCGAATCCGGATTCCGCCTGTTTGTCAGTATTCCAAAATATACACAAAAAGGAGATAGAACTGCATGAATATTATAATTGTTGATGATGATGCATTTGTCAGTGCATCTTTAAAGATCATATTAGAATCCTGCTCAGACATTACCGTACTTGCAACCGGAGCAAATGGCCACGACGCCATCTCCCTGTACGATACATACAGCCCCGATGTTCTGTTAATGGATATCCGTATGGAAGGCATGGATGGTCTGACCGCAGCGAAAGAGATCATCACCGGACACCCTGACGCAAAGATTCTGTTACTTACTACCTTTGCCGACGATGACTATATCATCAAAGCCATCCGGACCGGCGCAAAGGGATACATCTTAAAACAGGATTTTGAGACAGTTGCATCTGCGATCACTGCCGTACACAACGGTCAAACCGTCTTCGGGAATGAAATCATGAACAAGATCCCTACCCTGTTACAGGCTGATGATCGTTTTGATTACCTGTCCTACAATCTTACGGAAAAGGAATTTGAACTGATCCGACTGGTTGCAGATGGTCTGAACAACAAAGAAATTGCGGAGCAGCTCTTTCTCTCGGAAGGAACCGTCCGCAATTATCTCAGTAATATCCTTATGAAGCTTGACCTGCGCGATCGCACTCAGGTTGCCTGTTTTTATTATAAGAATTTATTATGTCTGTTTTTCAATATCTGCATTCTTATAAGCTGATAATTTGTGTCCGTTATTTATTGGACGATTTTTTTCTGCTGATCATCACATATCCTGCCAATATTAATATTCCAATCACAGACAGGCATATGCCCGCCATCAGATATGGTGTATTGTAGGTCAGTGTAATCACATGTTCCCCTGCTTCTACAGGAACGCCCATCAGGCCGGTTCCGATCTTTACAGGAGCTACTTTTTTGCCATTAACAACTGCCGAAAATCCCTTATTGTACGGAACCGCCAGATATAAAATACCGGATTCTTCTGTCGTTATGTGACCATTTAAAGTATTATCGGCCCATCCGTCAAATGTCATTTGATGTGACTCTGTATATTCTTCAAATGCTTTCACTACATTCTGATCTAAGGAATACAGCGCAAATGCTTTCGTTCCCTCCTGATCTTTAACTGCCGTTGTATAAAGACGAATTCTTATCGCATACATTCGAATCTGTACAGCATCCCCTTCTTTTACCTGACCTACATGATAAAAATCCGCTGAATCCGTGTAATTCGTAGACACTGTTACTTCATCATTCACCTTTACTTCGATACACTGAGGCTTCGTGTCCGCACATTCCAGATACAGATCTTCGTCTTTTTCCGCAGTAAGGTTCACCGTGATTGCTGAAAAAACATCATTGGTACTGATATAGGAATACTCACCGTTCTTCTGTCCGGTAATATCCATACCGGCACTTGTTACTGCATCCTCCGGTATATCAATTCTTGTAAAGGCATTCTGCGTGATCTTATGTCCGGTCACAAGCTTTACCAGTTCATTCTGATTCTCTGCCATGCTGCCTTTCTCGAATACATCCGATGTATCTTCCGTTTTCGCTGTTCCGCTCCAGTCAAGAACATCTTTACTCATCAAAAATCCCATGCCTGCCAGATTATCCGCTTCGTAGAAATCAATCTTCTCATTTTTCCGGTCGATCAGACGATACCCACCTGCAACCCCTGTTTCATCAGTCACAACATACCGTACATTAAAGAGCTGGCGACTGATCGGAGTTACCCCTCTATAGGTATATTCAATATTCTGATATCTTGATATTCCAAGGCTGGTAAACACATCTACTATACTGCCATTTGCCACAGATGAATACAGTTTACGTCTGAATACGGCATATAGTTCTGTGACACCAATGCAGTCTTTCTCTCCCCTTCTGCAAGCTGCAACTGCTCATAATCTGTTAACCAGTCCGAAGCAGATATCTCGCTCTGAAGCCGCTCATCATTATACTTCTGCGGCATCTGAATCCATGCATTTGCAAAGATCTCTATACACAATAATACTATCATCCACACATAGCAGGTCGTATAACGAATACTCTTTCTGACATACAAGATCAATAAGATCAGATATGATATACCAAAGAGCAATACAGCCGCATAGGAATAGGAATTCGCATCTTCCTTATTTAAGAACAGCTCCAAAAGGAATATAGTAATACCGATACCTGACATACTGATTATCTGCCATACCTTTACCTGCTGTAATCTGAGCATTCCGATATAACCTGCCATCAAAATGAAAAAGACAAGGATAAATGCAAAACGATTTCCGAGTCCATGCGTAATCGTAAAGCCATGCAGGACATAATTTAATCCGACCATGTTCAATCCAATAGTCAGGAATAAAATAACGGCCGTATATCGAAGCTTAAAACTACATTTGATTCCCGCTCCGAATAAGAAAAGAAGGAAGAACATAATCACCAGAATACCGCAATAATTATTGTGACTGAACAAATATCCCGTCGATATCTGTCGCAATGGATAAAATGAATTAACAAACATTCCTAGATTACTGATTCTATACCATGGAAGACTATAGTCCCCGTTTCCACAGGATGACAGATTCATAATGGCATAAAGAGACGGAAGAACAACCATTCCCGCAATCGATACCGCCATAACCGACCATCCGAAGAAACGACATACACCGGACCATAAATTCTTAGCATTCTTCCAATCCTGCATAAAAAAATAGCAGACTATAACAGGCAAATATAAAATGCAAAATAATAATTAAACAAAAATGCACAGGCTAATAACAATGTATAACGGAGCTGCCATTTGCCTTCCGCCAGATGCTCAACTGCAATCGCAATAAACGGAAGCAGAATCAGTCCGTCCAGCCAGAGCACATTATGATTATATACCACCACATAACTGTTTAACGCATACAGGAGTCCGAACATCATGGAAATTACAGTTATATATTTCTCTGACAATCCCTTTTCCGCAAATCTGCGAATCTTTGAATGCCTGAAAAAGAACAGTCCTGCCGGAGCCAGGCATGATGCTTTGAGTACGATCATCAATGTCATAGATAATTCAACACGATCCGGACCAAGTACTATGGCTATAATTTAAACGGGCTCATGCAGTAATAGAACATGTTCAGAACAATATCGATTCCAAGTCCCCGTTCCCATATAAATGAACCTTTATCCCCTGAATGCAGCCATTCAAGGAAAATTTTCAGTATACCGGGATATTGATCACATGCATCCTGATACAGAAAGCTTCTGCTGCCAAACGGATATACATGTTCTACAGCCATATTTATCATGTAAAATCCAATACATATCAGAAACAACAAAAGATACATCCCGCAACTGCGTATGTATCTTCTGTTAAATCTGTCATTGTTTATCGTTATCGTTGAAGTAACCGGATCTGTTTCGAGTTCCCGCTCCCCATGAATATTTTCATTTATCTTCATAAGCTTAAATCCATCTTTCAAAAACACTTTAGTAGAAACAATGATTTCCAATAATCTGATAATCAGATAAAGAATCTGTATCAATATAATTCTTATTTAAGAAGCTCATAAAACTTCCAATGTTGTTGTTACCGGCCAAGGCATCATTTGCTGCCTGCTGTGCTGTTGATAACGGACCATTCTGCAAGTATCCCTGCATTACGCTTCCCGTTGCACAAGGGAACTGATTCGGTGCATAAATAACTGATGAAATAGAACTTCCCCATTTACCACTTCTTACACGGTTCAAAACGACATTTGCTACTGCCAACTGTCCTTCATAGGATTCATATCCTGCTTCCATGCTGACCAAACATGCCAACAGATAAGCATCATCATACTGGGATGCATCAATCTTAGAACTATCATCCGACTTCTCCTCTGTTGTTGCTTCTGTTGTAGACACTTCTGTATCCGCTTCTGTTGCTCCCTCAGTTGTCGGAGTCTCAGTTGTTGCCGTCTCGGTTGTTTCTTCATCTGCCGTCATTATATCTGCACTGTCATCAGTTGATACCACTTCATATGCTTTCTGCTGTTCAGCTTCTACCATAGCTGTGTAGTCATCAATCGACATTGCATACTCATAAGTTTCTTCTACTGTGATATAATCCGCAGCTATATAACCATCTGTTCCGTCATTCATTGTAACTTCTACCCAATCCTTATCCTGTGTCTTAACAGAAAGAACGGTATCCTTCGCTACAAGCCCAAGGATATCTGACTGTGTAGACTTATCTGCACGTACACGAACCGTATCATCTGTTACTGTTCCAAGGACTTTCTTGTAATCTTCTGCATATGTCTCAGCATCCTTGCCGGTCAGAATATAATCACTGTTTACATACCCGATTACATCTCCCGATGAAATCTTTGTCCATTCACCGGATGTCTCTAATACATCACCTACATTACCGTCAAACAGCTTACCTACGATGTTGGAATCTGTCGTAGCTTCTTCTCTGATATTTAATGTATCATTGATCTTTGCGATAAACTTACCATCAAATTCGGATTTCTCCTCTGCTTTTGCCACTACAGTCTTCTTCTGAGCAGCCTTCTTTGTCGTGCTGGTCTGAAGTGCAGCCACATCAACAGTGGCAGCCTCCTCAGTAGTTGTCCCAACAGATGCAGTCTGAGCAGTCTGGCTGTTCAGATATGCCGGGCTGTGATCCAACGCCTCTCCATACTTTACAACAAGTCCAATTCCCGCTGCTGTAACAATCGTAGCTGCTGCCACAAGCAGATTACGTTTTATGTATCTATAACTAAACAAACCTCTTCCCACATGGGAAAAACGATTATTTCTTCTAATTCTCATCTTTTCGTACCTATTTATTAAAATCCATGACAAAATGTTACATTTCTGTTAAAAATAATACTCTAATTCAAAGTTTCTGTCAATACGCATATGTCTTCCAACCAAAGTTTTTATGGTAAAATGTATTAATTTTCCGTAAATAAACGCTGGATTTTTTTGTTTATTTTATATAATCTGCTGCAATTTTATTTCACAAATGGTCATTTAACATTTTCGTCATAAATGTTGGTTTATTATAATATTTTCATACAATATCACCTGTTTTCCGAAATTAACTGAATTTGTTCTCCAACATCAAAAAAATCCATGCTATAATGATGGAAAATCTCTTGGATACAAGCTTTTTTTCGAATAACTAAAACACCAAAGGCAGGTATATACTATGCGAATCGATAAATTTCTGGCAAATCAGGACATCGGCTCCAGATCCCAGGTAAAACAATATATAAAAAAAGGAATGATCTCGGTAAATGGAATCGTCTGCAAATCTCCCGAACAGAAGATTGATGAAAATGCAGATCAGATTTCTTATAACGGAAAGGTGATTGGATACCAAAAGCACCATTATTATATGCTGAACAAGCCCTCGGGCTGTGTCAGCGCAACAAACGATAATCTACATATAACAGTTCTGGATCTGTTAAAAGCTTCCGTTCCTGTAAAGAATCTTTTTCCTGTCGGTCGTCTGGATATCGATACAGAAGGCCTGCTGCTTATCACCGATGACGGAGAACTATCCCACAATCTCCTGTCGCCGTCCAAACATGTAGCAAAAACATATTTTGCTCGCATCGATGGTCTGGCAACAGAAGAACACATAAAAGCATTTAAAGAAGGGTTGGACATTGGCGATGACAAGCCAACCAAACCGGGTACTTTAGTCATAAAAAATACCGACCTAAACACACAGACTTCGGAGATTCTCCTGACGATCACTGAAGGACGCTACCACCAGGTCAAACGCTCCTTCGAAGCCCTCGGCATGAAGGTCACCTACTTAAAACGCCTGTCCATGGGAAGTCTGACGTTGGACGAAGCCCTCGCTCCCGGCGAATTCCGCGAACTGACAGATATCGAGTTACAGGCATTAACCCGAAAATAACTATGTAGCAATACATGATTATAATGTAATATGCATTAACCAACAGATGAATAACTATCCAGTCTGACATTGATCTCCAAAGAGAATGTTCTAATACTGAAAATCTTTTTAATTTAGTTTTGCTCAGATATTGTTATTCCTTATAAACATACAGAAGGGGTTCTGCCCCGGATACAACCAACCAC
>ERZ791624.1475-NODE-1475-length-10615-cov-2.310890_pt1 | contig 10615 bp, 8 predicted proteins | sample MGYA00510058_ERZ791624 | MGnify/ENA primary metagenome ERZ791624 (study PRJEB30046, sample SAMN00715158) | human gut metagenome | study: EMG produced TPA metagenomics assembly of the A metagenome-wide association study of gut microbiota in type 2... | reverse complement strand
GTCGGCAGCGGGCACCCGGCCAGCCACTGTCCCACGGTGCAGTCTGCGGCCAGGTCTGCAAAATAGGTCACACTGCGCAGCGGGGCGGACAGGGCCGTCAGGCCGCCGTAATACGACGAAACCTGGTACACCTGCCGCAGGGTCAGAGTCAACCATACCGCCGCCGCCAGCAGGGCGGACAGGGCCAGCTTGCAGCGGGGCTCCCGGCGGCGGCCCCGGGGCGTAGTCTGCAGCAGCGGCAGCATTCGCTGCTGCCGCTCTCCGGCGAAGGTGCCTGCCGTCAGCAGTGCCGCTGTCAGCAGTACCGCCATGGCCGGAATGCGCTGACTGCCGCCCACATCGCCGCCGCACAGGGTAAACATTCATAGGTTTCCCCCGGGATCTGTTCGTTGGGAAGGAGCGTTTCCAGGGCCTCGGCCTCCACGGCGGACAGGGCCGCCAGCTGGGTGGATCGGATCTCGGACTCCGGCCAGCCTTCCACCTCCGCTATGCGGGCCCGGATGGCCCGGAGGGTGTCCTCCGTGGCAGGGCCCTGGAACTCATTCTGGAAGGCGGCGGTATCTGTGTCGTACAGGGACACGTCCGCCGCAGGAGCTGCGGCTGCCCGGAAGCACCAAAGGGCAAAGACCAGCAGCACCAGCAGTCCCTTATGATACCACAGGATTTTCTTGCACTCGAACCCCGTCAGGGTCAGTCGGCCGGAGGCCCGGGAAAACACGGGACGCAGCCGGGCCGCCAGACGCTGGAACACGTTGGCTCCTGCTATGGGCCGGTGATGTCCGGCATAGACCACGGCTCCTGCCGCAGCCAGCACCAAAAGCACCGGCAGAAGGGCGGTACACAGCATGGCCCCGTTTACCGCCCGACCCAGTAGGTTGATATTCAGATAGTGCAGAAACGTTTTTTCCATACCGACGAAGGAAAACACGTTGATATACCGAAGGGCCACGATGGCATAGCTGTCCGGCACAAAGGCGAACAGACTGTATTCCACCGCCAGAAATGCGGCGGCGGCCACCATAGCCGTCTGCAAATGGTGGATCAGCTGAAGAATCAGCCACAGCAGCAGTCCCATCAGCCACATACCAAGAGTTTTTAGCAGGTAATACGCCCAAAGCACCTGACGAAGCGTCAGCGGGTACGGGAAATTCTGAAAAATTTCGCTGGACTGGGCGGCGGCGGACAGGTCACCCAGCCCGCCGTACAGCAGGCTGTCGGTGACAAGGCCCGTCAGCATCAGAAGGGCTGTGCCCAGGGCGGCGGAAAGGCCCAGAATCCCCACCCGCCGCAGGGCCAGCCATGTCCGGCCCCGGGGGCTGCCAAACACCAGGTATCGCAGACTGCTGCGGCGCTCCTCCGTCAGCCGCAGTACCGTTACCAGCATCCACAGCAGAATGCACACGGACACCACACTGTCCTGCAAGAAATTCTCCAGTCCGGCAGTCTCCGTCAGGGTCAGGGACACATCAGCGCTGCGAGGAAAGTCCCGGTCCGTTTTCTTCACGTTTTCCGCATGGAATTTTCCGGCGCTGCTGTCCATGAAAATGGACAGGGTGGGCATATTGGCGGCGTTTTCGTGGATGGTATCCAGATATCCGGGATACGACGCCAGGTAGTCCAGCTGCTGCCGGAGGGTCTGCTGGGCCTGCTGCCGGGCGGTAAATTCCACCTGGGCCTGGTCACTGAGATCATATGCCATGGCCGCTGTCTCATAATCATCGCCCAGCACTTGCCGGGCCTGGTCCCGGTATAGCTCCAGCAGGTCCGGGTCATCCGTGCTGCGCCAGAGCAGGGCCGTCATATAGCGGCGGCTCTCCGCCTCCATCTGGGACAGGGCGGCGGACGGGTCCGGGCTGGCTGCCAGCTGAGCTGCGGTCTGCCGATAGGCGGCGGCAAAGCCGGGGGGTTGTGATGGTCCACCCGATGGAAAAACACCACCGCCGCCATCAGCACCAGCAGCCATAGCAGACTCCTGCGGGAGAAAACACGCCTGCACTCACGCATGGGGATGCAGCCGCCGGATATAGGCGTCCTCCAGGTTGGCCGCGCCGCAGCCGCGGATAAATTCCTCCGCCGGGGCGTCTGCCAGCAGGACGCCGTGGTGCAGCAGCAAAATCTCACTGGCAATGGATTCCACGTCGCCGGTGATGTGGGTGGTGATAAGGACGATTTTGTCCCGGCCCAGCTGCCGGATATATTCCCGCAGGCGCACCCGCTCCTCCGGGTCCAGTCCGGCGGTGGGTTCATCCAGCAGCAGGACCTTGGGCGCGCCCAGCAGGGCCTGGGCCAGCATCACCCGCTGGCGCATGCCGCCGGACAGCTGATGGGGCAGCCGGTCCCGGCACTCCGGGTCCAGGCCCACCAGCTCCATGGTCCGCTCCACCCGCCGCCGGATTTCCCCCCGGTCATACTTGCCGTATATCCGCAGGGGCTCCGCCAGAATCCAGCCCACGGTGCGGCTGGGGTTCAGGCTGCTGGCCGGGTCCTGGAACACCATCTGGGGCCGCTTGGTGAAGTGGGTCACCGTGCCGGTATAGTCCGGCACAAAGCCCAGAATGGCCCGGGCCAGGGTGGTCTTTCCGCTGCCGGATTCCCCCACCAGGCCCAGAATCTCCCCCCGGTGCAGGTCAAAGCTCACGTCATGGAGCACCTGCCGGCGCTTTCTGCGCCCGATGGTCCCGGAGGGCCGGTACCATACGTTCAGGTCACGGACCTGCAGAACAAGGTCCTGGCTCATAGCTTCCTCCTTGTGGGAATGGCGGCGATCAGCCGCTGGGTATAGGGGGCCTGGGGGTGGAAGAATATCTGATCCACCGGGCCGGACTCCACGATGTGTCCCTTCTCCATCACCGCCACCCGGGTGCACAGCTTCCGCACCACCGCCAGATTGTGGGAAATAAACAGAATGGACATGCCCAGCTCCCGGTTCAGCCGCCGCAGCAGCTCCAGGATCTGGGCCTGGATGGTCACGTCCAGGGCCGTGGTGGGCTCGTCCGCCAGCAGCAGCTTGGGCCGGGGCAGGATGGCCGCCGCGATCATGGCCCGCTGCAGCATGCCGCCGGACAGCTCGTGGGGATACTTCCGGTATACCTCCTCCGCCTCCGGCAGGTCCACGTCCCGCAGGGCCTGCAGGGCCAGCTCCCGCCGGTTTCCGGGCGGCAGGTCCGTGTGTACCCGCAGGCACTCCTCCACCTGGGGCCCGATGCGCATGGTGGGGTCCATGGCGCTCATGGGCTCCTGAAACACCACGCAGATGTCCTTTCCCTGGATGCTGCGCAGGGTGTCGCCGCTGCTGGTCAGCAGGTCCCGCCCGTCCAGCAGGATCTTCCCCCGGAAGGACGCCTGCTCCGGCCGCAGCAGGCCGGAGATCATCATGGCGGTGACGGTTTTGCCGCTGCCGGATTCCCCCACCAGGCCCACGATCTCGCCGTCGCCCACCGTCAGGTCGATGCCCCGCACCGCCTCGTGGTCCGCCCCGTGGAACTGCACATGCAGATCGCGGATCTCCAGCATACCGTCACCTCCCCCATTCCTTTTGCTGCAGGCCCTCGCCCAGCAGGCTGACGCCTAAAATCAGCAGCACGATGACGCCGCCCACCGTCAGCATATACCAGGGGGCCCTGGCCATATAGCTCTGGGACTCCGACAGCATATACCCCAGGGACACGTCCGGGGGCTTCACGCCGATGCCCAGATAGCTCATGCTGGCCTCCGCCAGCACGGCATTGTTAAACCCGATCACCAGCGTCGGCAGGAGCACCTGCCGGGTGTTGGGCAGAATATGCAGAAACATAATGCGCAGATGCCCCGCTCCCATGAGCCGGGCGCTTTTGACATAGTTCATCTCCCGGTGCCGGGCAAATTCGCTGCGGATCACCCGGGCATAGCTGGGCACAAAGGCAACGCCCAGGGCCAGGATCACGTTGTACTTGCCGAAGCCCAGCAGGGAGATGAACACCAGCGCCAGCAGGATGCTGGGAAACGCCGTCACCGCGTCGTTGACGCGCATCAGCGCCTCGTCCAGCCAGCCGCCGAAATAGCCGGTAAAGGCCCCCACCAGGGTGCCCACCACCGCGCCGATGCACACGGTGGCGGCGCTGATGAAGAAGGTGGTGCCTGCCCCGGCCAGCACCCGGCTGAAAATATCCCGGCCGAAGTTGTCCGTGCCGAACAGGTGCCGCAGGCACGGGGCCAGGAATTTCTCGCTGCCGGACATGGCCGTGGGGGAATAGGGGGTCCACACGCAGCCCACCAGGGCCAGAGCCGTCATCAATCCGGTGAGGATCAGCCCCGTCCGCAGATAGTGATTCTTTTTTTCGTTCAGCAGCAAGGCCCGCTCCCACCTTTCTTTTCCCGATTTCTCACGTCAGCCGCAGCCGGGGGTCCAGCCGCTGGTTGATCAGGTCCGCCAGCAGATTCACCAGCACCACCCAGAAGGCCACGATCACCACCACCGCCTGCACCACGGGATAGTCCCGGTTGGCGATGGAGGTCAGCAGCATCCGGCCCAGCCCCGGCAGGGAGAATACCTGCTCGATGACCACGGAGCCGGCCACAATGTCCGCCACGGTCATGGCCAGAAACGACACCACCGGCCCCATGGCGTTGCGCAGCACATGGCGGTACAGGGTAGCCCGGTCGCTGTTGCCCCGGCTGTGGGAGGTGCGGACATAGTCCTTCTGCAGCTCCGACAGAATGGACGAGCGCAGCATCTTCACCGTCATGGCCACCCTGGGCAGGGCGATGGACACGGCGGGAAACAGGAAGTACCACAGGCTGCCGCCGAAGTTGTCGCCGGGGGAAACATAGTTTCCCGGCACGAACCACCGCAGCACCAGCCCGAACACATAGGTCAGCAGGATGCCCGTCACAAAGGCCGGGATGGCCATCAGCGCCTGGTTCACGGCGGTCATGGCCCGGTCCAGCCGCCCTCCGGCGTGGCGGGCGGTGAAAATGCCCAGGGGGATGGAAAAGGCCAGAATCAGCACAAAGGACATCCCCGTCAGAAGCCCCGTCACCGGCAGCTTCCCCGCCAGCATGGACGACACCGGCATTTTATAGCTGTAGGACGTGCCGAAGTCCCCCTTCAGAGCCCCCAGCACCCACTGGACATACCGCTCAAAAAACGGCCGGTCCAGTCCCATTTCCGCCCGCAGGGCGGCGATGCGCTCCGGGGTGGCCTCGGTGCCCAGCAGCTTCACCGCCGGGTCCCCGGGGATCACCTGGAACGCCAGAAACGCCAGAAAAGAGACGATGACCATGGTCAGCAGCATCAGTCCGATTTTCTTGGCCGCGTATTTCATGGTCATCGCCTCTTTCAGTTCAGTATAACGTTACCGCTGGGTCAGATAAACCGTGGACAGATCCAGCACATAGATAGGATAGAACTTCAGTCCCCCCAGATCCTGCCGCATGGCCACCAGGTCGCACAGGTCCTGGATATACACGTTGGCGGCGGTGTCCGCCAGCATGGTCTCCATCTGCTTGTACAGGTCCGTCTGGGTGGCCTCGTCCTGGGCGTTGATGGCCTGCTGGAACAGGGCGTCATAGGCGGGGTTATTATAGTTGATGAAGTTCTTGCCGTAGTCGGAGGTAAAACGCTCCAGCATGGCCCGGGCGGTCATATTGGCGGCGTCCACGCCCACCACCGTGGCCTGGAACTGGCGGCCGTTATAGATGGTGTCCAGCCAGGTGCTCCATTCCACAGGCTGGATGGTCACGTTGATCCCCGCCTCCCGCAGCTGCTCGGCCACCACCTCGGCGGTGTCCATATGGGGCTGATAGTTGTTGGGGACGGAGATGGTCATGTCGAAGCCGTCGGGATACCCGGCCTGGGCCAGCAGCTCCTTGGCCTTTGCCACGTCGTGGGGATACTTATCCACCAGCTCCGGCAGGAAATACTTGGTAAACGCGGGATAGATGCTGCTGCCCACGGCGGTGCCGTGGCCGTCGGCCACCATATCCATGATGCCCTGCCGGTCGATGGCATAGCACAGGGCCTGGCGCACCAGCTGGTTGTCAAAGGGCTTGGCCTGGTTGTTCAGATAGATGGCCTGCACCAGGTTCATGGTGCCCTCCAGCACCTGGAAGCTCTGGTTCAGCTGGGAGGCCTGGGCGGAGGTCAGGTGGGCGCACAGGTCGATGGATCCGCCGTTCAGGTTCATCACCAGAGCGTCGGCATTTTCGCAGATTTTATAGGTGACCTTGTCCAGCCACGCCGGGGCGCCCCAGTAATCCTCGAACCGCTCCATGACGAAGTCCTGCTGGGGGGTCCGGGACACGAACTTGAAGGGGCCGGTGCCCACCGGAGCCGTGTCCTGATTTTCATAGTCCGCGGGAATGATGGCGGCCGTCATATAGCTGATGAACTCCAGGTCCCGCTGTGCGATGGTAACGGCAACGGTCTTTTCGTCCAGGGCCTCCACACTCTTGACAGCAGAAAACGCCGCTACCAGAGGCTTCTCCTGACCCTCCGGCACAGCGGCGCAGCGATTGATGGAATATACAACATCCTCTGCGGTCACTGTCTGGCCGTTGTGGAACTTCACTCCCTCACGAAGCGTGAAGGTATAGGTGGTTCCATCCTCGGACAGCGTGTATTTCTCCGCCACAGCGGGGATCATTTCGCCGTCGGAATTGGGCTTCACCAATCCCTCGAAGATGTTGAACAAGACCTCTCTGGTTCCTGCGGCCACCGTCTGGTGGGGGTCAAGACTGTCGTCCAGGTCCTGGGCGATGCCAACGGTGATCTCGCCACCCTTGACCGGTTCGCCCGTTTTGCCGTTATTTCCTTGTCCGCCGGGGTCCTTGCTGCCGTCTCCGCATCCCGGGAGTACGGCGCCGACCATTACCAGCGCCAGGAAAAGAGCCAATAGTTTCTTCTTCATAGCTTTCTCCTTTTTCCTTGCCGCGACCTTGGCGGCAAGCCAGAAATAATGGTGTCAGGCGGCAGTGCGGACAGGCCCCGCCGCCCCTATTCAATTGTCGAAGTGGACTGTACCACATTTCCCCGTGGATTGCAAGGGCTTTTCGCAACTTTTCTCCCGGAATGTGAAAATTTTATCCATCTGCCGCCGTTTTCCCGGTTTTTTCCGCCGGTGGAGGGGGCTGCCTCCGGAACACAACATTGTGCACAATGACGTGCCATTTCCTCTGGGGAAAATATGGCGTCTGAGGGGGTTGTTTTGTGCAAATTGTGGTGTTATACTGTGCAATTGCGTGCCAGTATATTTTGGATAAGAGGTGTGTTTCATGGAAGCGACGCAAAAAAAGAGCGCCCTGTCCGTCAACATGACGGAAGGCTCCCTGTGGAAAAATATGCTGCTGTTCAGCCTGCCCCTGATGCTGACCCAGGTGCTGGAGGTGCTGTTCAACCTCAGCGACGTGGCCATTGCCGGTAAGTTCGCGGACTACCGGGCGCTGGGAGCCGTGGGCTCCACCACGCTGCTGGTGTCGCTGTTCACGGGACTGCTGATCGGCATGGGCAGCGGCGTCAACGTGGCGGTGGCCCGGGGCCTGGGCATGGGGGATAGGCAGCGGGTGGAAAAAACCGTTCACACGTCCTTTGTGCTGTGCGCCGCCATCGGCGTGGTGCTGTGCCTGATCTGCGTGCTGCTGGCCCGGCCCATGCTGACCCTGCTGCACACCAAGGACGAGCTGATGGACGGGGCCGTCCTCTACCTGAAGATATACGCCCTGAGTATGCCGGCCATGGCCGTGTACAACTGCGGCAACGGCATCATGAGCGCCGTGGGCGACACCCGGCGGCCTCTGCTGTATCTGTCCGTTGCCGGTGTGCTGAACGTGGTTCTGAACCTGTTCTTTGTGATCCGCTGCCACATGGCCGCCGAAGGCGTGGCCATCGCCAGCGTCATCGCCCAGTGCCTGTCGGCCCTGCTGATCGTGCTGCATCTGCTGCGGCGGAAGGACGCCTGCTGCCTGGAGCTGCGCCGCCTCCGGGTCCATCCCCAGGAGGCCCGGCGGGGCCTGGCCATCGGCATCCCCACGGGGCTTCAGAACGCCATTTTCGCCGTGGCCAACCTGTTTGTCCAGGTGGGCCTGAACTCCTTCGACGCCGTGACGGTGTCCGGCAGCTCCGCCGCCGCCAACGCCGATACCCTGCTGTTTAACATGATGGCGGCCTTCTATACCGGCTGCGCCAGCTTCGTCAGTCGGAACTGGGGCGCCGGCAAAACCGAGCGCATCGTCAAAAGCTATCTGGTGAGTATGTGCTACGCCGCCGGGGTGGGGGCCCTGTGCGGCATCCTGCTGCTGTTTTTCGGCCGGAGCTTCCTTGGCCTGTTTGCCAACGAGACGGAGGTCATCGACGCGGGCATGCAGCGGCTGCGGATCATGAGCTTTTCCTATGTGGTGTCCCCGCTGATGGACGCCAGCATCGCCGCCTCCCGGGGCATCGGCAAAAGCGTGGGCCCCACGGTGATCGTCATTCTGGGGTCCTGCGTGTTCCGGGTCATCTGGGTATACACCGTGTTCGCCTGGCTGGGCACCATCACCTCTCTGTATCTGCTGTATATCTTCTCCTGGGCCATCACCGGCGCCGCCGAGATCGTCTATTTCCGCCGCAGCTATAAGAAGGTCATCCTGGCGGCCCAGAGCTGGTAAAGACTTCTGCGGCCCGCTGCGCAGGGCTGGACTTGTTGACAAGTAAAACCCGGGACGCTGGGGCGTCCCGGTTTTTTTGCGAAATGGTCAATAAATAGGGCTTATTCCTGGTCCAGGACCAGCTCCATGGTGTCCTGGGCGATCATCAGCTCCTCGTTGGTGGGGACCACCATCACGGTGACGGGGGCGCCGTCCCGGGAGATGATCTGCTCCTTGCCCCGGCAGCGGTTCTTCTCCGGGTCGCAGGTGATGCCCATGAACTCCAGACCGTGGAGGATGTGGGCCCGGGTCTCGGGTGCGTTTTCGCCCACGCCGGCGGTGAACACCACCACGTCCACGCCGCCCATGGCGGCGGCATACTCGGCGATCATCTTGCGTACCCGGTACTCGAAGATCTCCAGAGCCACGGTGGCCCGGTGATGGTCCTTCTCCGCCGCCTGCTCCAGATCCCGGAAGTCGGAGGACACGCCGGACAGGCCCAGCATGCCGGACTCCTTGTTCAGCAGGTTCACGGCCTCGGAAATGGTCATGTCGTACTTGTTGGCGATGAACTCCACCACGCCCACGTCCATATCACCGGCCCGGGTGCCCATGGGCAGGCCCGCCAGAGGCGTCAGGCCCATGGAGGTGTCCACGCAGCGACCGCCCTTGACTGCCGCCAGGGAGGAGCCGTTGCCCAGGTGGCAGGACACCACCTTCAGCTCCGCCGGGTCGCGGCCCAGGATCTCCGCCGCCCGAAGGGACACATAGCGGTGGGAGGTGCCGTGGAAGCCGTAGCGGCGGATCTTGTCCTTCTCGTAATACTCATAGGGGATGGAGTACAGATAGGCGTGCTCGGGCATGGTCTGGTGGAAGGCCGTGTCGAACACCGCCACCTGGGGCACGTCGTGGCCCAGCACCGCCCGGCAGGCCTCGATGCCGATGATATTGGCGGGGTTATGCAGAGGAGCCAGGGGGGTGCAGTCCTCCACCGCCTGCATCACCTGGTCGGTGATGAGGACGGAGCTGGCGAAGCTCTCGCCGCCGTGGACCACCCGGTGACCCACCGCGTCGATCTCCTTCATGGAGGAGATGACGCCGTTGTCCGGGTCCACCAGGGCGGACAGCACCGCCTGGATGGCCTCGGAATGGGTGGGCATGGGGACGTCCGCCGCCGATACGGCGGCCTTGCCCTCCACCTGGGGCTTATAGGTGAATTTTCCGTCAATGCCGATGCGCTCGCACAGGCCTTTGGCCAGCAGATGGCCGGTTTCCGGGTCCAGCAGCTGATACTTCAGGGATGAGCTGCCGGCATTGATGACTAATACTTTCATGAAAGACCTCCTTGATTTTTGGTCCCACATTACATGCTGCAGGTTCCTTCTTCTCTATCTCGCAGGATATTGTATCGAAAAGACGGAGGCTTGGCAACCTTTTTTGGAAATAACTGGAAGCAAAATGAAAAAATAGCGGTCAAGGTTTTAACAATGTCAGGTATAGGAAACGGCTGTATTTCATAGACGGACAAATATGTGAAAATCCTGGCAAACGGGTAAATCTGCTTGTCAGAAATTTCACGGAGCATCCGCCTGTCAGGCGGGAAGCGGTCGATAGGAGCCAAGGAAAGTCTGTCCGTCACAGGGGGACAGATGGGAAGCGCTTTCCCGGAAAATGGGGTGAAAAAAGCCCCGGCAGCGTCGCTGCCAGGGCTTCCATATTCTGGTAATTATTGCAGGATGCGGGCCGCAGATTCCTCGGCGAACTGCTTGCTGTAAAGATCGTGGTAATAGCCATGGCGGCGCAGCAGCTCCTGGTGGGTGCCCTGCTCCACGATGCGGCCGTCCCGGACCACCAGGATCATGTCCGCCTTGCGGATGGTGGAGAGCCGGTGGGCGATCAGGAAGGAGGTGCGGTCCTGGAGCAGGTGGTCGATGGCCTGCTGGATCAGCTGCTCGGTCTGGGTGTCGATGGAGGAGGTGGCCTCGTCCAGGACGAAGATGCGGGGGTCCGCCAG
>ERZ791624.1473-NODE-1473-length-10637-cov-4.465602_pt1 | contig 10637 bp, 9 predicted proteins | sample MGYA00510058_ERZ791624 | MGnify/ENA primary metagenome ERZ791624 (study PRJEB30046, sample SAMN00715158) | human gut metagenome | study: EMG produced TPA metagenomics assembly of the A metagenome-wide association study of gut microbiota in type 2... | reverse complement strand
GTATATCTCTATCTTCGGCGGCTCGTGTTCATTTTGGAAAATACGAAGCGGGACGCCGATCAGGTAAGCGACCTTTGACACAAGCTCATAGGTGCTGTCTTTGTAGGCAATCTGTTCTCCGGCATATTCGATTCCATTCAACATGACTGAATTGCCCATGATCTACTCCTTTCTTGTAGGGGAGTTAAGCGGTCATTACATTGTCCGTCCACATCTCACACTGGCTCATGACAGTCTGGACAGCATCATCCATACCCTCTGGCGGATATTTGTGTTTTTTCAGCAACCTTTTGACCAGGCGGCGCATTCCAGCTCTTGCGCTCTCTTTCTTTTGCCAGTCTATTGTCTGGTTTTTGCGAAGCAAATCTGTCAGTTCTTTCGTGATAGCAATAAGCTCGTCATGCTCGTAAAAGTCCTTGATTGCTTGCGGCTTTGTGAGGGCATCATAGAAAGCAAGCTCGTCCGCTGTCAATCCGAGTTTTTCACCCTCGGCGGCAGCAGCGGCAATGTCTTTCGCCAGCTTGAGTAATTCTTGAATGACTTCCTCGTTGGTCAGCATTCCGTTCAAATAGCGGTTCATTGCGCTCTGAATGATTTCGGAGAACTTTTCAGACTTGACAATATTTGTTCGACGGTAAACAGAGACCTGTTCGGAAATCAGTTTTTTCAGGAGTTCGACTGCAAGATTCTTCTCCTTCATGTTTGCCACTTCTTCAAGAAACTTCGGATCGAACAACGAAAACTCAGTCTGGACATCGGAGAAGAGGTTGATAACACCTTCGCTCTTGATGCTGTGCTTCAAAAGCTCGTTAATGCGCTCATTTACTTCCGGAAGCGTAAACTTCTTTCCGGTACCGCCTGAAACCAAGCGCACGGTCATTGTTCTTACGGACTCGAAGAAAGCTGCCTCCATGCGAGTTTGCTCGTCTACCAAGCTGCTGCACAGCGAAAGTGCCTGCTTGAGAAGCAGGGCTTCTTTGATAAACACATTCTGTGTCTTCTCATGGTCGGGAAGCTCGTACTCTGCAACACTCTTGCCGAGTATGAAGTTCACTCCGCCGCTGATGAGCTTCGCCCTGTCGAGGTCGCTTCCGGTCATGAATTTCTCATAACTGAATCCGTGGAACAAATCTCTGCAAATAGAGAGCTTTTCAAGGAACTTCGGATATGCAGCCTTGCTTACATCTGTATCACCATAGTTCTTCTTGTCTCTGGCAGTATAGTCGTTCATTGCCTGTTTCAGTGCAGCCGCAATACCGACGTAATCGACAACCAAACCGCCTTCTTTATCTTTGAAGACACGATTGACGCGGGCGATAGCTTGCATCAGGTTGTGTCCAGCCATCGGCTTATAGACATACATCGTAGCAAGGGAGGGAACATCAAAGCCGGTCAGCCACATATCCACGACGATGGCGATTTTCAGCGGAGAGTTGTTGTCTTTGAATTTCCGCGCCATATCGTCCTTATGAGCTTTGTTGCCGATAATCTCACGCCATTCTTCGGGATCGTTATTGCCTTGCGTCATGACCACTGCAATCTTTTCCGTCCACGCTGGGCGTAGCTCAAGAATGCGCTTATAAATCTTCATTGCTATGGGACGCGAATAAGCAACGATCATCGCCTTGCCGGTTAGGATATTCTCACGGTAATTCTCGTAATGATCAAGAATGTCATTTACCAAGGAATTGATCGTCTGGTCGGCACCGAGGATTGCTTCCATCTGACCAAGTTCCTTTTTGCTCTTTTCAATGACATACGGATCGGCGTTGTCAGCCATAATGTCATACTCATTATCGATCAGATGGAGGGTGTTCTCGTCGAGTTTCAGGTGAATCACACGGCTCTCGTAGTAGACGGGTCTGGTCGCGCCATCTTCAACTGCCTGTGTCATATCATAGATGTCGATGTAATCACCGAAGACCTCTCGTGTACTGCGGTCTTTTGTGGAGATCGGTGTTCCGGTGAATCCAATGTAGGTCGCATTAGGAAGCGTGTCTCTTATAATGCGGGCAGTGCCGATAACGGTTTTCGCCTCGACTTCGCCGTTGTCCTTCTGCTTGACCACAACCTTCTCATTGAGACCATATTGCCCACGATGCGCTTCATCAGCCATCACGATAATGTTCCGACGCTCCGAAAGAGCTTCGTTGCTTTCTTCAAACTTCTGCATGGTCGTGAAGATTATGCCGTTTGCCTGTCTGTTTGCAAGCAGTTCTTTCAGATTCTTGCGGCTCTCAGCGTGCTGCGGCGTTTGCCGGAGGAAGTCCTTGCAGCGGGCGAATTGTCCGTAAAGCTGGTCGTCCAGATCGTTACGGTCGGTAATGACAACGATAGTGGGGCTTTCTAACGCTTCTTGCAGATAATGAGCATAGAAGACCATAGACAGCGATTTTCCGCTGCCCTGTGTATGCCAGAAGACGCCGCCCTTGCCGTCTGTCACAGTTGCGTGCTTCGTAGACTCAATCGCCTTTTTGACTGCGAAATACTGATGATACCCGGCGAGTATCTTGAAAGTATTCTGTCCATCCACATTAAAGCAGATGAAGTTCTTCACGATGTCAAGGAAGCGGGTCTTCTCAAACAGTCCTACAAAGAATGTGTCAAATGATGCGTGTTGCGTATTCTCATAGCTGCCGTCTGTTGTTTTCCACTCCATAAAGCGGTCTTCGCCGGACGTGATTGTACCAGCCTTCGAAGTGGTCAAGTCGCTCATGACACATACCGCATTATAAATGAACATAGAGGGGATCTCATACATATAGTTCCGGAGCTGGCGGTATGCTGCGGAAGCATCGGTTTCTTCGCGGGACGGAGACTTCAACTCCACAATGACGAGTGGGAGACCATTGACAAAGAGAATCACATCTGGTCTTTTTTCGGAGTTCTCAATGAAAGTCCATTGATTCGCAACTGTGAACTCGTTACTGGCAGGATTTTTGAAGTCTACAAGGTAAACAAGGGTAGAGCGTTCTTCACCCTTGTCATAGTATTTTACCGGGACTCCGTTTTGGAGGTAGTCCATAAAGACCATGTTCTTCTGCAAAAGCGTTCCGGTTTCAAAGTTCTTGAGCTTATAGATTGCCTCCGTCAGAGCGTCCATAGGCAGGCTCTTGTTGATCCGCTGCAAGGAAGGTAGCAGAACATCCTCATAAAGCGGCGAGTGATAATCGCGCTCCACGTCCGGTCCATAGATATAGTTATAGCCCAGTTCTTCATTGAGAAGCTGCAAAACAGCGTTCTCATAATTTGATTCTGTAAAATATCCTGCCATAGTTTGTCACTCCCTTTTACGCCAGACTCGCCCCGAACTGATCCAGCGTGTTTTCTGCATCTCTGTCAGTGACGGGCTTATTCATCGCTTTTTCAATTAGGTTTAGAAGGCTTTTTGCTCTGTCGATGAAATAGCCATTGAAGTCATCTGCCTTCAATTCTGCATAGTTGATAAAGTGCGATTCCACCCGTGCTTGCAACTCATTCTCGGTCAGTCCATCAACCTTCTTTAGAATTGCCCCCAGATACTCACTCGGCGCATTTCCGCCAATCGAGCGGTTGGTGGCTGGAAGAATCGGGGTCTTGTTAATGATGGAATTATACCGTTCGCGCTTGATGCCCATTTTCTCGCAATATGCTTCGGGGAATATATGGTGAATATCCGGAGACTCAAGCATACTGTTTACAATGTCAATCGTCGTGTTGTTCATAAAATCACGACACTTCTCCTTGTAAAGAAGAGCCATTATACCTTTATATGCCGCGCTCAAGCGAGTTTGAAGGGTTAGCAGCCGCGTAGAAGAAAAGACTGCGCTGTTAATCGTGTGCATTGCATTCGGACGTCCATTGACCTCTTCAACCATGTCCTCAATGTCATAGGCATAGCGGGTTTCGTTCGCACCGCCATACATCTCACCCAAAATCCCGCACCAATACCAACGAGAAAGCGTTTTGATTGTGTTTGGCTCATTGCATTTGGATTTTCCGAGAACAGCGCAGATTGCCGCAAGTGGAATCAACTGCGTTGTATAGGGCAAATCTCTTTGACGGAAAACGCACTGATCACGAAGAAGAAACTCCTTTGCGATTTTGAACCCAGACAGCACTGCATCCCGGTTCGCTATGTACGATTCATAAGGAAGTCCCAGAACGTCTTTCTTTTTGCAGGAGATTGTGTTTGTCTTTCCAGACTGCTTGTTCAAATAGCTTGTATAGAGACAAACCGTTGTCAGGAAGGTAGTCTCATCAATCCCATCGAACAGGTCTGTTCTCAGCGTGTCACCGAAACCGCAAATTGTATTTCGACACTGCACCCAGTCTTTTCTCAGGTCAAAGTCTCTTGTGGCATAAGTTGCGGTAACAAGCTCAAACACCGTGAGAGGAACACCACCGGTATTGACGTTCTCAAACACCTTGCACACTGCCTCTCGCGGCGTGGACTTGTCCAGTGTAATCACAGGCAGCTTATACCCGGAAATTGTATTCAGCACATCCGCCTGAAAACGCTTGAACTCGTCCATTGCCTCCGGCTTCATTCCATAGTGTGTCATGTAGCCCATGAACCAGTCCATAACCGCGTTGCTGTCGAATACGATATTGACCGGAAACAGCTTGTTCTCGTATTCATATTCTCTGGTGGAGAGATCGAGCTTCACATCCCGGTCAAAGTTCTCTTTAATCTTGCGGTCTTCGGGGATGGAGAGGACAGCATCAAAACGATCCTCATCATCGTCGAGGCACTTCTCCATTGAGAGATAGTAATAACGCTTAATAGCCTTGCCTTTTTCTGTTTTGGTCGAGACCGGCTCTTTAGAGGATGTTGCCTGATAAATTGAAGTAAGCCGCTGCTGACCATCGAGAATCAAATGCTCTGGCTTTACTGAAACACCCTTCACACCCGTAATCGTGCGATATTTGAATTGAATGTCTGGATTTCCATATTGCAGTCGCATAATGGCACCCATAGGGTAGCCTTGCGACAAACTGGCGATAATTCCTCTAATTCGGTTATCATCCCAAGTCCAGTCGCGCTGAAACTCCGGCAACTGCATTGAGCCGGACTTAACCTCCGCTAAAAGCTGACTTAGGTTTGTATCAAGAGATTGTGGTGAAATAATCACGTCTGCGCCTCCTTCATTGAGTTTTACTGATCGGACGAGCCCAGTCTGCTTTCCAAATCTGAAATATCGCTGCGGATGGAAGAGATGTCCGACTCAATATCGTCAACCCGCTCGGATAAAGAAGCCTGCTGACTTTGAATGTACTCCATTTGTGAGTATAGACCTCGCACTGCCAGAATCAATTCTACCTTCAGCCCCTTATCGTCGAGGGAGAGAAGGCGTTCTTTTTCAGTCTGTATCTTTTGAGCCTCCTGTTGAAGCCGCTCTTCTTCACGAGCTGCTTCTGCTGCGGCTTTCTCAAGACGAAGCCGTTCCTTTTCAAGCCGCTTTTTCTGGCGCTCGTCTTTGCTTCTTTTCAAGCTCTCCTGAACTTTATCAAACATGGTATATCCTCCATATCAGGTAAACGATAATTTAGCAGCTTAGAGCTGGACGGCAGAGACATCGATCTCGCCGGACATGAGTTTAGGCAATAACGCATCTCGCAGTTCAGCCAGTCTCATATTTTCAAGGGAATTGTAGCGCATCTTCAAAAACATTGGTGAGACAACCTCCTTAAATAGCACCAGACTGTGCTTGTCAAACAAGGGAAGTCGGTATTGCCCTACTGTTTCGGCAGAAACACGTTGTCTCCCGCTACTTCCGTTCATGTTTTTGACTGCATAATCGACGAATGCTGGATAGCGAGCCAAACAATATAGCATTTCGGGTGGTGTGTCATTTTTTGGTGCGAGGACAATATACTCCGTCGAGCCAAAAGCAACTTCACCATCATCAAGAAAGTCAATGAAAGCAGTTTTGCCGTTTTCGAGACAGGGAGTAATGCGAGCTAAAAGCGTATCTCCGTTTGTAAACCGCATTCCCCCGTTAAACGGCTTCATTTCCCAGCCGGACGGAAAAGCCCCGCTTGTCGATAGCTGGCTCATATCTATGCTTCTCGCCACTTGGTTTTTTGCCAATGTCCGCTTGGGGTTAAGAAAAGCATAGTCGGACACAGTGTAATCGTTGTTTTCGGCATTAGCTATGAGATTATCAAATACTGAGAACGCTTGCTGCTGTAAATTATCGTTTACCTTTTTGTTATTCTTGATCTGCTCGTCTATCGGTTCGAGTATCGAAACAAGGTAATCCTGCTGTTTCCTTTCTGGCAGAGGGATTTCCATGTTTCCAAATGTCTGTGCATTTATATTTCCTCGTGTACTTCCAGTGTTGAAGGATTGAACCCAGTCATTGTATTGTTTCGACCTGCAATAATACTTCACATACTTAGGGTTCACTTTCTCGGGATCTATACTGAACTTAATTAAGAATCCAGCATATACAAACACCCCGTCACTTCCGTCGTAAAAATAGTTGCGCCCTGTACTTCCTCCGGTTCGTGCAAAAACAATGTCATTGGGTTTAAGGATGTACTTGTCTGAATTAGGAGCATCGACCTCTTTAGCTCACTTAGGTTTAATGTTCCATCGTCAAAAATATCTGTAATTCTAAGGTAAGTAGGAAGGTCTGCCTTTCGCTCGACAGCGGAGGCAGCTATTCCATACGATCCTTTTCCTCCTATGGAGAGGTCATTTAGTTTGGCAAATAACATAATGCCCACCATCCTATCCGATGTATTTTCTGTGTGCCAGCTTCACGTTCTGTTGCTTCACCATCGCATAGTGCATGGTGGTGTCGATTTTCTGATGCCCTAAGAGCTGCTGGACTTGCTCTATGGGCATTCCTTTGTCTATGGCAGTAGTAGCCAGTGTGCGCCTGAACTTGTGAGGGTGAACCTTCGGGATATTCAGACGCTTTCCCAGCTCCCGAAGGCGTGTCTCCACTCCGCCGATCATCAATCGGTCAAAGGGAGCTTTCAGGGAAACAAACAAGGCCGGGTTTTCATCCGATCTGCCCTCAAGGTAGTTTTGAAGGTGGATTTTCGTCCTTGCGTCGAAATAGACCAATCGTTCTTTATTACCCTTGCCGATAACAACGCATTCGCGCTCATTGAAGTTGATGTCTTCGCGGTTTAGTGTGACCAGCTCACCAACACGCATTCCAGAGGAAGCCAGAAGATCAATCATCGCCAAGTCTCGTGCTGTTGTGCAGTTGTCACGCATCAGTTCTAACGCTTCATCGGTGTAGGTGTCCTTGACCACCTTTGCAGTCTTAACTTTGTGAATCCGGCGTACCGGGCTTTTCACAATGAAATCCTCATCTTCAAGCCATGAGAAGAAGCTGGACAGGATCCGGCGGATGTTGTCTATGGTCACTTTGCTCGACCTACGCTGAACTTGATAGCTTGTCAGATAGCGGCGCAAATCATCTGTGGTGATCTGTCGCACAGCCTTTCCAACTCCGGCAATTAGAGCCTCAATCGTCTTCCGGTAGTAGCTCAGGGTTTTCTCCGAACAGCCTTCGATCCGCTTTGCCGTGATAAATGCTTCGACTGCATCTGTTTCGTCTGCTTGAATTGAGCCACTATCATAGGTGATCGTTGCCCCTTCCAATGTCTCAGCCATTGCATCCCGAAGGTGCATGAGTTGTTCGTTGTTGAGATACGGCAGCATTTTTCGCTGTATCTCCGTGATGAGTTGTTCTGTCATTGTCGTGTCTCCTTTCGAGGTAAGAGAACGACATTCAGTGGCAGTCCCTTTTGTAAAACTCTCGCCACTGGTGAGAGTTATTCAGACGGTAAACGATAATTTAGAGCAGCAAGCTCAGGCGATTTTCCATGAGCGTTTCGAGAAAGATCCATCAGAGGATTTGCCCTCTGGCTGGCGTGTTGTTCCTCTGGGAGAAGTTGCAACAATCTCCAATAAGAGTTTTAATCCACTGAAAGAGGCTGAGAGAATGCTTGAGCATTATAGTATTCCTGCATTTGATGAGGCAAGATTCCCGGTTTTCGAGCCTTCTACATCCATCAAAAGCAACAAGTTTGTTATTGATACCTCATGCTTCATGATCTCCAAGCTCAATCCGACTACAAAGCGAGTATGGAAACCATATTGCTTGACCGAAAATGCTGTCTGCTCGACGGAGTTCATTGTCTATAAGGCGAAGAATGAACTTATCACCGACTTTTTGTACTCAGTTATCGACAGCAACTCTTTCTCTGACTTTATGTGCAGCCATGTAACCGGCTCAACCGGAAGTAGACAGAGGACAACACCATCTGATACACTCTCTTATGAGCTGGTACTTCCTACGGAGGACGAGCTGACAGAGTTTCAATCTCTCGTCTCACCGATGTATGCTCAAATGCGGATTAACGCCATTGAAAATGATAAGCTCAAGCGGCTTAGGGATAGCCTTTTGCCCAAGCTAATGTCCGGCGAGATCGATGTCTCTGACATCCAACTCTAAGCCGCTAAATTATCGTTTAGCTGTTCGTTTACAATCAACTTCCTATCAATAGATTCAAGCGTACATACGATGGCGTTCTGCTCATCAAATGACACGGGGTAGTTGATCATAATTTCATCTAACAGGCGGTCGCGGTTTAGTTCAGTTTGTCCCGTAGAGCCTTCATCCAACTGCAAGACTTCCCATTGGTGCGCTTTAAGAGCGTAACCAAGGAACTTCTGCGTTACCTTTCCGTTTGAACGGATAAGGGTCATGTGTCCGTCTATTGTAGTTGCGGATGGAACATCTTCAATTTGCGCAATTCTCCCAGCGGTTCCCGCGCCTGTCGAATTGATCAGAATATCATCAGGTTTGACATATCGTTCAGGAGGGACTTTCTTTTTCAGGGTATCATGCAACCTTGAATCTCCATAGCTTATTCGGAAATTCCGATTGCACTTTTGATTGAGAACTCTAATGGTTGTCTCGGATGCTTCTTCTGCATACGAAGGAGCAATTCCTTTGGAAATATACCCAACCAGCTCTCGTAACGGTACCTCATGCCACTCAGATGTCATATCCAATCGCCCCCAGTCGTTCTTTGATCTGAGCTTCAAGCTCATGAGACTTGGTGAAAAGCTCGGACAGTTCAGAAGTCAGACGTCCCATTTTCTCTTCAAATGGCTCACCGTCATCTTCCTGTTCCTCAATACCAACATAGCGTCCTGGAGTGAGAATGTAATCCTGCTTTGCAATGTCCTGTGTAGTGACAACCGCACAGAAGCCCTTTTCATCTTCAAGTGTTCCTTCAACAAAGGCGTTGTAGGTGTCAGCGATTTTCTTGATGTCTTCATCCGTCAGTTCGCGCAACTTTCGTGTGACCATAGTACCGAGCTTCCGAGCGTCAATGAACAGCGTTTTGCCTTTCTGCTTCTTGTTCTTTGCAAGGAACCAGAGCGATACCGGAATCTGCGTTGTGTAGAAGAGCTGCGTCGGCATTGCGACGATACAGTCCACAAGGTCAGCGTTGATAATGTTTTTGCGAATTTCGCCTTCACCGCCAGACTGCGAGGAAAGCGAACCATTTGCAAGCACCATACCGATACGCCCATTCGGGGCGAGATGCCAGATCATGTGCTGCAACCACGCGAAGTTTGCATTTCCAGCAGGAGGCGTACCATACTGCCAACGGACATCATCAACGAGTTTATCCGCACCCCAGCCGGAGAGATTGAAGGGAGGATTCGCCATAATGAAGTCTGCCTTGAGTTGAGGGTGGCAGTCGTTAAAGAACGTGTCCGCATTAAACTTGCCGAGGTCGGCTTCAATGCCGCGAATGGCAAGATTCATCTGCGCCATCTTCCATGTGGTCGGGTTGGAGTCCTGACCGAAGACGGAAATCTTGTTGATGTTGCCGCCATGATTTTCGATGAACTTTGCGGACTGAACGAACATACCGCCAGAGCCGCAGCACGGGTCATAAACACGTCCATTAAACGGTTGCAACACTTCAACAAGGGTACGTACAACGCAAGAGGGAGTATAGAACTCACCAGCAAGTTTGCCTTCTTGCTCGGCAAACTTGGAGAGACAGTATTCGTATGTCCGACCAAGAATGTCCTTACTGTTTCCATGCTCGATCATCTGAATGTTGGTGAAGAGATCAACCACTTCACCAAGACGCCGCTTGTCCAGCTCTGGACGGGCGAAGTTCTTAGGAAGAATATCTTTGAGGCGCTTGTTTTCTTTCTCGATGCTGCGCATTGCGTCATCAATCACCGTGCCAATTTCCGGCGTGTGAGCGGCAGCAGCAATCGCACTCCATCGTGCATTCTCAGGGACAAAGAAGATGTTTTCGGCAGTGTATTCGTCCTGATCCTCTTCAAATCCATCGCCTTCTTCAACCAGTTCCTTGTACTTTGCCTCGAAGCGATCAGAAATGTATTTCAAGAAAATCAATCCGAGAACGACGGACTTGTATTCGGATGCGTCGATGTTTCCGCGCAGGACGCAAGCCGCGTCCCAGATTTGTTTTTCAAAGCCGATATTGCTTGTGTTATTCTCAGCCATTTCAGCAACCTCCAAAGTTATAGTTTCACACTTACTATCCTACAAAAAGAGCTGTACGAAAAACCGGACTTAGTTCTTGTCCGTTCGCACAGCCTCACATATATCTCCGATGTCACAGTTCAAGTA
>ERZ791624.1471-NODE-1471-length-10645-cov-1.702266_pt1 | contig 10645 bp, 11 predicted proteins | sample MGYA00510058_ERZ791624 | MGnify/ENA primary metagenome ERZ791624 (study PRJEB30046, sample SAMN00715158) | human gut metagenome | study: EMG produced TPA metagenomics assembly of the A metagenome-wide association study of gut microbiota in type 2... | reverse complement strand
TCCTTTACCAGTTCCATTTTTACCATGAGTCCGCCGTCGGTACGGCGGGCGGACATATTGGAAATATAATTTCCCAAAGAATATACGACAAGATGTTTGTCATTTGTCAGGCTATCCGTACGGACTTCAATTGGTTGGACAACGTGCGGATGTGAACCAATGACATGGTCTACTCCTTTTTGAAGAAGCCAGCCGGCAAGGAACTTTTGCTCTTTATCAGGAAGGGATTGATATTCGATTCCCCAATGCATACAGGCGATAATGGCATCCGGATGCAGTGTCTTGCTCACTTCGATGTCTTTGGCGATAATAGCCGTATCAATATAGTTCACGATATTGGGAGGAGTAACGGCGATTCCGTTGGTTCCATACGTATAGTTGAGCAGGGCGATACGAAATCCGTTCTTTTCTAACAGGAGCGGATATTTCTTTTCGCGTTCTTCGGCATTGGTGTACGTACCGGCATGAGGGATATTCAGCGAGTCGATCAGAAGAATAGTACGTTCCAATCCTGGTCTTCCACGGTCGAGACTGTGGTTGTTGGCTGTCACCAGTACGTTGAAACCGGCGTCGTGAATGGCGGTGAGGAATTCGTCGGGTGCGCTGAAAGCAGGATAACCTTTATAGGGCTTTCCACCCAAAGTAACTTCCAGATTGGCTATGGCAAGATCTACACTCCCAATTTCTTCTTTCACGTATTCAAAGCAAGCGGAGTAATCATAAGTCCCTGTTGCGGTACGCGCAGCATTGATCTGTCCTTGATGTTGCATGAGATCGCCTACGAAAAGAAGCCGTAAGGTGTCGGCAGACATGATGCTGTCGGGTGTCGACAGAGTATCAGATAAGGTATTAATAGAATCTCTCCTTGCCTGCGACCGGGAGGTGCAGGACAGGGAGAGAAATAAAATCATCAGAAACAGTGCATGTCTCATTGATAAATGGCTTTCTTACCGGCTAAAAGTGTATTTTTCATTAACGATACTATCGTCATCGGACCAACGCCACCCGGTACGGGGGTGATGTAAGAGCATTTTGGCGCTACTTCGTCGAACTTCACGTCACCGGTCAGCTTGAATCCGGATTTCTTGGTTGCATCCGGCACGCGGGTAGTACCTACATCAATTACGACTGCACCTTCTTTTACCATTTCAGCCTTCACAAAGTTGGGCTGTCCCAAAGCGGCAATGATAATGTCGGCTTCCTGACATTCTTTTATCAGGTCTTTGCTGCGGCTGTGACATACGGTGACGGTTGCGTCTCCCGGATAAGCCTTCTGCATCATCAGGGCAGCCATAGGTTTGCCGACGATATTGCTTCGGCCGAGTACGACACATTTCTTGCCCGAAGTCTCAATTTTGTAACGCTTCAGTAGTTCGAGGATACCGTTGGGAGTGGCAGATACATAACACGGAAGTCCGATAGACATACGTCCTACATTAATAGGGTGGAATCCGTCTACGTCCTTACGGTAATCAATCGTTTCGATAACTTTCTGTTCGGAGATATGTTTCGGTAACGGGAGTTGGACGATGAATCCGTCTACGTCACTGTCTTCATTCAGTTCACGTACTTTGGCAAGCAGTTCTTCTTCGGTCACGTCGCTTTCGTAGCGGATGAGGGAAGATTTGAACCCACAAACTTCGCAGGCTTTTACTTTGGCGGCTACATAAGTTTCGCTGCCACCGTCGTGTCCCACAAGGATAGCTGCCAGGTGGGGACGTTTACCGCCCTGAGCCACAATTTCGGCTACTTCGGCTGCAATCTCTTGTTTTACTTGTTCGGAAATGGCTTTTCCGTCTATCAGAGTCATATTTTCAGAGTATTTATTGGTGATAGGCAAAAGTAAAATAAATAACTGAACTCTCCAAAAGGATTGTTGTTTTTGTCGGGATACAAAAAAAACAGAGGCTCTATTTAGGTGAAACAGAGCCTCTGTTTACCCCAAATAGAGCCTCCGTTTGATGCAAATAGAGCCTCTGTTCGGAAACAGGCTAAAAAGGACTTTTTTCCTGATTAGATTTCCATATTCTTATTCGTTAATAGCTGTCCTTTGTACTCTCCGGTCAGTGTGCGGAGGAAGGCTACAATCTTATCTACTTCCTGTTGTGGCAAATCGATGCCCAACTGGTATTTAGCCATTGCACGGACTGCGTCATCCATAGTAGCCATGCTGCCGTCGTGGAAATATGGAGCGGTCAGTTCGATATTCCTCAGACCGGGCACTTTGAAGCGGTGGCGGTCACGTTCTATTTGAGTCTGTTTGAAGCGGCCGTTGTCTTCTTCAGTCATTTCTGCCTGTCGATCGGCAAAATAATCGTGCTGTACGCCTATCAGTTCATAAGATTTCCCTCCCAGGATTTCTCCTACATGGCAGGTTGCGCAATCATACTTCTTGAAAAGTTCGTATCCGGCGATTTCGTTTTCGGTGATTGCATCTTTTTGTCCTTTCAGATAGCGGTCGAAGCGTGAGTTGGGAGTCAGCAAAGTCTTTTCAAACTCCTGAATGGCGTCTGTGATATTCTTCTCGCTCAATCCGTCGGCATACACTTCGTTGAATGCGGATACGAAATCTTTGTCTTCAGCCAGTTTATCGATAATCTGGTCGAATGATTCGCAAGCCATTTCCACCGGATTCAACGGAGGACCGGCAGCTTGTTCGGCAAGAGTTCCGGCACGGCCATCCCAGAATTGAACGAAATTGTATGCGGCGTTGTATACTGTCGGGGCATTGACGCCACCAAACTGTCCGCCTACACCTTCGGAATATTGTTTGTTGTCCACGCCGCCTGTATCCAACCCGTGGCAACTGGCACATGATACGGTATTGTCAGCAGATAAACGTGTGTCATGATACAACAAATTACCCAGAACGACTTTGCGTACATCCACTGCGATAGAATCGGCAATGGGACGAATGGGTTCGTTGGCAAATTCCGGTGCTACTGTAATGTCCGTATACATTCCCATACGGTGACTTTTTACCCAGTTCAGTGCGACTTCCTTTTTTGCGTCATTGAAGGAAGCCCCCCAATGCACAAGGTAATATTTTGCTTGGGGCATTTTTCCGTCGAGGATCACTTTTTCTATTTTGGCCAGGTCTGCCGGATTGAGGGGCTGTCCTGCTTCCAGATCTGCCTCCATTTGGGTCATGTCGAAGGCACGGTATGCCTTGCTTACGTCTTCCATTACAATTTTTCCGGCCACAGGCATGCTTGCATAGAACGGTAGGTCCGGTGTTGAGGTATGACATCTCAAACATCCTGCATCCGTAATAATCTGCTGCATCTGCGCATTTGCTTCCAGATCGGCAGAAGGTACGCGGTGCATAAGTCGATAAGTGACTGCTAATGCCGCTACCACTACCAACAGTGCCACAATTAGTTTTGTACTTTTCTTCATTTCACATTTGTTTTTTTAGATTAGTTATTACGATTATATAAGTGTACGCTTTGTTGAGCCGCCGGTAAATAATTTACTCCGTACCAGCACATCTGCAAAGCCAGGAAGGACATGATGAGCAACACATAAAGCGTTTTCCGTCCCGTTTTCCGAAAAAGACGGAGGTGTACGTAAAGTAAATACCCTGCCCAAGTGATGACTGCCCAAGTCTCTTTCGGATCCCAGCTCCAATAGTTTCCCCATGCTTCTTTTGCCCAAAGGGAACCTAGCAGCATACCAATGGAGAGGAATGCTATTCCCGCATAAACCAAATTGTCGGCTGTGTGCAAGTATTCTTCCTTATGGCGGAACAACCCGGTCAATGCGATTATAAAAGCACAGCCCAATACAGAGTAAGAGAACATATATACGGTGACATGGGGAATGAACCATATGCTTTGCAGAGCCGGCATTAGTGACTGGTCGTGTATCTCGGGTTTCATCAGATTGATAATGACAAAGACTGTGGCGAGCAGTGCCGAGAAAGAAAGAATCCAACGATACTGCCATCTGATATAAGTCAGTAGTCCGGCTATGCCCATGAAGAAAGAGTACCACAAACGGGTTTCCCCCATAGTGCGTAACGGAGGACGTTGCAGGAAGAGCCATAATCCAGTAATGAATACGGCCAGAACGATAATTCCGCCTGACGTAAAACCGATTGCTGTCTTACTTCTCGTTGACGAGCGAAGGGCAAATACTGCTCCTATCAGCCATAAGCAGATAGATACTGCTGCAAATACATAGAAATTATCCCAGTTTATCATCTGTTTTAGGTCCGTTAATGAATAGAAGAATAGCTCCCGCAAGCATCATCAGGATACCTGCTACTATTATATATTTCCAGGGTTGCTTTACTACCTGCAAGATGCAGTACTCACTCTCGTTGCCTTTCGTTACGTCATAGCCGGTGAGGTAAATATCTTCTCCCAACCGATAGGCGTATGGGTGATTGACCTCAAGCAATGCTTTTTCATTTCCCAGACGTACATTGGCGGCAAAGCGGGAAGGACGCCCGTTCGGGTAGTATTCTACGGCAAAAGAGTTGAGTTCGATTTCATAATCCAAATAATGCGATGCACCGTTCATGTCGAATGCTTCGCGTGATGGCTCACCTTTATATATAGGTATACGTAAAGTCTGTGTGTCACTGCTTCCTAGAAAACCGGCAAATAGAGCCAGCCATAGCCCCGCGTGATTCAGGATGAATCTCCAACGTGCCTGTTTGCGGTAATGATAGGCGTGAATGGTAATCATTGCCAGGTTACTTAATAAGAACAGAAGTATGGCGATGAATATCCAGGAAGTCATAAAGTTATAGCAACCTAAAAAGGCTGGAAGCCCTTCACGCATTTTTGCTTCCGCATCGGATAGTTGAGGGAAAAGACCTATTATCAGGCAACCGCAGATGAGTAATCCGATAGATAGGATACTTGCTTGGGAAGAATAGAGGAATCGGGTAAATTTTGCAATTTTATATTCCTTATACAACATCCATAACAAGAAAAGCCATAGCGCCGCAAAAACAAGATTGAGCGGAAAGGCGAAAAAGGAAACCGGAAAATTTCCCGTAAGTAGTTGCATCGCAACTGCCAGTGAAATATATACCATTACGTAGACGTAGTGCATATTCGTGCTTTTGTTCTGTTATTTTTTGCAAAGTAAACAAATAAAAATGAATATACATATAAAATCTATGTAAAATTGTAATCATTACAATTGAATGACAGAGCTGATGTGATTATAAGGAGAAAATCACATAAAGTAGATGTAGGAAAGGAGAGGAGGGGTTTAAAAAAATAAAGAAAGGAAGCCGGAAGCTTCCTTTCTTTATTAGAATTTGAAACGAAATCTTTTATTTCTTCATCTTAGGCATCATCTTACCCATTTTGCTGCTGGTTACCATTTTCATCATTTTACGAGTCTGGTCGAATTGTTTCAACAGGCGGTTTACTTCCTGAATCGTTGTACCGCTACCTTTCGCGATACGTGTGCGGCGTGAACCGTTCAGGATTTCCGGGTTGGAACGCTCTGCCGGAGTCATGGAGTAGATGATAGCTTCGATACTCTTGAAAGCATTGTCATCGATATCAATGTCTTTGATTGCTTTTCCTACTCCCGGAATCATGGAAGCAAGGTCTTTCAAATTACCCATTTTCTTGATTTGTGCAATCTGGCTGAGGAAGTCGTTGAAGTCGAATTGATTCTTGGCAATCTTCTTCTGTAAACGTTTAGCTTCTTCTTCGTCGTATTGTTCCTGCGCACGTTCTACCAACGAAACGATATCACCCATACCGAGGATACGGTCTGCCATACGGGCAGGGTGGAACTGGTCGATCGCGTCCAACTTTTCGCCTGTACCTACAAACTTAATCGGCTTGTTGACTACCGAACGGATAGAAAGCGCCGCACCACCACGGGTATCACCGTCGAGCTTGGTCAGTACCACACCGTTGAAGTCCAGACGTTCATTAAATTCTTTGGCCGTATTCACAGCGTCCTGTCCGGTCATGGAATCAACCACAAACAGAATTTCGTTCGGATTGATTGCTTCCTTGATAGCGGCAATCTCGTTCATCATCTGTTCGTCTACTGCCAGACGTCCGGCTGTATCGACGATTACGAGGTCGTATCCTTTGGCTTTAGCTTCCTGGATAGCGTGTTGCGCGATTTCTACCGGGTTCTTGCTTTCCAGTTCGCAGTACATCGGTACGTCAATTTGCTCTGCCAACACACGCAACTGTTCGATAGCTGCCGGACGGTAAACGTCGCAGGCCACTAACAATGGTTTCTTGCCTTTCTTGGTCTTGAGCATGTTGGCAAGCTTTCCGCTGAAGGTAGTCTTACCCGAACCCTGCAGACCGCTCATGAGGATGACGGCCGGATGACTTTCGAGCTTCAATGGGGCTTCTTCGCCGCCCATGAGTTCTTCCAGTTCATCGTGCACCAACTTAATCATCAGTTGTCCCGGCTTTACGGCAGTAAGTACATTCATGCCGAGTGCTTTCTCCTTCACCTTGTTGGTGAATTCCTTAGCCACTTTAAAGTTTACGTCGGCGTCGAGAGTGCACGGCGCACATCCTTCATAGTTTCCGCCACGTTGATTTCTGTAATTTTTCCCTCGCCCTTCAAGATTTTGAACGAGCGTTCCAGTCTATCACTTAAATTTTCAAACATTTTAAATTCTTTTTTTATTTTGGCTGCAAAGTTACGAAAATAATTCCGAAAACCCTATATTAGTAACCAAAAAAGCACGTCAAATCTGTCACTTTAGGATACTTACCGACTGTTCTACCGACACGCGTACCTTTTTTGACGTTTTTTCATCATTTACAGGAAGCGACTCCTTCCCTTGTTCCTTGTTTTTTCCTTTACCTTGCTCCTTGCCGGGATTCTTTTCCGACACATTTCCTTGCCCATTTCTTTCTCCTGCAGCTTTTGCCTTTTCTGCATCAGATGCAACGGCAGGTTGCTGGCGAGGTTCTATAGGCTCCACGCTCGACTTCATCATACTGCCGTTAGCCTGATATTTCTTTCCTGTGGCCTTCTCGTAGGCAGCCACAATGGGGTCTTTGCGATCCATCTCGCCGAATATCTTTTGAGCCTCTCGCAGGTGCTTGCTGTCACGTCTGCCCCTCTTGTCAAGCATCTTGGCCAAGTCGAAGCTCGCTCCGCTGGGAGCATTTGCCCCACCTATCTCAGCCTGCCGGTGCGCATCGTTCTGAATGCCCTTGATGCCAGGCATATTCTCTCCCCATACTTCCACCTCTCTGAGTTGGTGGCTCTGCGGCAGCAGAAACACCGTATCGGGGAGATTCTTCAGATAGATGGTAGTCTTCAGAAAGCCCGGTTTCGACACCGTAGCACTGTCAAACTGATACTTCATGGTCCAGTAACCTCTGTAGTCGGTACGTGCCCAATGATTGTTATCGGTATGAATCAATGCTTCACGCACAGGCACATGGTCTTCGGCATTGGCTATGACGCAGGTTTTCTGTGCCCTGACCATTGCCACAGCCCAACATACCAGCACGATCATCAATATAGTCTTCTTCATTCGTTTTATCTTATTGAACTTCTACAACTTACATAAGTTGAGTTATGCCTACAAAAGTAAATAAAAAAATAATATCTCCCAAAACCACCAATGAGTTTTGGGAGATATTAATGCGATTTAAAAGTCTATAACGTTATTCTACGTCTGTCGTGCCGCTCTTCTCGATGCGCTTTGCCTCTTCGAGCAACTTGATGGCATCGACATATTGGGCAATACCCTGAGCCACCTCCTTGGCAGCCTTCATGGCAAGCACCACGGTCTGAGGACGATGAACCACGTCGCCTCCGGCAAACACGCCTCTGCGGGTGGTCATACCAAAAGGACGCTCCACCACCTTGACATAACCTTTCTCGTCAACCTCAATACCAGCAGTAGTAGAGACAACACGGTTGGCAGGACGTGATCCGATGGCCAAGTAGATGCGGTCGAATTTCTCTACACGCTCACCTTCTGGAGTATTGAGTACACAGCTTCCCAGTCTTCCGTTCTTACCCTTGAGGAAAGCCTCGACAGTAGTTTTCCATTCAAACTTGACACCCTCCTTCACAGCCTCATCATACTCACTCTGTATGGCAGGCATCTCTTCCTGTGTCTTGCGATAGAGCACAGTCACATCGGCACCCAGGCGAATGGCAGTACGTGCAGCATCCATGGCCACATTTCCTCCACCTATCACACCCACCTTCTCTCCATCACGAAGAGGCACCATGTCGCGTGTCAGGGCTCCCTCGTTATAGGCATTGACATTGTGCAGGAAATAAGTACTCTGGCTCACACCATGCAACTTGGCACCAGGTGTAGAGTCCATATTCTGAGGTACGCTGGTTCCTGTTCCCATAAAAATGGCATCGTAGCCTGCACGGAAAAGACTGTCTATAGTCACATTGTTCTCACCCACCATGCAGTTGGTGATAAACTGTACACCGAGAGCCTCTATCTTGCTCACCTCAGCACGTACCACGGCCTTGGGCAGTCGATATTCAGGAATACCATACATCAGCACACCACCAGGCTCAGCCTGTCCTTCGAAGATCGTGACATTGAAGCCCTGACGTGCCAAATCACCAGCAACAGTAAGTCCAGCAGGACCAGAACCGATGACAGCCACACGTCCACGAGTCTTCTGTGGAAGCTTCTCGCGAGAGAGGTTCATTTGGTATCGAAGTCAGCAACAACTGCTCCAACTTGCCTATCTGTACAGGTTTTCCCTTCTTGCCCAGCACACAGTTGCCCTGGCATTGCTTCTCATGAGGACACACACGTCCACAGATAGCAGGAAGGTTGCTCTTGGCATTGATGATAGACATAGCCGCACCCATATTACCCATAGAAAGTTCATGCACAAAGTCGGGGATATCATTTCCGATAGGACATCCCTTCTTACATTGTGGCACCTTACAATGGAGGCATCGCTTGGCTTCCTCAATAGCTTCACGTGTAGTGAAGCCCTCGTTTACCACCTGGAAACCAGCCACCTGTTCTGCAGCCGCAGTTGTTTTCTCTGCTGTTGTCTGCACCTTGTTATTCTGTTGCTCAATCTGTTCACTCATAATCTAATCTTTTAATCAGTTAGAAAACAACTTTTATCAAATTGTAGTTTGCGGGTGCAAAGTTACAGCAAATCGAAGACAAAACAAAATAAAAAGTGAACTTTTTGTCGACTATTTAGCCATAAAGCATATGACTTTAACTTCTATAACTTCCCTATTTGCGAAACTTCAGTAAAGCGAAGTTAAGTAAATAAGGTATGTACATTTCCATTTCTGTATATTTTTATAACACTACAAATTATATTCTTACAAGTATCAGAGCCACATTTAGTTGCCAATATATTAAAAAGAGGCTCAGTTTCTTAATTTTGCTATTACATCAAAAACATCATCTGCCACATAGTAGGTAACTATCATCATGGCTATGGCCTTGGCTATCGTAAGGTAAAACTCTATAATGGCAGAGTCATCCCAATAAGCTATTACAACAAAGCCAAAGCAATATATGATATAGGTTTTAAAAGCAAATATCATCATTTGGCAAAACCTATCCTTTTCTGATCTCTTAAATCTTTGAAACAGAAAAGCCACAACAGGTGGTATAACCAATGCATAGCCTATAAATTCCGTAATGTCATAAGCCCACAAACTTGTATTAGCCATGTGGTAATTAAAAGGATATATACAGGCGATTCTGCTACCTGCTTCAGCCGTTTGCCTACTTGCGATAATCAACAAACTCAGGTTAAGGAATAACCATATACTCCAAACCCTCCACACTAATTTTCTATTGAAAATCATATTGTTTTTTTTTCGAGTTTCATTTAATGCTTATTATTCAATTAATACTTTTATAGTAACCATGAAAACTTACCCAATTAATGTTAGTCAAGAAAACTTTTTCTAACATATTCCGTAATGATAATTGAAATTAAAGATGAAAAGAAAATTATTATCAAATTTTCATGATTAAAATCAAATAAAGCATATGCAATAGTTGTAATAACAATTGCTACGAAAAGAATTGAAATAATATAAATGATTTTTTTCATGTAGATGACTTTATTATAAAAGATTGTGCAAAGATATAAAAATCAGCGAAATAAGTATAGCTGTTCATACTAATAGTCGGATCATTTAATTTTATTTGTCACAAAAAACCGTATTTTGTATGACAAACACACTTTCTTATAACCCAAAAGGATGACAAGAATATCAATCCTGCCATCCTTATATTAACTCAACTTTCCCCATTTGTGAAAATAGAGTTATTGCTTGTGGTCTTTCAGAGAAGAATATTCATAATAGAAGTCGAGTAATTGAAACGCCAAAATAATGGTCCACAGCAGCAGGCTATCATAAACGGAAAACCCAAAGAGCAGGATGAATATATCCAACATTTGATGTAACTCAACTTTCGCAAGATACAATATTGGAAATCCAATTAAACAAGTAGAAATAATCTCCAAATGATAATAAAAAAGGGCGAGTCATCCCGCCCAAAATTCACAACGGAATAATCCTTATTGTTTAACCTTAGCCCCTAATTTTAGAAAGTTTTCCTCATTCTATGCCCTAATTTTAGAAAAGCAGTATCTTTGCATTCATTTAGGGTCTGCTGAATTAATTCAGCAGACCCTAAACAAATAGTCTTCGGCCT
>ERZ791624.1467-NODE-1467-length-10730-cov-1.717471_pt1 | contig 10730 bp, 9 predicted proteins | sample MGYA00510058_ERZ791624 | MGnify/ENA primary metagenome ERZ791624 (study PRJEB30046, sample SAMN00715158) | human gut metagenome | study: EMG produced TPA metagenomics assembly of the A metagenome-wide association study of gut microbiota in type 2... | reverse complement strand
TCCAATAACTCAGGCTTTATCCGATGCTTTTCATTCTCTATATAGTTTTTTACAATTTATCTATTATCACACATTCATCCAACTTGTCAAAAGTCGTGTCTACAAACGTGTAACCAATCATCTTTGTTGTATCTATCGGTTGGAATTCTGCATATTGCTTGTGGACATACCGAAGTTCGAAAGCCAGGCGGAGAGCCTTGCAGTCGGCATCGTCTTCATCCGTTTGTTTTGCCTCTTTGCCAGTGATAGTCCGCACCTTGACAATCTCATACACATCACGTATTCCTTTTCCTTTGATGTATGGCATGAAGAAGTGAAGATCTTGCAGGGCGATGGTTGTTGGAAATTGTTTTCCTGAATAATACAGAGTTGCAGTTCCGTCCATAAACCTTGAAACAGCCTGTTGTCCTCTTTCACCAATCCAATAAGTACACGGTTGCCTACCTCCACATACGCACCCTTTTGCGGTATGATATGAGCAATGGTCTCGTATGATTTGGTATGTATAAGTTCATCAATGAAATTCTCCAAAAGTTTTCTGTTCTCTACATCCTTAGGACGAAGAGGAAAAGCACCGATATTCACTTCCTTGATGGTTTTATAGAACTTCGACACAGCCACATCATTTGGCTCACCATCACCGGGGAAGAGGATGTATCCGCCAATGACTTCTTTTTTCAACGCATTGGCATCATAGTCTTTATAGTATATGGCGTCACGATAGCGGTGCATCTGGTTGATGGCATCCTCTGGCGGTACATCCACGCCCTTGTCTTTGCCGTCTATACGGTATTTCGCATCAAAGAGATATGTCATCTTCATGCCTTGCTGCAAGTCGTTCTTGGTGAGCTGCAACACGATGTCTGGTTTCTGCGGTACGGTCGGCACAACCAGGTCTTTCATGCCCACATTGTCGTTTTCCGTGTCGGCGTTCTTTGGGGTATATACCAATTCTGCCAGCTCTACGCCATCCTTGCGGAACAATATGCGTGAGTGTTCGCCTTTGCCAAGCTCCCAAGAGAAGATGCCGTTCATCTCCATACGGTTGCGATGTTCCACGTCTTCATCGTCAAGATGCAATTGTGCCTTTACAATATGGCTCACCTCTATGAAACACCATATCTCATAGAGCGTTGCTATATCCTTCGTCTGCAAGCGATACAAGCCGTCATTCAGCGAATAGGCTCTTCTAAGCAAGTTCCATGTACGGTACACTTGGCTGTAGCCCGTTGCCTTTTGCAGCACCATGCTCTCTTGGTTTATTCCCTTGAACCTTCCTATTGTTCTGAAGAAGGGATGATGTTGCAGTCGTTTCAATGTTTCCGAGGTTGCAAGCATGGCAGACTTCATCGTGCCTGAAGCTGTCTTTACCGCCTCAATGCGTTGGCGCAGATCCTCATACCGCTTGCTTATCTGATGAAGTGCAAACTTCAGGAAGCGGTTCTCTTGCGTGTCGTTAGATAGTATATGTTGCTCCACACGATAGAGGTATGCAGGTTCCTTGCGGTGTTCTGCCAGTCTGTTCTCTATGTTATGGGGAGTTTGCTTCAGTTTGTCCGCTCTCAGATACACCTCCTCACCGTGAAGTCTGTGGCGAGGTCGGTCAATGATGCTTTTGCAGGCTTTTATGAATTTCTGTTGTTCTCCCTCAAACACGCTCCACCAGACGATATCGGGATGTTCGCCGTTTTGGTCGGGCGAGAAACCATGAAACGTGCGTCGCATATAGTCCAACGACAACATGCGGTATTCTCGCTCTATATCATCCACGATTGTGCGCCAATGCTCATGATAGTCGAGCTTCGTACTCAGAACTTCAAAACCGAAACGGAATGTCCTTGTCTCTTTGTCTACCTTATATATAATCTGTATCTCGCTTCGTCCTATCTCGTTCTTGTAGTTGATGAAACCAGCCAAGATGTGACGACGAAAGGAAAAGCGGTCGTTGTCGTTTTGCAGGATGGAACCAAACTGAGCGTCTTTCACATAGTCTTTGAACTCTATCCAGATGGGATAGTCGGCATTGTCGAAGAATGTGGCGGGAGCAGGAACACCTTGCTCAATGTCTATTTCATGGTCGGCATCCAATGTACGCTTAACAGACACGACACCTTCTGACCAAGAGTAAGTGGAGTAGAGTTTGTCCTCGCCCACGTTACTCTTAGCCTTGTTCAAAATGCCATCGAACTTCGTACATTCGACAATCATCGTGAAACTTTATGCTCAATAGTCAATAGTTCCATCTGTATTGCTTTTTAGCTCCAAAAACTTGTATATCCCGAAACGAGTTTGGCTTTCATCTCCTTTAGTTTCGCCAAAGATATGGATTTGATTGTATTCTCCTCTCCCGACACAGTCTTCAATCCGTCCTCGATAGCTTTGCTTAAATTTTCAAGTAGTTCGTCGCTAACCTTCGTGTCGTCACCCTCAATGCGCGATAAAACTTTCATGCTGGTAATCTCGTCCAAGGCACGAGCTATGACATAGCCTTGCTCCAAATCATTGCCGTTTTCATCTTTGCAATACGGCAAGTTGTTCACCACATAGAGCAGGAACTCGTTTCGCGTGCGGTAGGCTATCTTGAATGGAGTACTTTCTAATACGTCATTTACCTTTTGCAGATAGCCAAGTGCAATGTCGCAAACATTGGTGTAGTCGTTGTAAACATCCACGCCTTCCACGGCAGAGCCGACAAGCTCTGCATTACTCAACTTGCCAATGCTTTCGTGACGTTTGGTCAGACCGCCATGCAAGTCCACCTCGTTCATTTCGATAGTCATGGCACGGTCGAGCACCTTGCGAGAGAACGAGAACGTGGTCTCGTCCATATTCACCGTTCCTACGACTATGAAGTTTTGAGGAATACAGATACCTTCTTCCAAGAAACGATTACGCACATTATCATCATTCGTCAATTCACTTGTAAGCACCCTATACCAATCTTCTGCTGATTTTTCAAGAATTGGGTCGGTTGTCACGGTACCATCCTCATGGCTCTTGCGAGACTCTATCACGCTCAGATATTCTGCGAAGTATTGCTCTACTGGTGCAAGGTTCATCTCGTCCAAACACAAAAAATACGGCGTTTCAGTATTTTCCCATGCTTTGGCGATGAATTTCAAAAACTCCCCAGCCACAAATTCTGCCTTTCCACTGACACGGCTCACATAACCAATCAAATCGCTTGAGTCATGCCAATTTGGTTTCACCTGCACCATTTGGAAGTTCTTTGGCTTTTGTGCCTTGTATTCATCTGTGCCTTCTTCCCAACATGCTCTTGCCAACTCTCGTACTATTCGGCTTTTACCTGTGCCGGAGATACCAGCAAGCAAAAGGAACGGTTTTGACTTGATGGCGGTGATGTAAGGGCGATAGGTTGAATATTGCACGTCAGACGTGACTTTATTTGCAGTTTTCTGGTCTGGAGTTCCTGAAAAATCTTTCGTCTTTTCGTTCATAAAGTATGAACGAGCTTTGATAAAACACACATAATGGATTATACTGCCAGACCGCCAGCCTTGGTTCTTTTCATTATCGTGTTTTGTGAACTCTTCATCATTCAAAAGAATGTCAGCGATATTCTCAACTTCATTAGGAACAGTAATGTCATACATACTTTTTATATGCTTCCAGATTTCTGGATTATAGTCAAAAAGCCTGTCAACCTCTAAAAATGCCAAAAAACTTTGGACTGCTGTAGGTTGTAAATTGAATCCTTTATCTGTCCTTCGGGATGACCTTGCTATGTTTGAAAGGTAATATGTAAATTCTTCTTTTATTCTTTGTCTTGAATCCATTTTTCTTAATGATTAGTAATGTCTTCTTGCGAGAAGTTTTCCGATAGGGTAGAAATAACCTCATTGATTTTATCAATTTGCCCTAAAAGCAATTTCTTCTTATTCTGTTCCATCATTTTTAAATTCTTCGAACCGCACTAAGTCGGTCAGTTCCACGTCTAATATTTTGGCTATCTGCATCAGATTGCCTAAGTCTGGTTGACTTGAATTGGTACACCATTTTGATATGGTTGTTTGGTCTTTACCTAATTGTTCAGCCAACCATTTGTTCGTCCGCTGCTTTTCTGCAAGGACAACTTTTAATCTATTTAAATTTTTACTTGCCATACAGTAATCGTTTTCTTCTGCAAAAGTACTATTTAAATCCTTTTTATAAAGAATATTTCTTTGAAAATTATAGTTTATTCGCAATATAATGAAATATTTTCTATTGTTTGAAAAGTATATTTACCTTTTTATGATAGCAAATGAGTGTGGTGCTTTGTGGGGAAACTCGTGATATCAACGTGTCTCCTATCTATTTGTCTATATGGTTTTACTTCGAACAATATTTTTAAGTGCATCCAAAACTTCAAGTATGGGAGCATCATCTTTTGATGTTTCTGGAATAAACGGATTATCATCAGGCTCTATTGCCATACGGACATTATCTACCTTTGATATTTTATGAGCATCCCAAAACTCAACACCTGTATAATCAAAGGCATCATCAATCGCTGTAGGAATATCTATAGCATTGTCATCGGTAATATGGCAAGCCATTAATTTGCAACCACCATATTTGTGATATTGTTCCTCAAAACGATTTAAATTTATAGTGGAAGAAGGGGTCATGGTATGCTTTCTACAGAATGTTGCAACAAAGCGTTCTTTGCTTGCATTTCTTGAGGAAATGTCAGGAGCTATGCAAACTCGGTACCATGAAGGATGAGCAGCATCGATACCTCTTACAATGTATATTTTAACTTTAGTAACTGATTTCCATTCTTCAACGAGAGCTCTACCCCTATCTATATTTCTGAATGCCAATCCCAAAATTGTTGGACCACATCTATATCCATCTTGTATAAAAGCGCATCCTGTCCACTCAGCATCTTTCCATAAATTCATATTTGAATTAATTTTATATGAAGTCATAGTAGATTGCACTTTATTTCCAAAGACCTTATCCTCTGAATTTGCATCAATTCTTTTCAACGAATACACTTTATCTGAATCTTTTATCCAATCTTCTAATCTATATTTATAAGTTTTGCCAAGAATGTTGTTAAATGCGTCTATGGAACGCAAAAGGACAGATACCCTATCCATAAGTTTTTCTCCATGTTGCCTTGTCTCAATCATCTTTTCTATCGAAGTACGAGTAACTGCATTCCGACAAAGTAATGACAATATAAATTTCAAAAAACACTCCCAAAATTGTTTGTCATTAAAATCTTTGCGATTTAAGCATAATTCATATTTGTTATTTTCTTCTATATAAACGACATCAGTACTTTTATCAGTAAAAGCAATCTTTACAGATATTTGTTCGTCAATCACGACAAAATCTTGTATTTCAAAAGTTGCCATAAATGACTCTATAGACGCTAAGAATATTTCTGCTACATGTTGAGTTTGAGGGTCATTTTCATAAGTAACTGTTATTGTAAAGTTATGAACTGTAGTTTTTGCATAGGCTACACCTTCAGTAGAAATATTCAATTTATCGTAAAACTCTTCGAAAACAGGTTGTTTACGAAGCTCAGCAGATTCATAAACCTGTTTAATTCTAGGCAAACACTCACTGTCAACATCTTCTGTATATCCAAGTGCATATTTAAGGAATTCAGAAGAAGTATACATACCCAAACGATCAAATATGTCGGGTAATTTTGCTGTCGAACTTTCATTGAAATTGCTTACTGCTAAACGACAAGCCCATGCAGCATCATCTATATGACAATGTTCCACGAACGATGTATCTTCATTATATTGATTATTTTGTGAAATAACCATAAGCAACTCAAACCAATTGAAATACATTACTATGCGTCCTATTTTTAATTCAATAGAACACAATTCTTGAAGTGCAGTTACTAACAAATGATCAACTCGCCCAGAATGGAAGAAGTCCTGCAAAAGCAATGATGCTGATTTTACGAGAAACGCTTCTGCACTATAGTATAATCCTAAAGAGTTCAACGCTATCCCCATATAACCAGATGAACGGATTAGTTCTGTCATGCAAGATTCTTGCTCAAATGCATAGACACAAAAACCTAATTGTTTGACAGCAGCCAACCATCGTTTGCCATTCATGTGGTCTTTTGCTCTTTCAAGTCTTACTCTTGCAGCTTCAGCTTTAGAACGTCTTTCTGCTATTATGTCCGCAATTTCATCAATTAACATCTCAAGGTCTTTATTCTCGCCTACAAAAGAAGAGAGCATTTTTATGATTTTGTAATGTGCTTCGATGCTAATCTCTAAATGAGAAGCAGACTCAATCAATAAAGGTTTTATTTCCTTTATAGCATTGTTTAATGCTTCTTTATCATTAAGATGTTCGATGATATATTGTTCATGAATGTATATTTGGAGATAAAGCAAACTTGATTTGTGGTTCGAATCCTTTTTAAGTTTTTCTTCTAAATCGTAAATATAATTTATTTCTGACTTGATAAAATCCTGACATATCATGCCTGCTTTTGCAGAATTGACTAAATTGTTTAATATGTTTGTAAACTTCTCTATTCGAGTCACATTACATTGTTCTTCGAGAAAAGATTTTAGTGTGTTGTAATCACAGCGAACTGCTTCAATATCCTCATACCAGAAAAATGATGTCCATGCATGTTCATAAACAATATTATACATTTGTTGTTTTGAACCATGAGCGCTGCATTCTCTTATTGAACGTTTGAAACGACCTTCGACTTTAGTCTTAGGACGTTCAAGAGCTCTACTGAGTATGCATGTTTCAAGTAATTCGTCTATATATTCAGTATTTAATCCTTTTATATGATGTAATATGGAATTTTCAATTTCATCAAGACGTTCTTTACGTAACTTATCTTTAGCTCCTATACTAATAGTTTTGCGCTTATACTCATCAGAGAATGCTAAAGTGTCTAAAGCTATTTGCAAGCAACCGTTATTGAAAACGGCATCAGATAGCCAATTTGCATCATAAATTTCAACTTTAATCCCAAATTTTTCCGAAAGTTTTTCTTCTGTTTCTGCACGAGTACTCGACTTGACAAACTGGTTGGTAAAGAAAAGAGCCTTTGTATAACCTCTCTTCGTATTAACAATTTTCTCTATATCAGAAGTGACTTTAGGCTTCCACTTGTTTTTACAACTAATGGCAAAGGCCCAATATTCTTTTCCCAACGCAGTCTCTTCTGTTGCAATCCATTTGTCAGAGATATCTTCAGAAACTTCATATGTTTCAGCATCAACTTTGCCATCTCCACCTCCATCAGGTCCTGTTTGTGGCTTTATATTTGGAGTTATCAAACGTTTTGCAACTGCAACTATAAAATTTTCGAAATCACTTTGCATCTTTTTTGTCGAAAGAATGGACATCTTATAATCGAACAATTCTGAGGTTAAAGGTGTTTCGTATTGTACAACTGTATCTGAGAAGAATTCTGGATGAACTTCTCTGTAATATGAATTAGGAGAGAAATTGTCTCCTAAGTTGGGATGTTTGTTAATGTCTTGCATATTACAATATTTTTAAGTTGGCATATATAATCAGACTCCTTAATTTTACTAGAATACAAAATTCTATTTCTCAACAAAGATACTGCTAATTTTTCTATATAAAGAAAATATAAATAATATTTTTAGCTTATTTGCAACAAAATGAATCAAATTCTATCATTAAGCATGTATTTCTTATTTTTTTGCTTAATTAAAATGCATTCATATTTGTACCAATAAATGCTAATTTGTTGACTATCAATATGGTTTATTTTCGAGGAGGTCAAGTAAGTTAGACCAATCTGTAAATCAGAATCCTAATAAATAATAAAAGGCGTACAACTGAAATTTTGTTTAGAAATCGGTTGTACGCCTTTCTTGTTTAAATGAATTGACGTTCTATAAGATCTAAGTTTCTTAATATTTTCTTACCAATGGCAGTTACTGACAAGATTATATTTCTTGACCTTGATGGGGGTATGAACACTCGGCGTCATCAGCGGCAGCGTGTTGCTTTCAGCAGACATTGACGTTACAGATCCGGCGGTGCTGCATAGCAAGGGCGCGGAAATAGCGTCGTGGCTTTATGACAATAATATGCAGCTGGCTTTCGTATGTGATAATAGATGACGGATACGTAACCATGGAATCGCAACTCCTACACTTCGTCCAGACCGACTCGTATGACGGTCTGACTGAAAAACTCGCTACAAGAGCCATCAGGATTTTATCCGAATAAACTACAATAAGGCGTACAACTGAAATTATAAATTTTGGTTTGAAAAGTTGATTGCCATTCACGTTCATATATAAGAAATTAGTGGTATCTTTGCGTCTGAACATTAGTATTATTAAAAAAAGGCATTATGGGACAGTATCTTGCAGTAGGATTGCGCTTGAAGACATCTGTTAGAAAGGAGAAACAACTTGAAGGCAAATTGGTTGAGGAAATTCTCGGTAAAGTAGAGGATAAGTATAACCTATCTGAAATTTACGAACGTCGTGAAGAAGAAACGTATTATGAATATTCTATCAAGAAGGAAGTTCTTGATAAAGAACTTGTGCCGCTGATTGAAAAGTTTTATGCCCTGCGTTATACGAAGGGTGAAAGAACCGACGCGGCGAATGTTATAGAGACATTGAAGGCTCTTCCTGACACTTCTGCTCGTCTGGAGCTGTTGAATGAAAGAAGATTTCAGACTTATCAAGCTGGTAATGATATGGACTATTTTTATATAGATGTATTCCCTCCTATGGAAATACGTGTGTGTAGCTATAATGCCATTCTCAGCATTGACGGTAAGATTGCAATGGAGTGTTATGGTCGTGTGTTCGACTTCTTTAGTCGTTGCATAGCCGCACAATTGCAGGAATTTGCACTGTCAAAGGCATTGACAGTATGGATTGACGGGTAATTCCCATATCTTATTCTGTTTTTTAATCTTTCAAACAAGCAAGTGGTATTGTTACTGATATTCAGTTGTATATGCAAGCAGAGCCTGATATTTGTGGATATTAAATGCTATGAATTGCGCTGTTTTGTTGCTAACTTTTGTGGTAATTTAGAACTAACTTTTGCGGCACTTCATTTGTAATTTTTGATGTATTTTGTTTGTAGTTTTTGTGGCATTTGATCATGTGTTTTTGTGGTAATCCATCGGGTGTTTTATGCTCTTTGTTTACTTTAGCCGCTTTTTCGCCTTTAGCCATGCCTTCCGCAAATTTTTTCTTTTCTGCTGTTCTTATGGCGTTGACTATATCGCGGTAAGCGTTGACGCTGTCTTCGTATAATTTGCGTTCCTGATTGTCGAACTTCGGAATCTCTACATATATATATGTCAGCTTGTCGTATAACACCTCGTGAGTGTCCACCTCCATCAACTTCACTTCATGATGCCAACGTTTGGCATTCTGCAGACCTTCGGCAAAGTTGAAGTTGAGCAAACCGATGGTGTATACCGGATTACCTTGTCGTTCTCGCAATAAACATCGAAGATTGCACGGCGTGCATCAACTCTGTCGCCAAGCTGTTCTGAGTTAAGATACGTGACGTCCTGCACGTTTTGTTCGACATGAAACATAGCGTTCAGAAAGCTGATGAGCAACGCTTTGTTGAACTCAGAACCGAAGAGTCGCTTAAACCCAAAATCAGTATGTGGATTAATGTATTTCTCTACCATAATGCTGCATTTTTTTTATTCCAACAGCAAATATACGGTAATTTTGTTGATTTTCAAACGTTGACAGCGCAAATAAATATATAGTTGTGGAATTTTTTGTTGCTTAATGTAGCACGTTGAAAGCCAAACCATTCGTATCTTTTTATCAACAACATTCTCCAAGTTATTCAGCTTTACCAGCATAAATGCCATCCGCTCTCGGCATCTGTTTCACTTGGCTTCCTTATTCGAATCATGAAATAAGCAGAATGGCTCGGAGTGTCGGGATAACTTTCTTTTTTTTCTTTGGGCCCTTTCAGTTGATAGTCCGTAAGAATATTCTTATTCTTTGTTAGTCTCTATATTAGGCAGATAATCACTTGCTTTAGCTTGCGATATCACTCCATGTCCCAACTTTGATTCCAACTGTGTGCGTGCGGCTTTCGCAACGCTACCACCATCCTTAGCCACTTGCTTTTGCTGATGAAATCCGTTAGGATTGCGCTGTTTGGACAGCTCCGTGGCAGATGCCTCGGCAAGCATATTGAGGGCTATCTCCATGTTGGTCATGTTGTCGCGCAGGCTTTCCTTCTTCAGACCTTTGAAACTCTTGTACTGTTTGGTTGTCATTCCACTCCACTCTCGGGTAATGATGTCGGTAAGAGAAGCATATTATCCAAGCATCTGAATATCCCAAACGCTTGTAGTCAACGATGGCTTGGTCTATGCTCTTTTCCGGATCCTGCATTTGTTCCAAACGAGAGCTTGCCACCTGTGCCATCCATACCTTGAAAGGCTCTGCCTTTGGTGAAGGAATCGACTGGATAATGCGGAAGAGTTGCTCAGTGTCAGCGACATCCGTCATACGCAATTTGCCGTCTGAGGCACGAAGTTTCAAACGGTTACAATTCGTAACCGTTTGATTACCTTCCTTTACAAGTCTGTGTTTCAACACTTTCCAGTAGTTTCGTGCATGTTCAGTATCAGGCTGTTCCGTCAGCACACCGCACACATCCACAATGGAGAAATACCATTTTTCCTCCTTGTCGTCCCATACGGTACGCACCTTCTTTTCTTCAAACAGTCA
>ERZ791624.1465-NODE-1465-length-10786-cov-2.227845_pt1 | contig 10786 bp, 9 predicted proteins | sample MGYA00510058_ERZ791624 | MGnify/ENA primary metagenome ERZ791624 (study PRJEB30046, sample SAMN00715158) | human gut metagenome | study: EMG produced TPA metagenomics assembly of the A metagenome-wide association study of gut microbiota in type 2... | reverse complement strand
AAAAACGGCTGTTAACTGTTAACCCTGTTAACCCCCCAACAACAAGTTAATAGTTTATAGTTAACAGTTGATAGGGCGTAGCCGTTCGCAAGATTGCTATAAACTATCATCTATAAACTAACCGAAGTTTAAAACACCCTCTTCTCCGTCCCCTCTTTTAGGAAATTTAAACAAGAATGCTTGGTGGTTTCACCGAAAAACCTTACTTTTGTAACCTGACTGCAAACAAACGTAAAAACAATAATAACAACATAAAATGAAGAATCTCACATTCCATATCGTAGGACTCACCCATAATGACGTGAAAGGCCATGAGGTAGAGTATGCTAAAGAAGCAGAGGGAAGAACCATCTGCCTCGTGCCCGATGACGCCAACACCTTCGACATGCTGGCGGTGAAAGCTTATGACAAACAGCAGCTTATAGGCTATGTTTCAGCCCTGGAAGGCGAGGACGTACGCGCCCTCATCATCGCCCGCAAGGAGCGGAACCTGCGCACCCGGTGCATGGCTGCAACAGCAAGAATGAGGGCGATAAGGCTGGATTGCAGCTCATGGTGAAGGTGCTCTCTGATGTTTCTGATGAGGAGATGGAGCAGGCGCGCCGCGAAATATATGATGATAAGATTTATGATGACTGGCAATACTCCGGTCCTGTGCTGCCCATCGAACAGCTCACCCGCTTCAGCGACTGCACCATGATGCTCGAAGGCGTCATCAACAGCATCATCCGCCTCAGGAATACGCTCTCTGAAGGCGCTTCGGATAAGAGTTCTTCTGCATCCGATAACTCCTCTTCTGCATCCGATAAAACCTCTTCTGAGGCGGAGAACAGTTCTCTTGATAAAGAAACTGAGACGATGCTGCGCGAGGAATTTTCTGATTGCCTTTCTGAGGCTAGAGAGCGGCTCAGCAGTTTCCTCGAAATCCAGCGCAGCGATTATTCCCGAGAAATGACGCAGGCCAGAAACCGCATCCTTCATAAGCTGGAGCAGATAGACGATGAGGAACTGCAGCGCCTCCGGGCCGTTCTGCTTACCGAGATGGGATTCATCACCAGTTCGGCTTACCGCGAGCGTGCGGCCTATTCTTTCTTCGTAGAAGCCCCGAATGCCATCAAGAAGAAGCAGACGGGCACCTACGATTATAAAGACCAGCTGGACGCCATAGAACAGCAGCTGCACGCCTTTCCCCACAATCTCTACCCAACATTTAAGGCCGACCCGGTAGATTTCCTCCGTCAGGTGTTCTATAAGCGTGTGCCTAGAAAGAAGATGCTCCAGCTGCTCTCGGGCATCGTGCTGATGATTATGAACGGCAGGGTGAACGATGTGAAGCAGTGGGGCAAGCACGGCGATGAGGAGTCGCTGATAGCGATGAAGACTGTGGGGAAGAAACCTGCGATTGGAGAGCATAAGAAGGAACTCATGGCACTAGTGAAAAAGGCAGTCTTGAAGATTGCTGTTTATCAGAAGAGGGGATATTATGGCGTGTTTCTTTCAAAACAGGCCTATTGGTATCCTATTTTCCGCCTGATGGGCGATTGGGAATTACTCCCACCCAATTCTCCTCAATCGTTCTGTACATTCTTGGAAGAGCTATTTGAAGGCAAAAAAATATCCGGTCCGAAAGCTCGTCTCTGCGGTAGGGATGATTTGAGGCAAGCAGGAATCGCTCCCTTTTCCAACCATGAAGCTTTGAAATGGAAAGATCTGGAGCAGGAAGAATTGATTAATACACAAGAGGCAAAATTCAACCGTTATTGTGAGATTGTTGATATTTTTATGAAAATCCTGGGAGAAGAAGCTTTTAAGAAGGGGATTATGTTAGATGATTGGCTAAAAGAATAATGGGCGTTGGCAGCGGATTTGTAATCTGTTGCCAACGCTTTTTTCTTGTAGCCTGTTTTCTTTTCTTCTCCCTTGTTTTATACCTCTCTTTATACCTGAATCTAAAAACTTTATCCCTCTTGCCCGATATTTTTATACAGCTTTTACCGGCAGAGGTATAATAATGGAGTTACTTTCTTTTTCCTTATCTTTGCATCGCTTTTCAGAATGGAAGGCGGCAGGTTTCTGCAAAAAGAGCCTGTCTTTTACAACTAAAAAAATATAGATTTATGACACAAAAATCATTAACCTTTGATGAATGCAAGCAGCTCAGCAGCCGTCTCATCGCAATGAACCCTAACCGCAGAGCGAACATGGGACAGATTTCATCCCATCTCCTCGATTACTACACCGAGCTTACCAAGCAGCCTTGGCTCGCACAGCTCGTTGGTCAGATTCGTGACCTCACCGCCCAGCAGAACCAGATGATGCAGCAGGTGGCTGATGCAGTAAATGCTGCGCAGTTTGAGAACGAGGATGCGCTCGCCTTCGTCATCATCAAGAAGCAGGAGGAGATGAAGGCAGGCGAAACCTACCAGCAGCTAGACCGGAAGGTTTCTGACCTCAAGAAGCAGCTGCCTTTCCGCTCACCTCACTACTTCCACTTCCTCGAAGACCATCGCGCCCAGAAATTCATCGACCCAGAGGCTTTCACCTTCCAGACAACCGTAGACATTGACAATCCTGAGGAGGTTGAGCCAGCGGTAAAGAACGCCCTTCTGCTGAACGGAATTTTTGATGAGCCTACAGAGAAGCTCTTCAGAGAGAAAATCTTCTCAGCCGAAGACATTGAACTCTGGAAGGGAAAGGTGCTCCACATCGAGCGCTCAGCCCGCAACAAGGCCCACATCGACATCCGCATCCCGGTAGGAATGACCATCGCTGAGGCTCAGAGCGCCTTCTGCAAACTCATCCACGCCACCGAAGACCCTAGCTGCGTAACCCCGGAGCGCATCATCTTCATCACCGATGCGGCAAGTCAGATCTATACTGCCGACGACTGGTACAAGCGCCTGGATAAGGAGGCTGTGGCTGAATACCGTGAGGCTTACCGCAAGAGAGGACTGGATATTGACGGACGTCCGCTGGATGTAGATTCAGCCCGCTCAGGAGCCTCTCAGAGTTCAGCAAATGCATCTTCTCAGAACCAGGCATTTCAGAATGCATCTTCTGCTCCAACCGTAGATTTCGAACCCATCGAGAGCGAGGAGGAGAAGGCGAGACGGGCTGCCAATGCCGTGCAGTATGAGCAGACTTACGACGGCGTTCCTTACGAGGAGATTGTGAAGGCGCTGGTAGAGCTGATGGGCGGCGCTCCTGTCCACGGCAACCGCAACAACTTCATCTATCGTGAAGCCTGCCTGCTGAGATACATCTGTAATAGTGAGGCGGCTTGGATCAAGCAGGTAATAGAAACCTTCGGAGAAGACGAGGCGAAGGCGTTCGCCACCGTAGAGAATGCCTGCAAGGTGGCGCAATCTACTGCGATTCCGGATTTGGTAAAGCAGGCTGTAGAGACTGCCCGCAAGAATCATCTTGCCAAGCAGGCCACCGAGAAGGCGGGAATCTATGCCGATGTTCCTCCTCAGATGCCAGCCAAGCTGCCTAAGCTCATCAAGCTGCTCACCAGCAAGGTGCCTGCCGATTTCAAGGCGGCTGTGGCAATGGCGGTCTTCCCTGCGCTTGCCGCTCATCTCAAGGGCGTAACCTTCCGCTACACGGATAATCAGGTGCATGAGGCGGCGATGATGAATCTGCTCATTGCAGCCATGTCGTCAGGCAAATCGCTCGTCAACGGCCCCATCGACTGCATCATCGAAGACCTGGTTCAGATGGATAAGGTGAACCGCCAGAAGGAGCAGGACTGGAAAGACGAGGTGAACACCATGGGCGACAACAAGAAGAAGCCTGTGCGCCCGGAAGACATCTGCATCCGCATCGTTTCGCCCGACCTTACCCGCGCTGCCTACATCCAGCGTCTAGACGACGTACAGAAGGCTGGCGATGCTTATCTCTACTGCAAGATGGACGAGGTAGACATGCTCAGGAAGTTTAACGACCCTAGCCAGCTGATTCGCCTCTGCTGGGACAATTCAGAGGACGGCCAGGAGCGAGTAGGAACCAAGAGCGTTACAGCCCGCGTAAAGACCCGTTTCAACTGGAATGCTTCAAGCACCATTGCCGTTACGCAGAAGTTCTTCTCGGTTCGTGAGGTGGCTGATGGAGCCGTGAGCCGCCTGTCGCTCGCCACCATCATCCGTCCCGATTTCGCTCCGCGTCCGGAGGTGGGCAGTTATGATGCGCAGTTCAAGTCGCAGCTTTCTCCTTACATCCAGCAGCTGAACGCAGCCAGCGGTTTCAAGGAGTGCCGTAAGGCTCGCCAGCTTATCGAGCGCCTGGAGAATGAGATTATGGAGATGGCTCAGCTGGCTTACAACAAGCCTTACGCCGAGTTTGCCAAGCGTGGTCTGGCGAATGGTTTCCGCCGCGCGATGGTGCTTTATCTGGCGAATGGCGAGAAGTGGGAGAAGGCGATAGAGGATTTCATCGTATGGAGCGTGAAGTATGATCTGTGGTGCAAGATGCGTTTCTTCGGCAATCAGATGCAGGAGGCGATAGATGCAGACAGCCGCTCTGTGTGTCATACTCCCGGTGTGAGCAATCTTCTTCTCTACGTTCATGACACCTTTGACAAGACTGAGATTCAGAACATCTGTCAGGTTCATGGCACCAAGACGAAGCTTGCCATCCTGCTGTGCAACTGGAAGAAGCGTGGCTTCATCATGAAGAACGAGGACGGCACCTTCACCAAGACCGCCCGTTTCATCGCCAAGTATGGGCACTACGGAACGCCAGGAGTGGCTGCGTAGCGGTGACTTGGGGAGTATAGATTAGGCACGGATTACACGGATTACGCGGATTTTAAGTCTCTTATGTCAATCAGAAGCGTATTTATAATCTTGTAGAACATCCGTGTAATCCGTGTAATCCGTGCCTAATTTTGTAGCGAGAATGTAAATGTCCTTGACCTTAATCAAGAAAAAAGGGCTTTTTGAAACTTTTCTCCTAAAATGTTTGTGTGCGCACACAAAAAGTTGTACCTTTGCACCAGAAAAAGAAAAAAGGATAAAAGATTATGGTAATGTTCGGGATAATGACAGTAGCAGTAGTAGCATTCGCAGTAGTTGCTTGCGCAGGTATGAACCTCGGAATGAACTGCGGTAAATAAGCTACGAAGCTAAGAGAGCATAGAAATCCTCCTCCGGGAGGTAAGAAATAAAGAGAGTTAAGATTTTGTTAGGTAAAACTACAAGATTGTATATTTAAGATAACAAATTTAAGAAAGGAAAAGATTATGTTAGTATTAGGAATGATTTTCGCAGTAGTTGTTGCATGTGTAGCTGAAGTTGGTGCTATTAGCAACAAGTTGGCTTAATCGGAGATTAGCCATGCGAAGGGCTCCAAAAGAGCCGAGATTAAAAATGGCTGGCAGCAATGCACAGCTGAGTAAAAAACAGTAGGGAGCCAAAAGGGCTTCCGAAATCAGAGAGGAGAGTAAAAACTCCTTTTCATTTGAAATTCATACTGTCCCCTGAGAGTTTTCGTGATAAATTCTGATTGGGGATTTCATATATAGATTGTTAAGAATTCGTTTTAGGTTTTATAGATTTTCATTTTAGGTTTTTAGGTTTAAGTTTTTAGGTTAATTGTTAGTTGTTTTTAAGAAAAAAGCAGTTTTTAATTCATTAAATTACGAAGGCAACAACGAGGGAAGTCGCATGACGCCCCAAGTTGTTGCCTTCTTTATTTTCTTATTACTTGAGCTATTTGTCTGAAATCAACATTATCTGAAAATCAGCGTGGTGAGCCTGTCTTTATCAAACAATTCTTGAGCCACGGCCTGTATCTGTTCGGCAGTAATCTCATCCACCTGCTCGTAGAGTCGGTCTACATTCTTCTCCCAGCCATAGTGAAGGAAGCTCTTGCCGAAGTCGAGGGCAAAGTTCTCGCGGTTGTCGCAAGCCACGCCTACCTGTCCCTTAATCTGCTTCTTGGCGGCCTTGAGCTGCGCCTCGCTCAGCGGTTTCTGCATGAACTTATCCAGTTCCTTGCGAACCAGTCTGAGGCAGCGCTTCACGTCGTGCTCATCGCAGCCGAAATAAATGCTCCAAATGCCCGTATCGCCATAAGCCACCATCGTGCTCTCTACGGTGTAAACCAGTCCGTTGTGCTCGCGCAGGGCGAGATTCAGCTTGGCGTTCATTCCCGGTCCGCCCAGCATATTGTTGAGCAGATAGAGCGGCATTCTGCGGCTGTCGTTCACATCGTAGGCGCGGGTTCCAATCATCACATGAGCCTGATGCGTATTCTTCTGCATCACAATCGTCTGCCCGGCAATCTCTTTCCCCACAGATGGATATTTTTCAGGTCCCACAGATTTCACAGATGACACAGATTTTTCTGTAGTAATAGAATTCTCATCCCCTGAAATCTGTGTAATCTGTGAAATCTGTGGGAGCTTTTCCTCAGCAAGCTTGCCCACTGAATTCGCTGCATTTTCAGCAACCTTGCCCGAATCATCATCTGCGAGCGCCTTCCTGATAAGCTTCACCAGCTTCTTGAAGTCAATGTCTCCGTAAGCGAAGAATATCGCATTATTCGGCCGGTAAAGTTTTCTTGTAAAGCGCAGCGCATCTTCTGTCTTGAACGAGCGAACCTGCTCAGCTGTGCCCAGAATATTGTGGCCCAGCGGCGAACCCTTGAAGATGATATTTTCGAATTCATCATAAATCAGTTCGGCAGGAGAATCGTTGTAACTCTCTATCTCATCGCAGATTACCTCTACCTCCTTGTCGATTTCCGCTTGCGGATAAACCGAATGGAAAACGATGTCGGTGAGCAGATCTACGGCTCTTGCGATGTGCTCCTTGAGGATGGCGGAGTAATAAACCGTGCCTTCCTTGTTGGTGTAGGCATTCAGGTCACCTCCCACGCTCTCCAGACAGTTGAGAATGTGCCACGCCTTGCGGCGCTCTGTGCCCTTGAAAGTAACGTGCTCGCAGAAGTGGGCAAGTCCTTCTTCGCCCGGCTCCTCGTTTCGGGTGCCGGCGTTAATCTGGTAACCGCAATACACCACCTTGCTGTCTGAAGGCAGGTGGATGATGCGGAGTCCATTATCGAGTGTATAAGTATTGTATTTCATTTCAAGGTGCAAAGTTACACTGAAAATGTAATTTATCCAAAAAAATAGTCATTTATTTTGCATTATCGCCAAAAAGACTTATCTTTGCCACCAAAAATAAAATATAGACAACAAAAACAATGCGCAAAGTAATAGGAATAGGAGAAACCGTGCTTGACATCATCTTCAAGGGCGGCAAGCCGATAGAGGCAGTACCGGGTGGCTCATCATTCAATGCAGTCATCTCGTTGGGCCGTGCGGGCGTAAATGCTTCGTTTATCAGCGAGGCGGGCAACGACCGCATAGGAGAGTATGTGATTCAGTTTTTGAGAGATAATGGGGTGAATGCTGACAATGTGAGCATCTTCCCGGAATCCAAGTCGCCGCTCTCGCTGGCTTTCCTCGACGAGAACAACAATGCCGACTACATCTTCTATAAAGATCATCCTCACGACCAGCTGGAGTTTGCCACACCGGAAATCAATCCTGGCGACATCGTGCTCTTCGGTTCGTTCTTCGCTCTGAATCCTGTAGTCCGTCCTCAGGTTGCCGGCTTCCTGGAGTATGCGAAGGAGCACGGCGCCATTCTTTATTACGACATCAACTTCCGTGCTTCTCATCAGAACGAAATCATGAAGATTACGCCTAATCTGATAGAGAACCTGGAGATGGCTGATTTCGTACGCGGAAGCCACGAGGACTTTGGAATCCTCTACAAGAAACCGGAGGCGGATAAGGTTTATAATGCCGAAATCAGTTTCTACTGCAAGAAGTTTATCTGCACCCAGGGCGCTGAGCCTGTAGAGGTTCGTGCCGAGAACGGCTTTGCCAAGAGTTATCCTTCGGAGAAGATGAAACCGGTGAGCACTATCGGAGCCGGCGATAATTTCAATGCCGGTTTCGTTTTCGGACTGATTAAGGATGGAATCACCCGCGAGGACATCGACCGTGGATTATCTGAGGCGCAATGGGATAGCCTGCTGAAGAGTGCCCAGGAGTTCTCCACTGAATGCTGCAAGGACATATACAATTATGTTTCCAAGGAATTTGGAGAAGAAAAGAAGAAGGAATTAAAAAAATAAGTTAAATGAAAAAGATTTTAATGTTTTTATTAGGACTTCTTTTGTGTATTTTTGCTGTTTTGAGTATTGAACAATATTCAAACAAAGTTAGCAAAGAACGACATGAAAAAGAAGTTCTTCAAGCAAAGCAAGATAGTATTTGGCTAGCTGAAGAAAGAGAGGAACAAATAAAAGATAGTCTTAAGCAAATTGTTGAAGATAGTCTTCGGCAAATAAGAAAAGATAGTATAAATAAAGTTATAGATGAGTTACGAACAAAAGAAAAAAAATATCCATTATCTCAAAAACAGCAAGAATTAATGGAAAGTTATAATGAGGCAGCTCGCAGGGCGGTAGATGCTAAATTTAATAGTAATACGGAACGAATGTGGTATGGATTGCCACCAGCAAATTCTGGCGCTGCCGATGCTTTCGCTAATAGTTTTAAATAATTTTATTATGACAGAAATTACAAACAAGATTTATTACGTAGGCGTTAACGACCGCAACAAGCATCGTTTTGAGGGCCTCTGGCCTTTGCCTAATGGTGTGAGCTACAACTCTTATATCATTGATGATGAGAAGGTAGCGCTGGTAGATACTGTAGAGGTGGATTTCTTCACCCAGTTCCTGGAGAACATCCACGAGGTGATTGGCGACCGCGAAATCGATTACCTTATCATCAACCACATGGAACCTGACCACAGCGGCTCCATCGCCCTCATCAAGAAATATTACCCTAACATCAAGATTGTGGGCAACAAGAAGACGCTGGGAATGCTGGAAGGCTTCTACGGCGTAACTGATGACGTGGTAGAGGTGAAGAATGGCGAAACCCTCTCTCTGGGCAACCACGAGCTGAGCTTCGTTCTCATCCCTATGGTTCACTGGCCAGAGACCATGGTAACCCTCGATGCGAAGAACAAGGTGCTCTTCTCGGGCGATGCGTTCGGCTGCTTCGGTGCGCTGAACGGCGGAATCATCGATACGGAAATCAACTGCGAGACTTTCTGGCTGGAGATGGTTCGCTACTACTCAAACATTGTGGGTAAGTATGGAATCCCTGTTCAGAATGCCTTGAAGAAGTTGGCTGGCGTGGAGCTGGATTACATCTGCTCAACCCATGGTCCGGTTTGGCACGAGCACATTGAGAAGGTAATCGGCATGTATGATAAGATGTCGAAGTACGAGACGGAGCCGGGCTTGGTTATCTGCTACGGCACCATGTACGGCAACACCGAGCGCATGGCAGAAATCATCGCCCGTGCGGCAAGCAAGGCTGGCGTGAAGAACATCGTGATGTATAATATCTCGAAGACTCACCACAGCTACATCCTGCGCGACATCTTCCGCTACAAGGGTCTCATCGTGGGTGCTCCAACCTACAATGCCGGTCTTTATCACGAGATGGAGGTTCTCCTCTCCGAACTTGCCAATAAGGACGTCAAGAACCACCTCCTTGGCTGGTATGGTTCTCATTGCTGGGCAAGCAAGGCAGTAGCAAAGATTCAGGAGTGGAACGACACCAAGCTCCACTACGAGGCTGTAGGCGAGCCGGTAGATATGAAGCAGGCGATTACTCCAGAGGTAAAGGCGCAGTGCGAGGCTCTGGGTAAGGCTATGGCAGAGAAGCTGCTGGCAGAATAAAGTTTAAGGGCGGAAGAACAACTGGGGTTAACAGAGTTAACAGTTAACAGTTGTTTTTCCGCTCTTTCTTTGTTTAAATACCTTAAATATTCCGTGTAAATTACGATAAAACTTGGTGAAGTTGTGTAAAAAGCGTATATTTGCGACAGAAAACCGTGTCTTGACACAAAAAAACGTCATAAAACTATGTATTTTGAACGTAAAGCATACTTGAAAGAACTCATCTCGGCAGAAGGCAATGGGATGATAAAGATTATCACCGGCATTCGCCGTTGTGGTAAATCCTTCCTTCTCTTCAACATCTTTTGTAAGCATTTGCTTGAAAGAGGTGTTGCGGAAGATCATATCATACAAGTAAATCTTGAAGACCGTAGAAACAAGAAACTCCGTGATCCTGATGCTTTGCTGGAACATATCGATGCTTTGATGAAAGATAAGGATAGGTATTATATTCTCTTGGATGAGGTTCAGATGGTGAAGGAGTTTGAGGATGTGCTCAACTCTTATCTCCATGTGGAAAATGCCGAAGTGTATGTTACTGGTTCCAATGCCCGATTCTATCGAAGGATGTGATAACTGAATTTCGTGGTAGAGGTTGGGAAATCCGAATCCATCCACTGAGTTTTTCTGAATATTATGAAGTGGTAGGAGGAGAGGAGCGTCAAGCCCTGGAAACCTATTATCTTTATGGTGGATTGCCTGCTGTGGCGCAGATGGAAACTCCGGAAGCGAAACAGAACTATCTTCGAGAGATTTATGAGACGGTTTATCTGAAGGATGTTTTGGAGCGTAATCGCCTGAAGAATTCTGATGGGATGCGCGAGTTGGTGCGCCTTCTGGCTTCTACGATTGGTTCCTGTACGAATGTGCAGAGAATTTCTAATACGTTCAAATCTGTTGGAGGAGTGGAAATCGGTACTAAAACTATTGGCAGGTATCTGGAGAACCTGCAGGATTCCTTCATCATCAGCGAGGCTTTGCGCTATGATGTGAAGGGGCGCAAATACAT
>ERZ791624.1461-NODE-1461-length-10799-cov-1.719099_pt1 | contig 10799 bp, 12 predicted proteins | sample MGYA00510058_ERZ791624 | MGnify/ENA primary metagenome ERZ791624 (study PRJEB30046, sample SAMN00715158) | human gut metagenome | study: EMG produced TPA metagenomics assembly of the A metagenome-wide association study of gut microbiota in type 2... | reverse complement strand
GACCCTCTGCTTGTAAGGCAGATGCTCTCCCAGCTGAGCTAAGATCCCATTTCGTTTGTGTTCTCTGTCGAACACCTTTGCTAGTATAAGGGATATACCGATAATTGTCAAGAACTTTTTTCAACTTTTTTAAAACTTTTTTATCTGTTAAAAATTCTGCTTCCAACTACATTCGATGATTGTCGATCAGACTGATAATCAGGTTCACGATAAACAAAATTGCAGCAACCGGAATAATCACATATACAAGAATCTTAACTCCGATCACAACCAGTAATACGATCAGGGCAAGTAATAAAACAAGTCCGATTCCGATCACAACCTTACCAAGCGTCGTAGAAAAATCAAGTTTTCCAAAGCAGACACTGGTATTTCCATTTTCATCCATTTTGATATGCCAGCCCTTTGGTGTGTCTCCTCCATCTCGGCTCACACTTCCGCGTCTGCCGTTCGTTGTCTCTGTATAAGTATAGCTCTGTTCTGTCCGGTCAGCTCCTGCGGTATCAACGATCGTCTTTGCAATCAGTCGCCCGGAGCCAAGTTCCGCAACAATTTCCTCCTCAGTCTTACCTTCTGCTATTTTTCTCCGGAAATAAGACTCATAATATTCTATTGTTTCACGATATTTCTCATATGATACATTCCCATCCAATCCTTCTCTGAGCTGATCCATAAATTCCTTCTTACTCATTTTTATCACACTTCACTCTCCCCTGTTCATCAGGCATTGAGTTTTCCTTTCTCCCGTACTGTCACGGGCATTTTGTTTTACAATAATAAAATCATGTATTTACATATACAATGATCACATAATATTCTCCCATATCTTCAACCAGATACTAAGTTTTTTTATAGCCGAACTGTCATAGAGAAATGACAGATCCGGTCTGTCCGTATCCATATAATAAACAATTGCTTCGAGCACATCCGAGCGTCCGATCTGCTTCGTGATCCCTTTCTTATATGCTTCAAAATCATCAAACACTGCAAATGTCTTCACATAATAATTCATATCTGTATCTGTGCAGGTACGGTAAAACTCCCGTTCCCATGTATGATTTTCGGCTAGTGCCTCATCTGTCAGATTAAAATATGTGTGTTTTATATACGATCCCATATCCGGAACCGCATCATCCCAAGTCAGATCGATATTATACCATTTGCCATTAAGTTCAACCTGATTCCACGCATGCAGGTCACCATCTGCCGTTCCGACTACAATATCACATGGAATATCAAGACAGGTCATCAACATAAAAAACGCTTCCGCATAACCATCACATACTGCTTTATGAGATACAAGGACACCATAGGCATCATATGCATCCTGCTGTTTCTCCGGAAAACCATATACACAGTTTTTTATCAGATAGTCATGTACCGCCACCTCTTTGTCAAAATCACTCATCGGTTCTTTGATGCAGGTCTGATAAAATTCTATATATGCATCATACATAGCAATCGCTTTCTTTTTATCCGATGGTATCTCTTCATCAAAAAGCGCTTTCCGGATCACATAGTAATTCTCGCTACGATCAAAAGAAAGCTGAATTGCAAGATAATCACCGGAAGATACCAATACCCGATAGGTATCTACACTTCCGAATGCCGAATCCACATATTTATTAATATCACTGATATCCTTTATCTTTACATTCTTTACATAAAAGATATCAGAATCATTTCCATCCTCCATCGAATGCATTACATTTGTTCGTAATGCTACCAGTCCGTTCACAACATCCTGACGATGAAATATATTAAAAAATGCCCATCTTCCTGTATAGAAAAGAACGATCAGCACAAGTGCCGTAATGATTCCTTTCAAAATAAAATGTCGTTTCTTCATCCAATCCATCCATTCTGACAATTTAGGTTATTTTATCATCTGTCCACAACTGCTGTAAACCTGTAAATATCTTTTTCATAAAAATTTGATATTTACCATGCAAAATTCTTCTGCTAATCCCTGTTTTTGTTGATTAAGCTCTCATCCTGTTGTAAAATGAAACAGTTAAAATAATTTTAGAGAAAAGAGGAACTACATTATGGCACAGCTCTGGGGTGGTCGTTTTACAAAAGAAACAGACCAATTAGTATATAACTTTAATGCTTCGATCTCTTTTGATCAGAAGTTCTATAAACAGGATATCCGCGGAAGCATTGCGCATGTTACCATGCTTGCAGCATCCGGCATCCTTACAGAAGCAGAACGAGATCAGATCATCGACGGCTTAAACAGCATACTTACCGATGTGGAAAATGGTACACTTGAAATCACATCCAAATATGAAGATATTCACAGCTTTGTAGAAGCAAATCTGATTGACCGTATCGGTGATACCGGTAAGAAATTACATACCGGACGAAGCCGTAATGATCAGGTAGCTCTTGATATGAAGCTCTATGTAAGAGATGAGATCGTTGAAATTAAAGCTCTTGTGCTGGAATTAATGAACACCTTACATTCCCTGATGAAGGAACATATCCACACATATATGCCCGGATTTACACATTTACAGAAGGCGCAGCCGATCACTCTCGCCCATCACTTTGGTGCATACATGGAGATGTTCAAGCGTGATTACGGCCGTCTGTGTGATATCTATGCAAGAATGAATTACTGTCCACTGGGCTCCGGTGCTTTAGCCGGCACAACTTACCCTCTGGATCGTGAGTTAACTGCTTCCCTGCTTGATTTTGCAGGTCCTACTCTTAACAGTATGGATTCTGTCGCAGACCGTGATTACTGCATCGAATTATTATCCGCTCTTTCAACGATCATGATGCATCTGGCCGTTTCTCAGAGGAGATCATTATCTGGAATACAAATGAATATCAGTTTGTCGAACTGGATGACGCATACAGCACAGGAAGCTCGATCATGCCACAGAAAAAAAACCCTGATATCGCAGAGCTGGTTCGTGGTAAGACCGGACGTGTCTATGGCGCACTGACTTCTCTCCTTACCACAATGAAGGGAATTCCGCTTGCTTATAATAAGGATATGCAAGAGGATAAGGAATTTACCTTTGATGCGATCGATACCGTAAAGGGATGTATCGCATTATTTAACGGTATGATAAAAACTATGACTGTAAATAAAGACCGTATGGAAGCATCTGCAAAGAACGGATTCACAAATGCTACGGATGCTGCCGATTATCTGGTAAACCACGGTGTTCCATTCCGTGATGCTCACGGCATCGTAGGTGAACTGGTTCTCACCTGTATCGAACGGAACATCTCGCTGGATGAGCTTCCACTAGACGACTACAAAGCAATCTGTCCGGTATTTGAAGACGACATCTATCTGGCGATCAGCATGGAAGAATGTGTCAATAAACGTAATACAATCGGTGCTCCGGGACCGGAAGCTATGAATAAGATCATCGAGATCAACGAAGCTTATCTGAAGGATCTGAATAAGTAAGGAGATGAATCAGAAATGAATCGAACAACAAAAGCAAAATATGATCTGGCAGAACGAATGTTAAATGTTCACATCGAACCGGCCGAGGTTGCCATAATGAGCGATCTTCCACTCGAGGAAGTAGAAAAGCTGAAAGCAAATCTCATGAAAAACAGCGACACCGGCGGCACAACCGTTCAGGACTATATGGCAGAGCTTGCCACCGAAGCCAAATCACAGCTAGAAGCTCAAAACAAGATAAATAGAGCAAAAAAAGCACAATAAATGTAAAAACTATAATAAAATATGGGAAATCACAATAACACAGATTTACCTATAAACAAATAAAGAGGTATCTATATTTTGTTCTACAGACCTTTTTATGTCGGTCCTTAACGAACCGCAAGGCGGTGAGTTTAGTACCGCTACGTGATAACTGAGTCCTTACCAAGGCTATTTAGCCGAGGTTAGTTCGAAGTTATACAGCGTAAAAATAGAATGAAAATGCTCTGTAGAATAAATATATAGATACCTCTTAATCGTCCATATATTATCTGAGGTAGCCCTTTAGAGATTTGATCGCACTCTTTTCGATACGGCTGACCTGCGCCTGTGAAATGGCGATCTCCGATGCGACCTCGGTCTGTGTCTTTCCTTCAAAGAAACGGAGCCTTAATATATTATATTCTCTCTCGTTTAATTTCTTCATTGCCTCTTTCAATGAAATATTCTCTACCCAATTTTCTTCTTTATTCTTCTTATCACTTAACTGATCTACGATATATAACGTATCTCCGCCTTCCTGATAAACAGGCTCATATAATGAAACCGGTGTCGATATGGCATCCAGTGCTGTCGTGATATCTTCCGGTGCTACATCGATCTCCTTTGCAATTTCATCCACGGTCGGTTCCCGATCCAACTTCTTTAACAAAGCATCCTTTGTGTAGATTGCCTTATATGCAATATCTCTTAACGACCTGGATACCCTGATACTGTTATTATCCCGCAGATACCTCCGACATTCTCCAAGTATCATCGGAACTGCATATGTCGAAAACTTCACATTCAGACTCCGGTCAAAATTATCAATTGCTTTTATCAATCCTATGCATCCAACCTGAAACAGATCGTCAGGGTTCTCATTTGAATTCGAAAATCTCTGGATCACACTCAGAACCAGTCGCAGATTGCCCTTGATAAAGGTCTCTCTGGCAGCCATATCTCCCTGCTCGATCCTGTCAAACAATTCATCCTTTTCCTTGTCTGTCAGTAACGGAAGTCTGGCTGTATTCACACCACATATCACTACCCTGTTCAGTGCCATATCATGTTCCTCCTGCTTATGTCTGCCTGTCTGTCAAACGGATTTTTTCTTAGGCCTCATAAGAAAAGGATTTACATTTTCAAGGTAGATTATTCATTTATTTAATTCTTTCTGAACTCTAACAGTTCCAGTCCTTCATTATGCTCAAGCACCTGATTGATAACCCATTCATTTGCAAATAATAACAATGGATTACCCTTCATATCCTTCACCTTCTTAACATCGCTGACACGTTTCAGCTTTGTAAGATCTGTAGATGGATCTTTTACCCAACGGATATAGTTATAAGGGATCGGCTCTAAACGGATCTCACATCCATATTCATTCTCCAGTCTGTATTTTAATACATCAAACTGAAGAACACCTACAACACCTACAATAATCTCAGACAATCCTGCTGTAAACTCCTGAAAGATCTGAATTGCACCCTCCTGCGCGATCTGAGTAACACCCTGTACAAACTGCTTACGCTTCATCGTATTCATCTGAACAACACGACAGAAATGCTCCGGCGCAAATGTCGGAATTCCTTCGTACTGGAATTTCTTACCCGGAAATGTAAGAGTATCACCGATTGAAAATAATCCCGGATCAAATACACCGATTACATCACCCGCATATGCTTCTTCTACGATCTTACGATCCTGCGCCATAAGCTGCTGCGGCTGGGATAATTTTAATTTACGCTTACTGGCTGCATGGTAAACCTCCATACCGGCTTCAAATTTACCTGAACAGATACGCATAAATGCGATTCTGTCACGATGCGCTTTATTCATATTTGCCTGTATCTTAAATACGAAAGCTGAAAATGGTTCTGTAACCGGATCGATCACACCCTGATCCGACATTCTTCCAAGAGGAGGTGTCGTCATTTTCAGGAAATAATTCAGGAACATATCGATACCGAATGTATTCAGTGCAGAACCAAAGAATACGGGTGAAAGCTCTCCCTTCTGAACCTTCTCGAGATCGACTTCATCGGTTGCACCGTCAACCAATTCAATTTCTTCCTTAAACTGGTCATACAGGTACGGTCCGATCAGATCCTTAAGCTCCTGATCCTCGATATGATATTGCGTCTCCGCAGCCTTCTTCGCACCACCGGTGAGATTGCTTCAAAGGTATCGACCATCTTGGTCTCTCTGTCATAGACACCCTTAAATTCCTTACCGGAACCGATTGGCCAGTTCATCGGACAGGTACGTATTCCAAGGACATTTTCAATCTCATCTAACAATTCAAATGTATCTCTTGCATCACGATCCATCTTATTAATAAATGTAAAAATCGGGATATGACGCATTACACAGACCTTAAAAAGCTTGATCGTCTGTGCCTCTACACCCTTTGAGGCATCAATAACCATAACAGCAGAATCCGCAGCCATCAGGGTTCGATATGTGTCTTCTGAGAAATCCTGATGTCCCGGTGTATCAAGAATATTGATACAGTAGCCTTCATAATTAAACTGAAGAACGGATGAGGTAACTGATATACCTCTCTCCTTCTCAATATCCATCCAATCGGATACCGCATATTTGGAATTTGCTTTTCCTTTTACCGATCCTGCCGTATTGATTGCACCACCAAACAGGAGAAACTTCTCTGTTAAAGTCGTCTTACCGGCATCCGGGTGGGATATGATCGCAAATGTTCTTCTTTTCTTAATCTCGTTTTCGATATTCTTGTCTGCCATTTCTAATTTCCTCTTTTACTCATAATTGAATCTTTATTTTTTTTAGCCCACATCATCAACGATTGAATGTTGACCGACATTTTTTCCAATTCAGACAGAACCGAATCAAACTGCTCCAGTTCTCCTTCATCTACAATTCCATCGGAGGTGATATTGATCAGTTGCTCCGTAATATTCTCCATCTTCTGAGAAGATCCAAGGAACTGAAGGATCAGTCGATCCAAGCTATCTGCATTGATCGGTTTCACTGTCTCACGACCGATTGCACACTCCCCTGAGCAATACATATTACAAAGCTCCGGTATCTCATATACATCCGCCATCGCCAGAACTTCTTCCGGATAAGGAACTGACATGCCAAGCTCGATCCGTGATAACCGCGTCCGGTCAATATTTAAAATCTCAGCCGTCTTTTCCCGGCTGGTAAGATTTGGATTATTCTTTGATGCATTATATCTTGCGATATAATACGGATTATTCAGTGCTTTCGTAGCTTTTTTACTCATATCATGTTCCTCCAAAACTTCACTTATGTAGCAGTACATAAATTTTCATCATCATATTACCACACAATCTACATTCTGAGAAGAAAAAAGAACCGACTTATCAGAAAATACAGTTTCTTCTAACAAACCTTCCTTATCTGCACAGGCACAGAGATTATATTCCCGACCTGTTTTATCTGTTATTCTGAATTCTCGGAAATAGACATTTTTCTTTTTCATCTCTGAACGATCCATAATTTTTTTCTGAGTCGGATCTGAAAAATCAAGTCCTTTTCCTGTCATCTTACCAAATGATTCCATCCGGGTCCAGACCCGCGCAAAATATAACGCAGCCGCATCCGGATCCAACTTCTTATATTGTTCTTTGTCCGCTTCTGAAAATAACCGGTTCACGATCTTCTCCCGTCCACCCTGTATCAGCTCGATATCAATGCCACAGGACAGATCGTGTTTCGTTTCTTTATGAAAGATCAGAACTGCAACGCATCCGCTGTGACTGATATTAAATGCTATCTCAGGATGATCTGCCAGATAAACCTTGCCATGCTCCATGATCTGATAGCGACAGTCTTTCTCAGACAAATGACACTCTTTTAACGCCCGGTCAAGCAAAATTCCCGCAGCAACCGACAATTTCTTATCCTTCTCATATCGAACCTATTCACTTTTTCCAAACGATACTCAGACAGCTCTTCCAGATACTTTTTCATCTGCTCCTCTGTCATATCCGACACATCCGCATACCAAATCAGCATGGAAATTTTCCTTTCTATCTATTCATGTAAATCTTTTTCTAGTATAACCATATTCCGGTAAAAATCAAATTTTATATAGCATCAAAGCATATATTTACGAAACAAAATCTGCCGCTAACGCATATATTTGCTGAATAAAATCTGTTATCCGGACAAGCTTCTTTCCTATAAAATAAAAAAACCCACATACGAAAGTTTGAAAAACACTAACGGTTTCATACACCTCCACATGCAGGATTCTTTCATACTATTTATTATAACGTGCAAAGATTCGGGAAATCTCTCATATCCCTATTCACTTCGTCAATATGCAGTCCTTTGTAAGAACTATCTACTGCATTATAGGCTTTCTGCATCTCTGCTGTACATGCCATCATAGATGCAGGCACGCCGACATACATATCATTGATCGAAATCTCGATCTCCCCAGGATTCAATGTAATGGAATCCTCCTTCTCATTATATGGTTTATCCATCAGGATTCCTTTTACTGCCCTACTGAAATACGGCATTACATTTGGCACTGATATATATTTCTTATTTAACAAAAGTTCTTTGTAGCCATCCTTGAGCACACATAACTGCTTTTCTTCCTGAATATCATTTACAAATGCAGCAGCTACCTTCTGCATAACTTCATCCCGTCGGTCATTTGTCGGTGAACCAAACATAACATTGATATCATTCTCCGCAAGCTTCTTATCAGAGAATGCAACGGATAACATCTTCTCCGGACCATATGCTCCGATACCGCTGAATAAACGACGATAAATCTTCTCCATCGCATCCTTGACAGGAACAACTCTTCCGTTATCAATATTTGCTTCATTATCTAACATCAACCGGATCAATCCATCCTTTACCTCATTGATACGACTGTCATTTACATAATCAGTCGGAAGGAATTCATGTCTGGCTGCATTCTTTAATATATTCTTGGTTGTTACCTTACCTTCATTTGCAAGATCCTCGATTGAATTCTTCAGGTCTTCTCCGAACTGGGAATAGATCTCATCCAAACGCTCTGCTCGCTGCTGCAACCAACGAAGTGTATCACCAAACAGATCCTGTGCATCAATCTCATCCATGATCCGATTTCGTTCTGCAGCAAGTGTCTCTTTGATACAGGCATCATAATATCCATTCTCTGTCTCACGCTTTGCAGACGGAAAAGTGAAGAAACGTTTTGCTACAATCTCACATATAGATTCTATAATTCTGGAATATTCACCGGATGGTGTATATTTGCTGTGAAGCTCCTGCAGCTTCTTAACCTCTGCCATCATACCTCTGGTAGAATCTGCCACACCGGCTGTCGGTGCTCCGATAATATCAATTGCTGCATACGGACCGCATTTCTCGATATATCTGGCAATTACCGCATCTAAGGAATTCCATAATTTATTCTTAATGGACTTGATCATAACCGGAAGCTCCTTATCCATATTATCAAGCTTCTCACCCATATGTTCTCTGAGTCCGTCTGTATGCTTCTTGATCATCTTATAGGTTGGCTTCGTAAACTGTCCAAACTGGATCAACCCGTTCACACTGAGGTTGATCTCATCCCCCGGCTCTGCATGAAGAAAAGCATCCAGTTCCTTTAAAGCATCCTTAATATCCGTTTCAATCTGCGGATTGTCGAACGGAGATACAAATAATCGCTTATACGCCTTATTGAACAGATCACTCTCACAGATATTCTCAATCTCACGGATTGGTATCTTATAATCTGCTTCACTGACAACCTTATAATAACAGTTTGCTGTCGCAATCTCAGAATCCGAATGCTCCATCTTCCAGTTTGTCACAGAATATTTCTCGTTATCAAAGAACACATCACGAAGCAGCTTCCTGTCATCATTTACATCATTGTTACCGATATATTTATTACATGCAAGCTTATATAAGAAGCTTGCTGTATCCATAAGAATTGTTCCCTCCGGCAGATATCCCTGACTGTCCTTTTTACCGGATACAAGCATACATGCATCGAACAGATTCTCCCGGATCACCATCTTGTGAGTGGTGCTTTCAAATATATATGCATCATCCTTTTCTGAAAGCTTCATATAATAATCAACTTCTTTTAACGCAGCACAGCCATTTGCCATCATTCGGAACATTAATTCCGGATCTTGGGTTACGCTCTTGTTGCCAAATATAACATCCGGCATTAACAAACAGCCTCCGATCCGAAGATTCGCCCACTTTTTTGCCTTTCCGTATGCACGAATATTATATGCAAGATCGGATAAGATACCGCTTCCGGTTCCGCCGGAAAGACTTGATACGATGATCACATCCATCCAGTTACCATTCGCTTTATCATGGATCTCTTCCAGTCTGTCAAATAACAGCATACGGATATCTTCATAAGCATTTGAAAACATCAGTCGTCCGATCTGACGATTGCCATGCGCACCATCCTTTGTCACTGTTACATCCGGAAAATCTGCATCCATCCAGTTTGCTAGATTCGGATGTACCGGATTCTTCTTGATTCCATCCGCAAGTATATTTTCAATATTAGGTCTGTAGATACTTAATACTTCAAGTGCATTAAAACCAATATGTTCTTTACTGTCCTCAATTGTCTGTTCCATCTCGGGAATATCTGAATCAACCATCAGAAAATGAATATTATCCTCCGGTGTGATATCATCGACCATCATTCCTTTTAAATTACAAACTGTTCTGCTTCCGATTCCACCTAAACCAATTACAAGCAAATTCCCATTAAACCGGTCATCATGACTGATCCTTCCAAATACGCGGATGTCTCTCAGTTTGCTAAATTCTTCTTTTTGCGTATCAATAAGTATCATATACAATCTCCTTAATTATAACCATTCCCCCGGCACAGAAGCGGGTTCAGCCAATTCTGCGCAGCTCAGTCACAAATATATAACATATATATTTTATGCTAACACTATTTTATGTGATTTTCAACAAAAAACTACATATTTTTTAGAAGTTTTGTATTCTTTTTCCTATACAATCTTAACATTCTACACATAACTCTTATTCTTTATGCATAAATTTTTGCGACAAAAAAGTCCATCAGACTTGCTCATTCAGAAAACTGACTCTGCTATAA